>Ga0207671_10002151_pt1 | contig 21494 bp, 19 predicted proteins | sample KBSC24metaG_FD_184352 | JGI IMG/M metagenome (GOLD analysis project Ga0207671, IMG submission 184352) | Corn rhizosphere microbial communities from Kellogg Biological Station, Michigan, USA - KBS C2-4 metaG (SPAdes) (version 2) | ecosystem: Host-associated > Plants > Roots > Rhizosphere > Soil... | reverse complement strand
TCGAAATTTGACGTCATATTATCGATATTTTTCGCTAATATAACCTTACCATAAATACTTGATTTATGTGCTATTGCTTCCAAACTTTCAAAGAACTTTTGGCTCCTGGCCCCTTGCCAGACTTTGCGTCGCCATCCGATTTTTTCGATCGGGTTGCAAAGGTATGAGCCTTTATAATTTCAACCAAATTTTTCTGTTATTTTTCGAAGATTTTTTCTCCGTTGTCAGAACCAGAAGATTTGAAGAACTGTCGCTTTTTTGAAGCGGGTTGCAAAGTTACAACCTCTAAACATTTCAACCAAATTTTTCTGTCAGATTTCGAAGAATTTTTTCTTCTTATTTTACCAGAACTTTTGAAGAACTATTCGCTTTTTTTACGAGCGGACGGCAAAGATACGAGGAGTATTTTTATCAGCAAATTTTTTCTTTCTCTTTCTTCCACTCGTTATTCACATTTTCACTTCTCTATCTGCTTGCCGTCTGCAAAGAACTTATCCGTTTTGTCACTCTTCTTATCCTCTTTTTCTCTCTCCTCTCGCCCCTTTTACCGGGGTGCCTGTTTCAAATCGGGTTGCAAAGATAGACAGTTCCACTTCGCTGCCAAATATTTTTATATCTTTTTTTCTACCCGTTTCTGAAACCCGCCACCAGACAGCGTTTCACGGTTAAAAAACTTTTACGGCCAGCCACGCGCCGTCCTTGGTTCATACCCCGGCCGCATTAACATACTCATTGCATTTTGCAAAAGACCTCTCCCCCTCTCACGCAAAAAACAATGATCATTTTAACAATTGAGACAAACTATCAGTGAAGGATACACGAAAAAGAAAAAGCCCGTGGCCCGGCACAGAGAAATCAGCATGACGATTGTCCCTGCTGCGAAGAATATCCTCGAACCCGGCAAGCGTCAGCTTACCCCGCCCCACCTGGAGCATCGTACCCACCAACCCCCTTACCATCCCCCTTAAAAACCGGTTGCCCGCCACCTGATAAACCAGCGTGTCATTTTCCACAAACCAGCGGCTCTCCCTAATAGCGCAAACAAAGGTCTTTACCTGCGTATTCCGCTTGGAGAAAGAAGTGAAATCGGTGTATTGCAGGACCAGGGAGGCCGCCTCTTCCAACTGGCTCCTATTCAACGTATAAGGAAAGAAATAGGCCCTGTCGTCCAAAAACGGGTCCTTCTTTCGGTAGATATAGTACCTATACTCCCGATCCACCGCGTCAAATCGGCAATGAGCATCCTCCCCCACCGGGTAAACCCCCTTTATCACAATATCCCGTGGAAGGATGGCATTGATATTATAGACCTTTTTGGGGTCTATAACCTCCTCAAAATCAAAATGGAAATAATTCTGCAGCGCATGCACCCCCGTATCGGTCCGGGAAGAACCCGTCAATCCGATCTTCTTTCTGTAGAATACCAGCAGCGCCTTCTCTACCTCAGCCTGCACAGAGCCGGCATTGTCCTGTATCTGAAATCCGCTGTAATGGGTCCCTTTATATGCTACTTCTAAAAAATACCTGGGCATGGTCGGCGCTGTTAAAGCGCCAAAGATAATATCTGCGGGAATTTGTCTTCCCCGAAATTTAGCCCAATTCCCGCAATCCGCTAATGTCTGAGGCTTTCGTCGGAGCTGCTTCGACACGCTCCTCCTCGGTCGGGACCCTCGGTCCTGGACGAACCGCCCCGGCGGTTCCTGTTAACGCTGCCCGGTCATTGCCTTGAATTTGCCATTGTACACCGGATCAGCCAACAATTCCGTCAGCTCGCGAAAACGGTCGTCCGAGACAAATGGATAGGCTGTCTCGAAAAACCTGTATTTGACCGCATCCGCCGTAAACACCTCGCTCAAAGCCCTTATTTGCTTGGTTGTGAAGCATTTGGTCTTAAATATCTTTTTGGCGGCAGCGATCTTTTCGTCGTCTTTACCGATCTCCAGCATCTTGACCCTAAGCCTGTCTACATCGTAGTCAGTGGCAAAATTGTGGCAATCCGAATTGACCAGCACCAGCTTTGCCTCCGTCTTCTTCTGAGAAGAATCGGTTTTTCGGTACAAATCCCCTGTGGCAGCTCCCGAAGCGGGAGCATTATGCGCCCCCTTCTTTGGGACGGCATAAAGATGAAGCGTATCCGACTTGTATTCGGACACCTGCTCGGTAGCCGCCGGAAGATTACCGGCAGCAGCCGTCGAAGGAGCCGCCGCCACGGACCGGACGCTATCGGACGGTCCGGCGGGCTTTACCACGGCCAGACTGCTATCCATGGGTATGATAACCACGACGGTATCCGCTTTTCTACCCTTGACCTTGTCGGCAAAAGCAAGACGCAAACCCTTGGAGGTCTTACGCTCGCTAAGCTTTACCACCGTACCGATAGGATGCGAAGGGACCGCTATTTTAATAGAGTCAACAGTTTTAATCGTGCCAACGGTCAATACCGTATCGCGGTGAGGTACGATCACAGCGGTCGTAGTAGTATCTGCCGGCCGGATATTCGTCTCTACCAGGGATGTTTTGGGTGTATCCGCTTTCGGCTCGGACTTTACAACAGGACTGTCCCTCAAAGCAGCCTCCATTGCATAAGTATTGTACATGACGGCCGTATCGCTCACTACCCCGGCCATCAGCCGGGAAAAAGCATCGTCTTTCTTAATTCCATCGACATGCCCCGAGGTAGCAGGCTCTTTTCTTTCAGCAGCCAGCCACTCCTGTGTGCTTAAATTGAACACCCCCCACCCCTTATCACGCTGATCCCTCAACCGGAGCTCCAGATCTTTTCCATTGAGGTCAAACGTATACTGCTGTTCCGGGAACGATTGCTTGGGGAATCCAATAGTAATAGTATGGCGCCCATCTTTTAATTGGGAGAGGATCAGGTGGCCTTGAAAAGTGGAGCTAAGGGTCTTATCCTCCACACGCGCGTAAAAAGGTTGATTATTGTCGGCCTGGATCAGTACAAAGTAATTTTCCTGGGCATAGCATTTACCCATGATCAGGACCAAAAAAGACAAAAAGGCACTCCTTAGCATTGATGGATATTCGGTTTAGCAAGATAACGCTTTTTTTCTGTGAATATTTGATAGTCACTGAGATATGTGTGCAGATGTGAAAAGGATGAAGGGAAACTTACGGGAGGATAAAACTACTATCTTTACCGCCCTATAACAAACTTATCAAATATAAGATACAACTATGCAAGTACGAAAACATCTCCTTTTTGTAGTAATGGGCCTTTTGTCCGGTCACCTGCTATGGGCGCAACAGGAAGATAAGGACAAAGACGAAACCTGGAAAAATGTCTATCGGTCCTCTGCCACCAAATTCGACGACCTGGTAGATACCCGCCTGGACGTAAAGTTCGATTACGACAAGTCCTACTTATATGGGAAGGCCTGGATCACCCTAAAACCCCACTTCTACCCGACGGACTCCCTGTCGCTGGATGCCAAGGGAATGGATATCCACAAAGTGGCTATCGTCAAAGGCGCTCAAACAACTCCTCTCAAGTTCGACTATGATGGAATGATCCTTCGTATCCATCTGGACAAGACATACAAATACACGGAAAAATATACCGTCTTCATCGATTATACATCGAAACCCAATGAACTAAAAGTACACAACGGCAGCGCCGCCATCACGGACGCCAAAGGACTTTATTTCATCAATCCCAGGGGAGAAGAGAAAGGTAAACCCACACAGATATGGACCCAGGGCGAGACGGAAGCCAACTCAGTATGGTTCCCCACCATCGACAAGCCCAATCAAAAGACCACGGAAGAGATCACCATGACCGTGCCCGCAAAATATGTCACCCTGTCCAACGGCAGGCTCATAAGCCAAAAAGTCAACGGGGACGGTACGCGCACGGATCATTGGAAAATGGATATGCCGCATGCACCCTATCTGTTCTTTATGGGTGTAGGGGATTATTCCATCGTCAAAGATTCCTACAAAGGCAAAGAAGTAAGCTACTATGTAGAAAAAGAATATGCTCCCGTAGCCCGCAGGATCTTTGGCAATACCCCGGAAATGATCGCTTTTTATTCCCGTATCACGGGTGTTGACTACCCCTGGCCCAAGTATTCTCAGATCGTAGGACGGGATTATGTCAGCGGTGCGATGGAGAATACAACCAGCACCTTGCACGGCGAAGGCGCTAACCAGGACGCCCGGGAGTTGTCCGATGGCAATGGCTGGGAAGACGTCATCGCGCACGAGCTCTTTCACCAGTGGTTCGGCGATTACGTCACAACGGAGAGCTGGAGCAATATCACATTGAATGAATCCTTTGCGGACTATAGCGAAACATTGTGGAACGAATACAAATATGGTAAGGATGCGGGCGCTGCAGTAAATTACCAGGGTATTCAAAGCTATCTTTCAAATCCTGAAAATGCAACCAAGGACTTGGTACGTTTCCATTACTCTGATAAGGAAGACGTGTTTGACCAGGTTAGCTATCCCAAAGGAGGACGTATCCTGAATATGCTGCGTAACTATGTTGGTGACAGCGCTTTCTTCAAATCGCTGAACCTGTATCTGACAACCAATAAATTCAAATCCGCCGAGGCACAGAACCTGCGCCTTGCCTTCGAAGAGGTCACGGGCCAGGACCTGAACTGGTATTGGAACCAGTGGTATTATGGCAGCGGTCATCCCAAGCTGAACATCGACTATGTATATGACGACAATGCGAAAGCAGTAAAGGTCATCATCAATCAAACACAGGAGACGGGTAAGGTCTTCCGCCTCCCGATAGCCATCGATGTTTACAACGGCGCCCAAAAGGAACGGCATAAGGTATGGATAGAAGACAAGACAGACACCTTCACTTTCAACTATACCAGCCGCCCCGACCTCGTGAACGTAGATGGCGACAAGGTCCTGCTCTGCGAAAAGAAGGACAATAAGACCCTGGATAATTTCATCCATCAGTATAAATATGCCGGTCTCTATGTCGACAGGCGTGAAGCCATTGCCTTTGCAGCCAAGAATCAGGATGACCCCAAGGCGGTTGATCTGCTAAAGACAGCGCTGAAGGACAAATATTACAGACTGCGCGACTTTTCACTGCAAAGACTGGATCTGAGAAATGATGGTATCAAAAAGGCCTTCGAGCCCCTGATCGCCGATCTGGCAGCTAACGATCCGGACAGACGGGTAAAAGGCACCGCGGTACAGCTGCTGGGCACCTATCAGGACCCTGCCTATAAATCTCTCTTCGCCAAGGCCGCAACGGACTCCTCTTACACGGTGGCAGGCAACGCCCTGACAGCATTATCAGCGGTGGACAGCGCCGCCGCCCTGGACCTGGCAAAGAAGTTTATCAAACAGCCGGCGAAAGGAACCCTGATGGCGGCCATCTCAGCCACATTGATCAAGTCAGGGGACGAAAGCAGCTTTGACGTGATATCGGACAACTTCGACAAGATGCAGGTAGGTCAGGAGAAATTCATGTTCGTAAAGCCTTATGCCGAGCTGATATCCAAGATCAAAAACATGGACCAGGTCAAAAAAGGAGTAGACCTGATCGTGAAATTCCGGGAAGCTATTCCCCAGGCCTATCATACCCAAACCGACCCCTTCATCAATTCCGCGCTCACCGGAATTGCCAACAGAAAGGAGGCAGCAGGTCTTAAAGACCAGGCAGATTATATCAAATCCAAAGTAAATAAGGGATTCTAACAGAAAAGGGGCGCAAGCCCCTTTTTCTTTTTTATCTTTTACCAACTACCGCTCGCTCCGCCGCCACCACCGCTGCCTCCACCAAATCCGCCAAAACCTCCTCCTCCGCCTCCGCCCCAATCTCCTCCTCCACCACCCCAGCCGCCTCTTCTGCCGGCGCTGCCGATCATATCACCAATGATAAAGGGCAGGATACCCGATCCCCGGAAAAGTCCGCCGCCGCCCCCACCGCCCCCGCGAAAAATAGCGAGTACAATAATGATGATGACAATGACGATCACTCCGATAAAATTTCCTCCCCCCTTACCATTCCGGCGGTGTCTGTTTCCGTTATTATATCCCTGTGGCGCTTTATACTCTCCTGCCGCAGCCTTGATGATGGCATCCGCGGCCCTGCTGAATCCCCGGTAATAGTTGTCCGCATCCGCCCCCCTGAAGTTCGGGACGATCTCATTATCTATGATCTCTTTGGAGATAATATCTGTTACGGATCCTTCCATACCATACCCCGTAGAGATAGTCACTTTATGCTCTTGTACGGCAGCCAGGACAACAATCCCGTTATTTGTCTTTTTATTCCCTACCCCCCAGTCCCGGAGTATCTTAAGAGCATAGTCTTCGATACCGGCATCTCCGATAGTAGGGACAGTGACGATGACGATCTGTACGGAAGTGCTGTCATCGTATGCCACCAGCTTGCTTTCCAATGTGGCAACCTGGTCGGCCGTCAGCACATGGGCAAAGTCGTTTACCAGTTGAGGCGGATTGGGCCTGGCCGGAATATTCTGACCATAGGACCTCAGCCCCGCAGACAGTACCAGCGAAAAGAAAATTAATATGGATAGTAACTTCTTCATTATCGTCATTTTCCGAATACAATATCGTCTGGCAATTCATTGATATCACCGTCCTTGTCATAAGGGAAGTGGGTGCGTAATGCATCCCCTATCTCTTCTACTACGTGGGCTATGCCTGCAGCATAATCCGCACGATTGAAATGAGAAAGGATCAGCTTTACCTGCTTATTCCAAAACTCTGCTCCCACCTTCTCATGAATGCCCCTGTCTCCAAAGAGGGCAAGCTGTTTGTCCCTTATTGCTACATACACCAATACTGCATTTCGGGCTGCGGTCTCCTCCATTTTCAGGCCGGCAAAAACTTCTGTCGCCCTGTCCAGCGGGTTGACATACTTGCACCGGCTTTCTACGAATACGCGTATCTCGCCGCTGGTTTGCTTCTCCGCAGCCTGGATGGAAGAGACGATCAACTGCTTCTCAGTTTCTGAAAAGAAGTCCTTTCGTCGGAAAAAAGGAATTTTCAAAGCGGGATCTTTTTTATTGGATGTATGAAAAGAACCTTATTTAATATTGAACTGGATATCAGGAGCATTTTCGCTGCCAGGATTTGCCTTGTAATAGCCTTTTGCGTGAAACCCGAATAAACCCGAGAAGATATTATTGGGGAAGGTCTTTACTTGCAAATTATAGCTTTGGACGGCACTGTTATAGTCGCGACGTGCCACGTTGATGCGGTTTTCGGTGCCCTCGATATTGGTCTGGAAATTCTTGAACTGATCCGTGGTCTTCAGGTCCGGGTAAGCTTCTGCCACCGCCATCAGCCGGCTGAAGGAACCCTGCAATTGCCCCTGGGCCTGTTGATATCTAGCCAGCGAGGCGGAGTCATTGATATCTACCTTTACAGAAGTAGCCGCAGCACGGGCGGATATCACTTCTTTCAGGGTTGACTTTTCAAAATTGGCTGATCCCTCGATCACTTTGATAACGCTGTTGTACAGGTCGGTACGGCGTTGATAGTTGGTCTCGATGTTACTCCAGGACGTTTGTACCTGCTGGTCGCCGGATACAAGTCTGTTGTAGCTGTTACAACCGCAGCCGCCAAGTAATAAAATAAAGATGACTATTACGATCAAGGTCAGGTTTCTGGTACTCATTTTATTTGATTTTAAGTTATATGGACGGGAATTGGTCTACCCATGAAATATAGCCCAATTCCCGCAAAACGCTAATGTCTGTCCTTCGGACGAACCGCTTTAGCGGTTCAAGTCTGATTCAAAAATAGTGGTTTTAGCCGCTCATTCGACGGATTTCACGCCGATGGCGTCAATTCTCAGTCGGGCTGGGTAAAAGCGTCGGTAAGCTCCCTGATCCTGCCGGTGGACAGCCTGCTGCGACCCGACGCAACGACTACCCGATAACGAAAAGTCACCGACTTACCCTTTTCCAGGCGGAAGTTCAGGATATCCTTGTCCTTGCTGAAGATCTTCTGTCCCAGAGGGTTAGCCGCAAATAACCCATATCCGCGCGCATGCCAGTAAGTGGGATATCCAGGGTTTTGGGGATGGTCGATCATAAGTATGCTAAGGGTGTCCTGTCCTTTCTTACCATATAACATACACCAGGCCCCTCTTGTTCCCCAGGCGCTGTCGCCGGTCTTGCCTTCGCTGGTAAGATAAGTGCCATTGATATCAGGAGCATTTCCGGCTGCCACTTTGGTGACATTCCCTTTATCATCCACAAATTCCCCCGGCACATTGCTGGGGATCTGAAGCTCACGGGTGACACGCAATCCCAGCATGCCGTCCTTGGCATCGGGAAAGTTGACATCCTGCACCGCTGTCAGCGTGGTGCTGCGATCGATGATCCTTTCATCCTGTGTAGCGCTGAAGAGTAAGATCGTATTTTCCTCCAGCAGGACATTCTTCTGCTGATCTATCCAGTTGGCGTTGTATTGTATGATCCCTTTATCTCCCTCCTTTTTCCTTTTTATATTAGTAGCCATCGTAATGCTGTCAATCTTTATCCAGCCATAGCTATGTTTTTTCTCCGCAGGGATAGCATAGGAATTATTCCAGAAATCGAGGCCATTGACATTCTCATAATTGAACCAGAGTCCTATGTGATGGGGATGGTCTACAGGCTCACCTGGACGGGGCTGTAATGGGAATCCTCTGGTGACGAGCTGTTCATCGGGCGCATAGATGGGATATAATACAGGTTTCTCTAATGTCTCTGGATAGATAAGCTCTGTGAAGAGCTTCCCCCCCGCCTTTACAGATATCTTATGAGCAGCGGGATCTGCTACGATACGAACATCGACGGGCCGTGATGACTGACCAAGCACAGCCGCCCCGGGCATGATCATAAATGCAAATGCCAGGTTCCGGAAACGATTGCATAAAAAGAAAGGGCGAGCAAGCATAAAGAGGCTAATTTTTCGTGGTAAGATATCCTAAATTAGTAAATTTATCCGTCAGCGATCAGCTTGATCCATCAATAAAATTCACATCAGCATGAAAACAACCCGCAGAGATTTTATTCGCCAGAGCTCGATGGCCGGCATGGCGAGCTATATGGGTGCTATGGGCTTCACTGCCAGCAGCTATCGTAAAATAATAGGTGCCAATGATAGGGTACGGGTAGGCGTTGTCGGATTCTCCGACCGCCACCGGAGTTCGCATATGCCCTGCTTCATGAATCATTACAAAGAATTGAATTTTGATGTGGTGGCGGTTTCGGACATCTGGAAGATGAGAAGAGAGCAGGGCGCCGCCATGTGGAAAGATAAAATGCAGCATGATATTACCGCATGCCGGAACAACGAAGAGCTGTATTCGAAAAAAATTGTCGACGCCGTATTTATCAGCACGGCCGATTTTCAGCACGCGCGGCATGCCATTGAAGCGGTAAATGCAGGATGCGATGCCTATGTAGAAAAACCGTTTGCCGAGACGATGGAGGACAACCAGGCGGCCCTGAAAGCTATCAAGGCATCGGGTAAGATTGTACAGATAGGCTCTCAAAGACGCAGCGGCGCCAATTATCACGCGGCCAATGAATTCATCCGGTCCGGGAAATTCGGGCCGATCACCATGGTAGAACTGACCTGGAATGTCAACCAGCCCGGCCGTTGGCGCAGGCCGTCGCTCGTAAGCCAATTGAAAGAGGAGGATACAGACTGGAATCGCTTCCTGCTCAACAGGCCGCATGATACCTTCGATCCCAGGAAATACCTTGAATACCGGTTGTTCTGGCCTTATTCATCGGGTCTTCCAGGCCAATGGATGAGCCATCAGATCGATACGGTGCACTGGTTCAGCGGCTTGAAGCATCCGCGTAGCGTCGTGGCTAACGGGGGCATTTACGAGTGGAAGGATGGCAGAAAGAACTGGGACACCATCACCGCCGTATTCGATTACGGCCCGGACAATGATCCGTCCACGGGATTTCAGGTGACCTTCGCATCCCGTATGCACAATGGGGATGAAAAACCAGCTGAAATCTACTACTCCAATGGAGGAGAGCTAAATTTGATCACCAATAAGGTGTCCTCGACGGGAGGGTTGACAAAGCGGTTTGCCGATGAGATGAACATGCAGCCAAATTTGTTGCCGGAATTGAGTTTGTCTGAAGTAGAGCCTGTTGTAGCATCGGCCAACACGGGAGGAGACCGGCTTACCTCCAACCATGTCCGAAACTGGATGGAATGTATCCGCAGTCGAAATACGCCGAATGCGCCGGTAGAAGCAGGCTATAGCCATTCTATTGCAAACATTATGACCAACGCAGCCGTACACACAGGCCAAAAAGCCTTCTTCGATGAGAAGACACAGGAAGTGATGGCCGGCGGAAAGGTGTTCAAATACTAAAAGAACGAGCCATGAGAGCCCTGGTATTGTCCGGAAAGAATGAGCCGCTAATTATACAGGAAAAGCCCGATTTGACGCCTGGCACTGGCGAAGCTATAATACGTATACACGCGGCAGCGCTCAACCATCGGGATGTATGGATACAAAAGGGACAATATGCGGGTTTGAAATATCCTATCACACCCGGCTCGGACGGGTCGGGCGTGGTAGTAAATGATCCCACCGGAACATTCACTGGCAAAGAGGTCATCATCAACCCGGCCATTCATTGGGGCAGCACTCCCTCTTACCAGGATCCCAAAGATTTCCGTATCCTGGGGCTGCCCGACGATGGCACTTTCGCGGAATATGTAAAAGTCCCGCAGCAAAATATTGTCGAGCGCCCGGCACATCTTTCTTTTGAAGAGGCGGCGGCCCTGCCGCTGGCAGGTGTTACGGCCTTCAGGGCGGTATCCACACGTGCAAGGACACAGCCGGGAGAAAAAGTCCTGATCACCGGCATTGGCGGAGGGGTGGCGCTTTTTGCATTGCAATATGCCGTCGCGCTGGGGGCAAAGGTCTATGTGACCTCCGGCAGCGAAGGGAAGATCGAAAAGGCCATCGCGTTGGGTGCAATAGGAGGCGCCAACTACAAGAACGATAAGTGGGGGCAGGACCTCCAGCAGCTGGCAGGTTCTTTTGACGTCATCATCGATGGAGCTGCAGGTGACGGAATGGATGAACTACTGAACCTGGCCACACCGGGCGGAAGGGTCGTATTTTATGGAGCCACCCGCGGAAACCCTTCTGCGCTGACAGCGCGGCGTATTTTCTGGAAACAGTTAAATATCCTTGGCTCCACGATGGGCAGTCCGGAAGACTTTCATTCCATGATAGCATTCATCGGACAACATGCTATTCACCCCATCATAGATGGGGTATTCCCTTTCGCCGAAGGGGAAGCCGCGATGCGCCGGATGGATGATGCCCATCAGTTCGGGAAGATCGTGATTAAGGTGAAATAAGCCGCAGGTTCGTAGTTACCCGACAGCTAGCTATTTCGCGTTCTTGATAGCAGCTATGCCCGGCAATTCTTTTCCTTCGAAATACTCCAGCATAGCGCCGCCGCCGGTGGATACATAGCTGACCTTGTCAGCATATCCGAACTGGTTGACGGCCGCTACAGAGTCACCGCCTCCTACAAGAGAGAAAGCGCCTTTCTGAGTGGCTTCTGCTACAGCCTTGGCGATAGCCTTTGTACCGCGCTGGAATTTCGTCATTTCAAAAACACCCATGGGGCCATTCCACAATATGGTCTTGGAATTAAGGATGACATTGGTGAATTGATCTATGGCGTTTTCTCCGATGTCGAGCCCCATCCATCCGTCGGGGATGTTATTGCTGGGGGCGGTGGAGTCGTTGGCGTTGGCGTCGAACTTATCTGCGATGATGGAGTCGGAAGGCAGGTGGATACGGACGCCCTTGGATTCTGACTTTTTGCACAGGTCTAATGCCATCTGCAGCCTGTCATCCTCGCAAAGGGAGTTACCTATCTTGCCGCCCTGGGCCTTCATGAATGTATAGGCCATACCACCGCCGATGATGATGTCGGTGGCGCGTTCGAGGAGGTTTTCAATGATCAGTATCTTATCGGAGACCTTGGCGCCGCCGATGATGGCGACGAAGGGTTTTTGTGACTCGTGTAATACTTTTTCCGCGCTCTTGACCTCTCCTTCCATCAGCAGACCGAACATTTTCTTGTCCTTAGGGAAAAAGTCCGCGATGACGGCAGTGGAAGCATGGGCCCGATGGGCTGTTCCAAAAGCGTCGTTGACATATACATCGCCCAGTTTTGCCAGTTTTTGCGCAAAAGCCTTATCGCCTTTCTCTTCTTCCTTATAAAAACGGAGGTTTTCCAGAAGCAGCGTTTCTCCGGGACGTAGCATACCGGCCGTAGTATAGGCTTGCTCGCCAATACAGTCATTGGCAAAAAGGACGGGAGAGCCGCCCAGCAGCTGCTGCAGATGAGGAACGAGATGTTTCAGCGAATATTTATCGGTGGGTCCGTCCTTGGGACGACCGAGATGGCTCATCAGGATGACGCTGCCGCCGTCGCCGAGTATTTTTTTAATGGTAGGAATAGCAGCGCGCATACGGGTGTCGTCGGTGATCTCAAGCTTGTCGTTGAGAGGAACATTGAAATCCACCCGGATCAGGGCTTTCTGCCCTTTGAAATTATACTGGCTGAACTGGCTCATATGTCGTTAGTAAAAGGGCAGGGTCTCCTATTGCTAGAAGACCCTGCCTATGAAGAAATCTTATTTGGAGATCAATTTGGCGAAGTAGTGCAGGCTGCGAACGAGCTGACTAACATAGCTCATTTCGTTGTCGTACCAGCTAACGGTCTTTACGAGCTGGGTGTCCCCGTTGGTGATCACACGGGTTTGAGTGGCGTCATAAAGAGAGCCATAGGAGATACCGATGATGTCGCTGCTGACGATTTCGTCTTCGGTGTAGCCAAAGCTTTCGTTGGCGGCAGCCTTCATAGCGGCGTTGACTTCTTCGATGGTAACTTTTTTGCCAAGCACGGTAACCAGTTCGGTGAGGGAGCCGGTGAGCGTGGGGACACGTTGTGCGCCACCGTCCAGCTTGCCTTTCAACTTGGGGAGTACGAGTCCGATGGCCTTGGCGGCGCCGGTGCTGTTAGGCACGATGTTGACGGCCGCAGCTCTTGCACGGCGAAGATCGCCCTTCGGATGGGGAGCGTCCTGTGTATTCTGGTCGTTGGTATAAGCGTGGATCGTGGTCATCAGACCGCTGATGATGCCATATTTGTCATCCAGTACCTGTGCCATGGGGGCCAGACAGTTGGTAGTACAGGAGGCGCAGCTGATGATCGTCTCGCTGCCATCCAGGGTATTATGGTTGACGTTGAAAACGATGGTCTTCAGGTCGCCGGTTGCAGGGGCAGAGATAACCACTCTTTTAGCGCCGGCGGTAAGGTGCGCGGCAGCCTTGTCCTTATCGGTGAAAAAGCCGGTACATTCCAGGACCACGTCTACATCATGAGATTTCCAGGGGATGGCCGCGGGATCTTTCTGTGCGTATATCTTTACTTCTTTACCATTAACTATAATAGAGTTTTCGGTAGCCTTAACTTCCTCTTCAAAGCGGCCCTGAGCGCTGTCATACTTCAGGAGGTGAGCCAAAACTTTAGGACTTGTCAAATCATTGATCGCCACTACATCAATTCCTTCCAAACCGTGAATTTGGCGGTAGGCCAAACGCCCGATCCGTCCGAAACCATTGATAGCAACTTTTACTGTGCTCATAACTTAACAAATTTGAATTTTAAAATTAAGGTAGCGAAGTTAAGATTTTGGGTGCTTACGATGTTGTAAAATTTTGGCTATCAATTTTAAACAACATCTAATTTTCTTAAAGACAAGGGGTTGTTGCCCCTGATTTCGCGTTGGAGATAATAGGATTGCCCAAAATGGGGATTTCGGCTCGCCCGGCCCGCTCAAAGATTAAGAACGTAAAAAATTTGGCAGATTTTCCTCAGGACTATATCTTTGCACTCCTTTCACGGAAACCTAAACCTCCGGTAAAGGCTACTGAGATAGACGCCGCGTTGGTCAATCGGTTAAGACGCCTCCCTTTCACGGAGGAATGAGGGGTTCGATTCCCCTACGCGGTACAAGGGCCCCGATCGAGAGATCGGGCTTTTGCGTTTAGAAGTGGCGCGAACTTGCTTACTATAACAGATAAGCTGGCAAAATCCAGCGATACGGCTGTGGAGCTCTTGGATTGAACGCTCGAAATAGTATGGATAGCAGCAGAGATATTTCCCCCACTCAGTACAACCTTAGCAACTTCCATTTTTTGTGCCCCAGCATATAGGCCAATTAAACTTAGAAGAGAAAAAACTATACAATTTTGGCGGAATAATTTTTATTGATGCTTCAAAAAGTACTTTTCACCGTCTATGGCTTTGAAATGTATTTTTATTTTTCCATTAACATAAACAGTGTATAAATTTTTGTTGTCTTTATAATTTTTTCCTCCATTTTCATTTCTTATCCAGGATATTTTATTTCTTGAATCAATTTTTACAACCATAATTGGCACTCCAATGTAATCAGTTCTATTTTGGACCATTGCATAATTTATAATTTCTTGCTCAATTAATTTACCGACTTCCTTCGTGGTATGATTAAAACAAAAATTTGAATCATACTCTTTCCCTTCACCAAACCTTGTTAGGCCATCAACGGTATAAACATATTTTCTTCTATAAGTTTGAAAACTCCATCTACTCATCACACAGATTTTGGCAATCCCACTATCATACCCTGCAGTTATTAATTTGCTCGAAAATAAGTCATCACGTGTATCTGTAAAAGGAGATTCTGAAAATATAAATTTGATTAGTAGTGGTATCAATGTGACTACATTAGTATTTAAATTTTTTTTTTAAATTCTTGTATATAGTCGGCAAAAAATCTCTGATGCAAAGAAATATATCCGGCTTCTGCAAGGATTGTACTTTTTAAAGCAAATACTTTTTGTACTGAATCAAAGTATCCATATGGCCTGCTTAACGAATCCAATACGGCCCCTCTTGTATCTGCACCTATGACAATTCCGTCTTTGCATATTGCTGCTATAAAATAAGACCCTTTGATATTGGTTTGTGAATACGATGTGATAAATGAAAACAGAAGAACTGATAATATAATCTTTATCATAACAGGTTATTGTTTGATGTTTGCAATCAATAAATTGTGAAAATAGTGGAACATATGACACAATTGTCAGTAATTACTGGATAGAAATGGTTACTGCGAAACGGATTCAGTGGGCAAGTTTTCAATAACTTTACCAACCTCATTCAATCGAGCGTAACCGTCATTAAAGGTATTTTTATCCATAAATAGTTCCTAGTAATCATATAAAACACAATTGAAATAAATATGAACTATTTATTTCAAATATATATTTTCATATATTAATCATTTATTATATTTTAAAGAAAATAAATCAATAGTTATTTCTTCCTTGCAAATCGATTATTTTGTGCTATAATTGCAAGGATGATTAAACGACAAGCCCAAGCGGAAATAGATGAATTGCTGGCCGAATTCCCGGCCGTCGGTGTACTCGGCCCTAGACAAATCGGAAAGACGACCTTAGCCGAAGCCGTCGCTGTATCCATTAAACCCCATCCAATCTACCTGGATCTGGAAACGCCCTCCGAAGCGGCAAAGCTTAAAGAACCGGAAGACTATTTCGAACTACACAAAGGTAAACTGATCATCCTGGACGAAATTCAGCGTGTACCTGAACTATTTCAAATTTTGCGAGGCGTTATTGATCGACGGCGTAGAGAGGGGTTGAGAACCGGTCAGTTTCTAATCCTTGGCTCAGCGTCATTGGACCTATTGCAACAATCTTCGGAATCCTTAGCTGGAAGGATTGCCTACAAGGAATTATCAGGGCTTACCGTGGCAGAGGTAGATAAAGGAAAATCGGCTGAGATCGACCATTTATGGTTACGTGGAGGATTCCCGGATAGCTACCTTGCTAAAAATGATGAAGCAAGCCATCGTTGGCGGTTAAACTTTATCAATACCTATCTGGAAAGAGATGTTCCGCAACTCGGTCCACGTATACCGGCTGTCACCTTGCGAAACCTCTGGACTATGCTTGCTCATAGCCAAGGGGGGCAACTTAATATTGCCCAATTAGCTAACAACCTGGATGTTGCTGCGACAACTGCAAGACGTTACATAGAATTGCTGGAAGATTTATTGCTTATTCGTACCCTACGGCCCTGGTCAGGCAATGTGGGCAAACGCCTTGTAAAGGCGCCCAAGGTCTACATACGAGATAGCGGAATTACACATGCATTGCTTAATTTGATAACACTTGATGATCTATTGGGGCATCCTGTCGTAGGAGCAAGTTGGGAAGGTTTTGTTCTTGAAAATCTGCTGTCTTGCCTTCCTATTGGCGTTACCCCATGGTTTTACCGGACGTCAGCCGGAGCAGAAGTCGATCTGGTGATTGAAAAGAATAACAAGGAGAGGTTTGCAATTGAAATAAAACGCTCGCAGGCCCCGTCAGTTTCAAAAGGATTCCACCTGGGTTGCGAGGATATCAAAGCCACGAAGAAGTTTATCGTTTATCCGGGTAAAGAGCGATTTCCCGTGACGAAGGAGATTAGCGCCATCCCGATTCTCGATATGATGAATGAGTTGCGAGGCGGAAAATAGGGACCAGCACGGGGCCCAAAAAAGGATCAGGAATTTCCCGTCGCGATAAAAATGCTCTTATAAAATATTGATAATCATGAAGCCAAATTATAAGACTGCGGATAGTGGAATTCGATTCCCCTACGCGGTACGAATAAACGGCCTGATGCATAGGCCGTTTATTTTTATTATAATACTCAGTAACTCAAATAGTGAACATTTTGCCAAACCTCCAAACTGGAGATCACTGAAACATAACGAAGGTAAAGATAAACGAATAATACCGAGTCAATTTCGCATTCCAGCGGAGTTACACCAATGCCAGTTTGAATGCTTCAAAGTCTATCTAGGTATCAATCGTTACAAATTGAGTGAATTTGCCATGCTTTTGGTAAAAGCGCTCAAGTGCACACTATCCTCCAAATTTGTTACATTTAGGGAATTTCAAATTTTGTTCACATGGATAATTTAAAGGTTAGCAATCTCGGCCCCATTAAATCTGCGAATATCAACTTCGAGGACCTGACGTTTTTGGTCGGTCCTCAGGCCAGTGGGAAAAGTATCCTGTTACAATTATTGAAATTACTTATTGATAAAAAACACATACGCAGAACCCTTCAACAATATGGATTTATCTGGGGTAACGACGTTTCACAGATTTTAGATCGCTACTTTGGGGAAGGAATGTCTGGTGTCTGGAATGACCAAAGCAAAATAAATTATGATGGAAAAGATTTCGATCAAGCTTTCCTCCTACCTAAAAAGGCTGAATCGGTCAAAGATGCAAAAGAGTCACTTTTTTACATACCCGCCCAGCGAATTGTATGCTTGCAAAATGGGTGGCCCCGGTTTTTCACCGAATACGAGGATTCGGTTCCTTATATCCTCCGTCATTTCAGCGAAACTTTAAGGTTGTCCCTCGAAAAGATTGGGAGTGACCGGGAAGACGAAGTTATTTTCCCTCAAAGCAATCGTCTGAAAGCCCCTTTGCGAAATTCTTTTAATGATAGCATCTTCCATGATGGCAAGATCATCATTGATAAAACCAGCAAGAAACGATTCAAATTAAGCTTTGGCAAATCGACCATTCCATTTATGACCTGGAGCGCCGGCCAAAAGGAATTTATGCCGCTGCTGTTGAGCTTTTACTGGCTGAGTCCTTCGGGAAGCGTTAGTAGAAAAGACGATATCAAATTTGTTGTGATCGAAGAGCCAGAAATGGGTTTGCATCCACAGGCCATTCAAGCTGTTCTGTTACAGATACTTGATCTGATCTCTCGGGATTACAAGGTCATCGTGTCGACTCACTCACCTCTGCTGCTCGAATTTGCTTGGGCGTTCAATCTCCTGAAACAAAATTCGGCCAATTCAACTGCTCTTTTTAAGCTTTTCTCTTTAGGCAAGACCGCTCCCACCACGCAAGTTTTTAAAGATCTGCTGTTAAAGAAGAAGGTCAATACTTACTTCTTTGATCGGCATGATCAAAACGTCATCATCAAGGATATCTCCAGCCTGGATGCGGGTAGCGCCGACCCTTCTATTTCCGAATGGGGAGGATTATCTGCGTTCAGCGCCAAGGCTACCAATATCATTGCAAATTCCGTTGCTCAAAATGAAAAAAAACAAAAGTAAAGCCTCCGCTTTCAAAAAAGCCGTGGAAGGTACGCCAGATATTGCAAAGGCACACAAAAATGGTTTACAGGCCTTGGGCAGCTACAGTACCAAAGTAAAACTGGGAAACACCAGTGAATGCTCCGGCAGTGTGGACTTGGACGAAACAACCAAGCCAAAATATCCACAAGACAACAGATGGGATTACATCTTTTGTTATAAAAAGGAAGTATTTTTTATAGAAGTTCATAGCGCCAATACTGGCGAGGTCAGCACCGTCCTAAGAAAGCTTCAATGGCTGAAAGACTGGCTCAACACCAAGGCACCGGAGATTAACAAGCTAAAGTGCAAAAAAATAGGGCCGTATTTCTGGGTGCAATCCAATGGGTTCCATATTCCTGCTGGCTCGCCACAGCATCGGCAAGCTGTTCAAAATGGTATTAAACCAGTAGCTTGTGTTAATTTACCTTAGAAGAGCCGCCGATTTTTCCTTTATCAACCAAATCGACACCGCCAAGCCATGAATATGCCCTGGTCTTCCACTCTGACCTCATTCATGGGACAGCCCTCGGGCGGCATATGCAGAACTACACTTTCTTTAGCTATCAATCAAATGAAGCGCTCCATCTGTCAGAACGGGAACGAACGCTGGTTTTGGACTGTTTGTCCAAGATCGAGTACCAGCTCGAACACACCTTGGACAAACACAGCAAGAAACTGATCGTGGCCAATATCGAAATATTCTTAAATTACTGCACCCGGTTTTATGACCGCCAATTCATCACCCGTGACACTGCTCATAAAGGCATCCTGGAGCGGTTCGAAACGCTGCTGAACGATTATTTCGAAGCAGACAAGCCCCAAACCCTGGGCCTGCCATCGGTAGCCTATGTGGCGCGTGAACTGAACCTGTCAGCCGGGTATTTCGGCGACCTGATCAAGAAAGAAACCGGTAAAACAGAACAGGAGTACATCCATTGGAAAGTTATTGACGTCGCCAAGGAACGGATATTCGACAAAACCAAGTCGGTCACCCAGATTGCCTATGATCTAGGGTTTAAATACCCCCAACACTTCATCCGGGTATTCAAACAGCAGGTGGGATCGACTCCGAGTGAATACCGCACGGCGAACTAGAATCGAAATTCAGCCTGTCCAAACCGTAGCCCCGGTCATAGCATCATTTTTCAGGGTATCCCCTGCCGGGGAATTCGAACACCCATTTTGTCGGACAATCGTAGATTGAAAACATATTAGTCTTTATGCCAGATCCATTCCAGGTAGTTTATAGCTTCTTATCGATAGTAAATTTTCAATTAATTTCATTAGGTGTTCGATCCAACTCCCCAACAGGGTACAAGGGCCGGCCAATCAAAAGATTGGGCGGCTTTTTGCATTTGGGAGCGAGGCGAACTTGTTCGTCAGAACTGTTCGCTAAAGCGGACAAATGCAAAAAGCCCAGCGACGAAGTCGCTGTGGGGCCCTTGGGTAAGACGCTCGAAGTAGTATGGGAATAGCGGAGTGGTAACGGAGATATTCCCCTACGCGGTACACGCGCTTTGTGGCACGAAAAATTGAAGGCCATCTCGTTGAGAGGTGGCCTTTTTCTTTATAACTTATCCTGGCATACTTCAATTTTATTTCTATACGACCATTTCGGTGTGCCACATTCGCTTTAGGTTTTGCTTCGTTTACTCCGCCCGCAAATTTTTCACCGGATTGGCAGTTGCTGCGCGAATAGCCTGAAAACTGACCGTTACCAGCGCGAGCCCGATTGCACCTAAACCCGCCAGCACAAAGACCCAACCTTGAATCCGCACCCGGTACGCAAAGTCCTGTAGCCAACGATGCGCTACTATCCACGCGATAGGTGAAGCGATCGCAAGTGCCAGTAGCACTAACCGGACAAAATCCTTGTTCAGCATCAATCCGATCTCGCCCGTCGTCGCACCTAACACCTTCCGGATCGCGATCTCACTGGCCCGCCGCTCCGCCGTGAAAAGGGATAAACCGAACAAACCCATACAAGAGATTAAAACGGCCAGCCCCATCGCGACCATCACCAACGAAGCCGTCTTTTGCTCGGTCTGATAAAGCTCGCGGATATGTTCGTCCATGAATTCGAATCCCGAATGCATACGAGTGCCATATACACCATTATATACTTTGTACATGGCGTCCAGGATCGCCCTTACCCTATCCACGCCCAGGCCCGCGCTTGCAAGCCTGACCCCAACGAAGCGTTCGGCCGCCGGATTATGACCGATGACTACGGGCCGGATTGGCTCTCGAAAGGAAGCCATATGAAAATCGTCAACCACGCCAACGATCGGCAGCGGTTTTTTTTCAAAATAGATTACCTGCCCGACTGCCGCCGAAGGGTCCTTAAATCCGAATTGCCTTGACGCGGTCTCATTGATGACAACCTCTATCAGGCTGTCGCTGTTCCGGATATTTCTTCCTGCCAGCACCCGCATCCCATAGAATGGTATAAAATGGTCATCCCCAAAACTAAAATTCCCGGTGACCTCTCTCGGATGCTGCCCCCTGTATTCAAAAGTCTGTATCCACGTATTGCCTCCGATCGGTGGTGAAAATTCCCTGGCGACATCGGCGACCCCTGCCAACTGGCTAAACCCCTGTTCGAGCAATTTAAGGTCCCTTGTCGTCGTATCCTGAAAACCACCCTGGCCCTGCACTGTTACAAGCGCGTCGGTCCGGAAACCATAATCGGTGTTCAGCATGTAACGGATCTGATTGCCGATCACGAGGGTGACAATAATAAATATCAGCGAGATCGAAAATTGAAAGACGATCAGGCTTCGCCGCAGCCACCATTTTTCGCCGCCTTTTATCGTTCCTGACCCCTTAAGCGAAACGATCGGCTGATACCCCGCAAGCACCCGCGCCGGATAAAAACCCGCTAGGATCGTTACCATGACAGTAGTGCCGGCCAGGAACAGCAGATTGGCAGGAGCGAACGGTAAAAAGTGAACGCCTGCGGGTATGTACTCCCGAAAAAAGCCCATCACCGGTTTAACAAACACGGTTGCGATCATCATCGCAAACGTTGTAAGAAGCGCGGTTTCGATCAGAAACTGGAGGACCAGCCGTCGCCTTCCGCTGCCCAGCACCTTGCGTACCCCGATCTCTTTCGCCCGTTGCAACGACTGCGCTGTAGCCAGGTTAATGAAATTCACCGCCGCCAGGACAAGAATGAAGAGTGCTATCCCCGCCAACCCATATAAGGTTGGCAGATGGGCCTTCCTGCGACCATCGTCCGCAAATTC
>Ga0207671_10002150_pt1 | contig 21495 bp, 18 predicted proteins | sample KBSC24metaG_FD_184352 | JGI IMG/M metagenome (GOLD analysis project Ga0207671, IMG submission 184352) | Corn rhizosphere microbial communities from Kellogg Biological Station, Michigan, USA - KBS C2-4 metaG (SPAdes) (version 2) | ecosystem: Host-associated > Plants > Roots > Rhizosphere > Soil... | reverse complement strand
GGTCGTTAACCTAGAAAGAGCGTATTTCGGGGGGCGATTTCCTACGAAATTAATGTTGCGGAGGTGGCACGGTTAAATTGCGATAACCCTTATTCATCGTTTCTTAGATAAATATGCTTTAACCGCACCGCGAAGTAATCTCTGAACAGAGCGAATCTAACTTGGCTTCATTGCTTCCAGCAATGGGGTTTGAGTTGCTTCGTATAATTGCTTCCTATCGTAGATCGTTCAAGCTTGCCGCCAGCTTGTTGCTCGCTTGTGCGTCTCCTCTCTTCCAAGGAAATGTCGGCAGGCTCGACAATTTTCAGGAACGCACCCTCGCCGCGCATAACCGCGAGCGGGCAACGCTGGGGATAGCACCGCTTGAATGGGATGAAGGGCTTGCCGCCGATGCCGCCCAATGGGCGCAGCATCTGACCCGCGTCGGCTATCTGGTTCACTCCGAGGATGATCCCTACGATCCCGATCCCCAGGGCGAAAATCTCTGGGCGGGCACTGCGGGCTATTATAGCGCCGATGCCATGGTCGGCCTCTGGATTGCGGAAAAGCGCAATTTCAGGCCAGGCATCTTCCCGGCCAACAGCCGCACGGGCAATTTAGAGGATGTCGGCCACTATACTCAGCTGATGTGGCGCTCCACGCACAAGGTCGGCTGCGCGCTGGCGCGCGGCCGCAACGATGAGTTCATGGTGTGCCGCTATAGCGAAGGCGGCAATGTTATAGGCGAGCGTCCGTTCTGAGCTCCTCGACCCGGTCGAGAATCTCCTGCTCCTCATCGGTCGGTTCCTTGCGCGTCATACGCACCGCGCCGCCGATCAGCGTAAATCCGACCAGCAGCTGAAGCCAAGTATGCGGCTCCGGCACGCCGCCCACGCCGGGGAAACCCGGCGTTCCCGGAACCACCGGCGGCGTATCTGGATTGCCTGGATTGCCCGGACCGCCAAACGCCGGGGGAAGGCCCGGCGATTTCGGTTTCAGCGGGCCTAACGCGAGAATGGGGCCAGACGGCAAGGGCGCCTTCCCGTCGGGCATTGAGCGCGGAAACGCAGCCGGAACGACATCCGGGAAACCGGTGCCGAGCGGCGTGGCGCCGATCGTTGTGCAGGGGGCCACTATGGAGACGGGCACCGCGCGCTCGCGTGTCTTCGGCAGCGCATATTCGTGCGGCGCGGTAGCCCGATGAACGGCATTGCGCACCTTCGGAACCGCCATTGTGAGCGTCCCTGCCCCGACCACCGGGCAGACGCAGGTGGCGATCAACCTGGCCGTCTTGGACGCTACAATCGACGCAAGCATGACTTAATCCCCTATTGGTGCCCTACGACGTCGGCCAATTTTAGCTCAACCCGTCGTGGATTACTAACGCCTTAACCACCTTTTCCGGCAACACACGTTAAAAAGCGGTTAAGCATATCCGTTAGCCCGACGATCACTTGCAGGACGGTCGATAGCCCCTGTTTCATCCCTTGGATTCAACACGCTTTCCATTACGCCTGCGGTCCAATCGCCAGCACGCGGCGGGCCGGGCGGGTTCCTGGACGCATCCCTCCTCACGGATTTTTCACAACCAACGCAGAGACTTGGTGTCTTCGAGTCGGCTAACGTATGAAACCCATGCTGTTGAATTGCGCCGAGCGCCGTGCTGGTTTATACCGCGACCATACGCCTCGGTAGCACGTTCGGATCAGGACGCGGCAGCCGGGGCGCGATCTTTTTTGAAGCACCGAAAGGCTCGCCGCATGTCCCGCCGCCGCCAGATCTACGAAGGCAAGGCTAAAATTCTCTATGAAGGCCCCGAGCCCGGAACGCTGATCCAATATTTCAAGGACGACGCGACCGCATTCAACGCGCAGAAGAAGGGCACGATCAGCGGAAAGGGCGTGCTGAACAACCGCATTTCCGAACATATCTTCACCCTGCTCGGCAATATCGGCGTACCGACGCACTTTATCCGCCGGCTCAACATGCGTGAGCAGCTGATCCGCCAGGTCGAGATCGTTCCGATCGAGGTCGTCATCCGTAACGTGGCTGCCGGATCGCTGGTCAAGCGGTTGGGGATCGAACAGGGCACCCAGCTTCCGCGCACGATCATCGAATATTATTTCAAGGACGATGCGCTGGGCGACCCGATGGTGTCCGAGGAACATATCGCCTGCTTCGGCTGGGCGAGCCAGGAAGAGATGCACGACATCGCGGACATGGCGATCCGGGTGAATGATTTCATGTCCGGCATGTTCGCGGCGATCGGGATCCGGCTCGTGGACTTCAAGCTCGAATTCGGCCGCATCTGGGAAAATGACTATGCCCGGATCATCCTGGCGGACGAAATCAGCCCCGACGGCTGCCGCCTGTGGGACATGGTCAGCGGCGAGAAGCTCGATAAGGATCGCTTCCGCCTCGATCTCGGCGGCGAAGTCGAAGCCTATCAGGAAATCGCCCGCAGGCTCGGCCTGATGCCGGAAGATGCCGAGAACACGATCCTCGACCTCGACAAGCACCGCAAGAGCCGGGGGAAATAGTTTTCCCCGGCAGTCTTTTTAGAGGCTGTTAACCAATCCGGGTCCATAGCTTCGGCGAAGAACTTTGTGTTCGCCGAGGGACCCATCATGCGTAAGCCACTTCTGCTCGTAAGCCTCACCACGCTCGCCGCCTGCAGCGGCGGCGGCCCCCAGACGGCCGGCGGAACCGCCGTGACGGGCGGCGGCACGACAGTCGTATCCAGCAACAACGGCACGTTCGTGAATCCGACGCAGCAAAAGACTTATTCCGCGATCGGCGGCGTCCAGCATTATGCGTATAGCACGGATGAAACGAACACTCGCGAACAGTTCAATCAGCTGTACGCCGGCAATGCCTCAACAGCTCGCAACAGCGGCATTACCATTTCATATGATCCGCGAGACGCAATTTTCGAGTTGACCATTGCCGACACCAAGGCAGCCGTAAATCAGACCATCCGTTTCCAGGATCCTGCTCATCGTACGGATTTCGGCGGGGCTTCCCAGCCGCAAGGCGGTACGCCGAATATACCTGGAAAAGGTATCCAATATCTTCAGGTCGGAGGTACTGGCGGCAGCGGCCAGGTACGCTACGACCTCACTCAATCCGATACCTTTCCAATTGGCAACGCGAATGCATCGCGCGACGTATCGACATTTTTCTATCAGAAGCCGGGCACGACTACGAATTACGTTACTTATGCGGGTTACCTCCGCAACCAGACCAACATCATAGAAGTGACCGATCCCGACAACAGCAAACATCTTCAGCAGAACAACGTATTGGACCGTGCAGCCTTCGTTTTTGGTGAGCGCACGGACAACGCAAATGTGCCGAAAACCGGCACCGCGAGCTATACAGGCGACATGTTGGCCACGATGGTCTACAACCCGTTATTTGACGTCGATCCAAGCACGCCGAGCTATCTCCAGTGGATTTCAGGATCGCAGACGACAAATGTCGATTTCGGTGCGAATACCTTCACGACATCGATGACAGGTACAGTGACCGACCCGACATATGATGTTTACACCTCGCGCATCCATACGCTGAATGCCGGTGCAACCTTTACCGCATCAGGTAACGGTACCATTGATCTAGTCAACAAGGGCGGCTTTGCCGGCCAGATGAATTCGGCCTCCTTCAACCAAGGCGGTACCACACTGCCCGTCAACGTTGTAGGGTCCAGCATCGATGGTGCATTCTACGGACCTAAGGCCGAAGAGGTCGGTGGAGGCTTCCGAATAGTAGGAGGCACACCCGACCAGCGCGTCGACATTCTCGGAGCTTTTACCGGCAAGAAGCCCTGACGAAAGTTCCGGGGGGTGCGCATTTCTCTGTCTCGTCGCCTGCTGCTGGCGCTTGGCGCCAGTGCGCTGGTGGGGCTTTCGCCGGTTCCGGACAGCCCCGCCCTGCAGAATTGCAGCAACGGCGTGTGCAAGGTGCAGATGACTGCGCCGCAGCTCCTGTCCGCGGCTGAAAAGGCTGTTCTCGACAAGCGTTATGACGAAGCCAGGCCGATGCTGGCGGCGCTTGCCAATGCGCCCGAACTCTCGATGCAGCGGCATTTCCTGCAAGGCTATATGGCGGCCCAGACCAATGATCTGCACAGCGCCGAGAACGAGTTCCGCGCCGTGCTGCGCGACCGGCCAGACATGACGCGGGCACGCCTGGAACTGGCCGGCGTCCTGCTTCGCGAGGGCAAGGAAGCCGCAGCCGACCATCATTACCGGCTGGCCGAGGAAGATTCCGAGGTGCCTCCCGAAATCGAGCAGACCATTCGGCAGGTGCGCGGCTATATCCGAAGCCATCGCAACTGGACCTTCAACGTCGATTTCGGCCTCGCGCCCGACAGCAATATCAACAGCGCGACCGACGCAGCGGCGGTGCCGATCTTCGGCACGCAATATCCACTCGACCCGAGTGCCCGCCGCAAATCGGGCGTGGGGCAGATGGTCGGCGCGAGCGGCAGCGTGCGGCTGCGGCTCAAGGACGGCCTCGCCATGGTCGTCGATGCCAACGGCCAGTTTACCAATCAGCGCGGCAGCGACGCCGATGATTTGTCGGCGTTGATCGCCGCCGGCCCCGAACTCACGATGAAGAACGGCGCGCGCATCGCCGTCCAGGCGCTCGGCTACACGCATCTCTATGGCGGCAAGGTCGCGCAGCAGGGGCCGGGCCTGCGCGTTTCCTACCAGCAGAACCTCAACAAGGGGGCGCGGGTCTCCGCTCTGTTCGACGTGCGGAACGTCAAATCCCATTTTTCGACAGCTTATGACGGGACGAGCTATTCGGCCTATCTCACCTATGAGCGCGTCGTCCATCACTCGCTGGTGGCGTCGGCGACCATATTCGGCCGCCGCGACGATCTGAAGTCGGGCGGCTATTCGAACAAGGAACTCGGGGTCAATTTCGGCATTGGCGGCGAACTGCCAAAAGGCATCAATGCGGGGCTTTCGGCCGGCATTTCTCGTGCCTTGTTCGATGATCCGATCATCGCCTTCGATCCCGACCGGCGCAAGGACTGGCGCTACAGCGCGCGTGCCTATCTCGGCCTGCGTTCGATCCGGGTGATGGGCTTCTCGCCCTCGATCACCTACACCTGGTCGCATACCTCGACCAACGTGCCGCTCTATCGCGTCGAGCGGCACCGCGCGGAATTCAGTCTCGCACGCTATTTCTGAGCGGCTGCCTCGCGCGCCAGCAATTTTTCCTTTCGATCAAGGCCATAGGCATAGCCGCCCAGGCTGCCATCGGTCCGCTTTGCCCGATGGCAGGGGATAAGCACCGCGACCGGATTGGCGCCACAAGCCGAACCCGCCGCACGAACCGCCTTGGCATTGCCCGCGCGGGCGGCGAGTACGGCATAGCTTGAGGTCTCGCCAGGCGGAATGCGCGAGAGTTCGCGCCACACCGCTTCCTGGAACGCCGTGCCCCGCACATCGAGCGGCAGGTCCGGCATCCGCGACGGCTCTTCAACGGCAGCAACGGCGCGCGCCGCCAAGGCAGCCAGCGCATCGCCGCCTTCCAATATGTCCGCCTTGGGAAAGCGAGCGCGCAAAGCGACCTCGTCCTCGTCGAAGGACAAGCGGCAGATTCCCTGCTCGGTCGCAGCGACCAGCATGTTTCCGAGCGACGTGGGCGCGATCGTCCAGCGGATGGTGACGCCCTGCCCCCCTTTGCGCCAAATGCTTGGAGCCATTCCCAATCGTCCTTTCGCATCCTCGTAGAAGCGGCTGGCGGTGGAATAGCCAGCTTCATAAACGGCCTCGGTCACGCTCGCCTCGCTGGCCAGCGCCGCCTCCGCCTTTCGTGCGCGCAGCGCCCGGGCATAGCCGACGGGGGTCAAACCCGTCGCACGTTGGAAGACGCGATGGAAATGATGCGGCGCGTAACCCGCGGCCGCCGCTATCGCTTGCAGCGATGGAACCCCCTCACTGGCCGCAATGAAGCCGGTCGCTTTGGCCACCGCTTGCTCGTCACGCGCCACCTCGTCCGGCCGGCAGCGCAAGCAGGGGCGCAATCCAGCCCCGCGCGCCTCGGCGCCATTGGCGAAGAAGCGGACATTGGCTCGCGCCGGGTGCCGCGCCGCGCAGGACGGGCGGCAGTAAATGCCGGTCGTCAGCACGCCGGTGACGAAGCGCCCGTCGAAACTGCGATCGCGCCTGAGGACGGCAGTCCAGGCGGCATTCGGGTCAAGCATGGTCCGTTCCAGAACGCTGCACGCTCGCGGCGAAACACCCCGGCGCCGCGTAATGCGCGTGGATATAAGCGATCGCGGGATCTTCAAACAGCGTGCGAATGGCTCCATCTGCTTCCCCGGGCGCGGCCAGCGTAGCCGCATGCAGCATTGCTTCCTGATCGAACGCCCTGAGCGCGATGGTACGCCGGTCGAGCGCGGGCGGTATGCTCCCGATATAGGCTGCCGCCTGCCGCGCCCGTTCGCTGACATAGATGGCATAAGAGGAGCGGAACGGCGTCGCCACGTCGTGGGACACATGATTCACGAGCAGCAATGTTTCTCCCGGCTCCGCGTCGGTCAAGGTCACGCGGCACGGAAAACCGGGGCTGGCATCGGCAGTGACGCGAATGACGCCGTGCCGGGCAAGCTTCTCGGGCGCGGCGCCTACCAGCGAGGCGTAGCATGACGGATCGATTCCTGCGATGCGATAGCTCATATCCAGTCTCCTATCGGTAACGAAACCGATATATGTTCTTGACCAAATAGCAGCTTCCCGCTGGTTGCGTTCAAAGCAGCGGACTCATCTTGCATCGCAGCACCTCCCCTGCTAACCGGCCCGCGAACCGTGCGGGGACGCCCTAAAGGCGCCCCCTTTTCTGCATGGATCGAATCCAAGGGGACGACAACAGAGTGGAACAATCCGGCGGCATTCAGGCTAGCCTCAGCGGGCGCTACGCAACCGCGCTGTTCGAGCTGGCGCGTGACGCGAAGCAGATCGACACCGTCTCCGCGAGCCTCGGCAAGCTCAAGGCGACGCTGGCTGATTCGGAAGATTTCCGCCGGCTGGTGACGAGCCCACTGGTTTCGCGTGAAGACGCGGTGAAGGCGATCGACGCCACCTCAGCTGCGCTGGCGCTGGACGACTTGACGAAGAAGTTCGTCGGCGTGCTGGCGACCAACCGCCGGCTTGGCCAGCTCAATGCGGTGATCCGCGCCTTCAACCTGCTGGCTTCGGCGCATAAGGGCGAGATCACTGCGATCGTTACCTCTGCCCATCCGCTCGACGATGATCAGATTGCCGCGCTTAAAGCGAAGCTGAAGGCCGAGCTGACGCGCAATGTCGCACTCGATCTCAATGTCGATCCATCCATTCTCGGTGGCCTGATCGTGAAGGTCGGCAGCCGCCAGGTGGATAGCTCGATCCGAACCAAACTCAATACCCTCGCCAAGGCGATGAAAGGCTGAACATGGATATCCGCGCCGCAGAAATCTCGAAGGTCATCAAGGACCAGATCGCCAGCTTCGGTTCCGAAGCGCAGGTCTCCGAGGTCGGCCAGGTGCTGTCGGTCGGTGACGGCATCGCCCGCATTTACGGCCTCGACAATGTCCAGGCTGGCGAGATGGTCGAATTCGCCAATGGCATCAAGGGCATGGCCCTCAACCTCGAGGCGGACAATGTCGGCGTCGTGATCTTCGGCACCGACGCCGAAATCCGCGAAGGCGACATGGTGAAGCGCACCGGCACCATCGTCGACGTGCCGGTCGGCAAGGGCCTGCTCGGCCGCGTGGTCGACGGCCTCGGCAACCCGATCGATGGCAAGGGCCCGATCGAGGCAACCGAGCGCCGCCGCGTCGAGGTGAAGGCTCCGGGCATCATCCCGCGCAAATCGGTGCACGAGCCGGTGCAGACCGGGCTCAAGGCGCTCGACGCGCTCGTTCCGGTGGGCCGCGGCCAGCGCGAGCTGATCATCGGCGATCGCCAGACGGGCAAGACCGCCGTCGCGCTCGATACCTTCATCAATCAGCGCGAAACCAACAAGTCGGGCGACGAGGGCCAGAAGCTTTATTGCATCTATGTGGCAATCGGCCAGAAGCGTTCGACCGTCGCGCAGATCGTTCGCGCGCTCGAAGAAAATGGCGCGATGGAATATTCGATCGTGGTCGCCGCGACCGCGTCGGAGCCCGCGCCGCTGCAGTTCCTCGCGCCTTATACCGGCTGCGCGATGGGCGAATATTTCCGCGACAATGGCATGCACGCCGTGATCGTCTATGACGATCTTTCCAAGCAGGCCGTGGCCTACCGCCAGATGTCGCTGCTGCTGCGCCGCCCGCCGGGCCGCGAAGCCTATCCGGGCGACGTTTTCTATCTCCACAGCCGCCTGCTCGAACGCGCCGCCAAGATGAACGACGCCAACGGCAATGGCTCGCTGACCGCGTTGCCGGTCATCGAAACCCAGGCCGGCGACGTGTCGGCCTATATCCCGACCAACGTGATCTCGATCACCGACGGCCAGATCTTCCTCGAGACCGACCTGTTCTACCAGGGCATTCGCCCGGCGATTAACGTCGGTCTTTCGGTCAGCCGCGTCGGTTCGGCCGCGCAGACCAAGGCGATGAAGAAGGTCGCCGGCTCGATCAAGCTCGAACTCGCCCAATATCGCGAAATGGCCGCGTTCGCGCAGTTCGGCTCGGATCTCGACGCATCGACCCAGAAGCTGCTCAACCGCGGCGCGCGTCTGACCGAACTTCTGAAGCAGCCGCAGTTCAATCCGCTCCCCTTCGAGGAGCAGGTCGCTTCGATCTTCGCGGGCGTGAACGGCTATCTCGACGCGATCCCGGTGAACGCGGTCGTCCGCTTCGAAAGCGGTCTGCTGGCGGACCTCCGCTCGAAGCATGCTGACGTGCTCAAGGGCATCCGCGAGACCAAGGATCTCGGCGATGATCTCAAAGGCAAGCTAAAGGATGCCGTCGAAGCTTTCGCCAAGACGTTCGCGTAAGAAACCGGCCGTCACCCTGAACTTGTTTCAGGGTCCACCGGGCCGCAATCCCGGACGGCGCAAGTGGCAGAGTGGATGCTGAAACAAGTTCAGCATGACGATTAGGTAGGAACGACAGGGGTTTAAGTGGCAAGTCTCAAGACCCTCAAAATCCGCATCGCTTCGGTCAAATCGACCCAGAAGATCACCAAGGCGATGAAGATGGTGGCCGCCGCCAAGCTCCGCCGCGCGCAGCAGGCGGCCGAGGCTGGCCGCCCCTATTCCGAGCGGCTGGCAGCGGTGATGGCGAGCCTGGCCTCCAAGGTCACGGTTGGCCCGCAGTCGCCCAAGCTGCTCGCGGGCACGGGCAAGGACGATATCCATCTGCTGGTGGTCGCGACATCCGAACGCGGCCTTGCCGGTGCGTTCAACAGCAACATCGTCAAGCTTGCCCGCAAGGCCGCTGAGGAGCTGATCGAGCAGGGCAAGCAGGTCCGCTTCTATCTGATCGGCAAGAAGGGCCGCGCGGTGATCGCCCGCCTTTATCCTGGCAAGATCGTGCATCAGGTCGACCAGAGCCATATCAAGAATGTGAGCTTCGCTGACGCGCATGAGGTTTCGGAGGATCTGATCAGGCGCTTCCACGCCGGCGAGTTCGACGTCGCGCACCTCTTCTTCGCCCGCTTCCGCTCGGCGCTGGTTCAGGAGCCGACCGAGATCCAGATCATCCCCGTTCCGCTCACAACAAATGGCAATGTCGCCGCCCAAGCTGCTCCGGTCGCACCGGAATATGAGCCTGACGAGGAAGAAATCCTCGCCGACCTGCTGCCGCGCAACGTCGCGGTCCAGCTCTTCCGGGCGATGCTAGAAAACGCCGCATCCGAGCAGGGCAGCCGCATGACCGCGATGGACAATGCGACGCGCAATGCTGGCGACATGATCAACCGCCTGACTATCCAGTACAACCGCACGCGTCAGGCCGCGATCACCACCGAACTCGTTGAAATCATCTCGGGCGCCGAGGCGCTCTAAGGACTCGAAGGCAAGGAAGTTAAGATGCTGAAGCCCAGATCTCTCGCGACGACCAACAATGTCGGCCGCATCAGCCAGGTCATCGGCGCTGTCGTCGACGTGACGTTCGAAGACAACCTGCCGGCGATCCTGTCCGCGCTCGAAACGAAGAATGGCGAGAACCGGCTCGTCCTCGAAGTCGCCCAGCACCTCGGCGAGAACACCGTCCGTACCATCGCGATGGACGCGACCGACGGCCTCACCCGCGGCCAGGAAGTCACCGATACCGGCTCGCAGATCCGCGTGCCGGTCGGCCCCCGCACGCTGGGCCGCATCCTCAATGTCATCGGCGAACCGATCGACGAGCGTGGACCCGTGGACACCGATCTCAGCGCCCCGATCCATGCCGAGGCACCATTGTTCATCGATCAATCGACCGAGACCAGCATTCTCGTCACCGGCATCAAGGTGATCGACCTGCTCGCGCCTTATGCGAAGGGCGGCAAGATCGGCCTGTTCGGCGGCGCCGGGGTGGGCAAGACCGTGCTCATCCAGGAGCTGATCAACAACATCGCCAAGGGCCATGGCGGCACCTCGGTGTTCGCCGGCGTCGGCGAGCGCACCCGCGAGGGCAACGATCTTTATCACGAGTTCCTCGACGCGGGCGTTATCGCCAAGGATGCCGATGGCAATCCGACGCCGGACGGCTCCAAGGTCGCGCTCGTGTTCGGGCAGATGAACGAACCGCCGGGCGCGCGTGCCCGCGTTGCGCTTTCGGGCCTCACCATCGCCGAATATTTCCGCGATCAGGAGGGCCAGGACGTGCTCTTCTTCGTCGATAACATCTTCCGTTTCACCCAGGCGGGTTCGGAAGTGTCGGCGCTGCTCGGCCGTATTCCGTCGGCCGTGGGCTATCAGCCGACGCTCTCGACCGACATGGGCGCATTGCAGGAGCGCATCACCTCGACCAACAAGGGCTCGATCACCTCGGTGCAGGCGATCTATGTCCCCGCAGATGACTTGACCGACCCGGCGCCGGCCACCTCGTTCGCGCACTTGGACGCGACGACCGTGCTATCGCGCGCGATTTCGGAGCTCGGCATCTACCCGGCGGTGGACCCGCTCGACTCCACGTCGCGCGTGCTCGAACCGCGCGTCGTCGGCCAGGAGCATTATGAGACCGCGCGTGCCGTCCAGGAGACGCTGCAGAAGTACAAGTCGCTCCAGGACATCATCGCCATCCTCGGCATGGACGAGCTTTCGGAAGAGGATAAGCTCACCGTCAGCCGCGCCCGCAAGATCCAGCGCTTCCTGTCGCAGCCGTTCCACGTCGCCGAAGTCTTCACCGGCATCCCCGGCAAGTTCGTGGCGATCGAGGATACGGTGAAGTCGTTCAAGGCGGTCGTCGACGGCGAATATGACCATCTGCCCGAAGCGGCCTTCTACATGGTCGGCGGCATCGATGAGGCCGTCGAAAAGGCGAAGAAGCTCGCCGAAGCGGCTTGATATAGACCTCCTCTCCCGCTCGCGGGAGGGGAATGAGGGGTGGGCGCCCGGTCGCCCCGTCCACTCCAGTCGTTAGGGCGAGCCCACCCCCTGCCCCTCCCGCATGCGGGAGGGGGGAGAAATGGAATGGCACTGCACTTCGAACTCGTGACGCCCGAAAAGCTCGTCCGCTCCGACAGCGTCTATATGGTCGTCGTCCCCGGCGGCGAAGGCGATTTCGGCGTGCTGGAGGGCCATGCCCCGTTGATGTCGACCGTTCGCAATGGCGAGCTGGTGATCTATTCGGGGCCTAACGCAGTTGCGGGCCGCATCCTGGTCGAAGGCGGTTTTGCCGAGGTCAACGAGAAGGGTCTGACCGTTCTCGCCGAAAAGGCGTCTGAAGTTGGCAGTTAACGCCGGCAGCACAGCGCTTACTTACTGATCCGTCATGCTGAACTTGTTTCAGCATCCACTCCACCTCTTGGGCCGGTGCATGTCGATCAGTGGACCCTGAAACAAGTTCAGGGTGACGGGTGGAATAACGAGTACGGCCTTCTAAACCGCACCTCGCACCGCCTTCGTCGCCATTAGGATCGAGGTGGTCGTCGTCTCGACGCCATCGAGCAGGCCAATGCGGTCGACGACATCATTGAGCGCCGACACCCCCTCCGCTTCCACCACTGCGATCATGTCATATTCGCCGCTGATGGCGTGGAGCGCGATCAGCTCGGGCATATCGACCAGCTTGCGCTCCAGCGCCTGGCTCAGCCGGGGCGCCACCTTCAGCATGACATGCGCGCGAATGAGACGCCGATCATAGGCCGCGCCGAGCCGGACCGTATATCCGGCAATGATACCGCTACGCTCCAAACGCTCGATGCGCGCATAGATGCTGGCCCGGGACAAGCCGAGTGCATGGGCCAGGCTGGTGATCGGTTGCCTGGCATTTTCGCGCAACGCAGCGACGAGCTGAATATCAAGGGCGTCCATAGACAATCTGCCTGAAACAACCGACATATTGTTTAGCAATAGCCCACAAAACGACAATTTGCACGCTTCATTCCGGACAGCATCCATGGTGAGCGTTATCGTCCCGTATGCCTTCTGGCTGCGGGGCTTTGACGAGACTGGAGGAGTGAAGTTCAGTGTCCTCACGCGAGAGAATGGTCGTCCGGCTTTCCAAACCCCATCTGCCCATCCAGTTTCGATATCTGAGCGAAGTCGTCAGCACGGATCCGACAATTGCGCGGGAGACTGGCGACATTGCTTCCCGCGCGGCGATTACCCAGGCGCTCAACCTGTTGCTGCTGGCGGACCTGCTGGAGCGTACGCCCACAGCCGCGGCCTATGTCGAGGATCTCTACAATAGAGACCGGAAGTTGTTATTCGATCATGGCGCGCTTCGCACAGTCGATCTCGCAGGCATGGGCACATTGCCTCCCGGCCGCCATGCGATCGCGCGCGTGCTCGAGCCGCTTGGTTACAGGCAGGCGGCGATCTACCCGCTCGATCGACTGGCGATGACCGGCTTTGCCTACGCCCACGTCGATTTTCCCGAAACGCTTCCGCAATTTTTCGTCAGCGAACTGCACGCCGATCGCTTCTCACCGGCTTTTCAGCGGGCGCTTTTACGGGTGACCGAACAGTCGGAAGATCCGCTCGATCCGATCGCGCTGGAGCGGTTGGATCGCCTGGCCAGCGCCGGCGAACTTCCGCTTGCCGACGCGCTGGCACTTCTCCCGGCGCTCCTTGCCTGCTTCGATCGGCAGCATTGCGGGGTGCGACTTGAGGACTATGAAACGCTTCTCGCTGAATCCGCCGAAGCGGCATGGATTGCCACGGAGGGCAACAGCTTCAATCACGCGACCAATCGTGTCGCCAATCTCAAGAAGATTGTGGCCGAGCAGCGGCTGCGGGGGCGCCCGATCAAGCCGGACATCGAGGTTTCCCGATCCGGACGCGTGCTCCAGACCGCCTATACCGCCGATCCCGTGCAGCGGCAGTTCATCGACCGCGACGGTCAACCGATCATCCGCACCGTGCCGGGATCTTTCTTCGAATTCATCCAGCGCGCCGCCATGCTCGATGAAGCCAGCGGCCAGCAACGGCTCGATCTCGCCTTCGACAGCAGCAATGCCCAAGCCATCTTCAAGATGACGGCGGCCTGACGCTCAGCCGGCGGCCCCGTGGCAATGCTTGTATTTCTGGCCTGACCCGCACGGACAGGGCTGATTGCGGCCAACCTTGCCGGCCCATTCGGCCGGATCGTCGCCAAATTCGGACGGCATTTCCGCAGGCGCAAACACCATCGGCGCGATCTTGGTGGTGACGAGGCCAAGGCTCGACAGATCGAAATCGCGCGTATCGTCCTCGCCGGTCAGCGGATCGACATGGGTGGTGATGAAGCCAGGCAAAGGCGGCGGTTCCTGGACCTGGCCGAACTGGGCATGCGCGACGATGCGGGTGACGTCCTCGCGAATGGCGGCCAACATGCGCTCGAACAGCGCGAAGGCCTCCTGCTTATACTCGTTGATCGGCGTCTTCTGGGCGTAAGCGCGCAAATGGATCACCGAGCGCAGCGAATCCAGCGTCGCCAGATGCTCCTTCCAATGATGGTCGAGCGACTGGAGCAAGATATTCTTTTCGACCGAATGCCAGGCTTCCTTGTCGATCTGCGCGGCCTTCGCGTCCGCTGCGGCATCGGCGGCGGCCTGCACCCGCTCGGTGATCAGCTCCGGCTCGACATGGTCTTCCTTGACCCAGTCCTCGATCGGCAGATCGAGTGCGAGCAAGGTTTGCACATTCTCTTTAAGCGCATCGATATCCCATTGTTCGGGATAGGTATTCGGGGGACAGCATGATCCGACAAGGCCGTTCACCGTATCGGTGCGCATATCGATCACGACGTCGTCGACCGCATCCGCGTCCATGATATCGGCGCGCTGCTCATAGACCACCTTGCGCTGATCGTTCATCACGTCGTCATATTCGACGACCTGCTTGCGGATGTCGTAGTTGCGCGCTTCCACCTTCCTCTGAGCGGTCTCGATCGCCTTGGAGATCCACGGGCTGATGATCGCTTCGCCATCAGCCAGATTCTTGTTCATCATCTTGGCGAACATGGTTTGCGGGCCGAAGATGCGCAGCAGATCGTCGTCCAGCGAAAGATAGAAGCGTGAGCGGCCGGGATCGCCCTGACGGCCCGAACGGCCGCGCAGCTGATTGTCGATGCGGCGGCTTTCATGGCGTTCGGTGCCGAGCACGAAGAGGCCGCCGGCCTCCAGCACCTTTGCCTTCTCGGCTTCGATCTCAGCCTTGAGGCGGGCGATCTCGGCGTCGCGTTTTGGCCCTTCTTCAACGCCTTGCAGCTCGTCTTCGACACGGAATTCGAGATTGCCGCCCAGCTGAATGTCGGTGCCTCGGCCCGCCATGTTGGTGGCGATCGTCACTGCGCCGAAGCGGCCCGCCTGCGCCACGATGTGCGCCTCCTGCTCATGATAGCGGGCATTGAGCACCTTGTGCGGCACGCCCTCCTTCTTGAGATATTCGGAAAGCAGCTCGGATTTCTCGATCGAAACGGTGCCTACCAGGGTGGGCTGACCATGCTCGCTGGCTTCGCGGATCGACTTGGTGATCGCAGCGAACTTGTCCGGCAGATTCTTGTAGAATTCGTCTTCCTCGTCCTGCCGCTGCACGGGCAGGTTGGTCGGGATGGTGACGACGTTCATCTTGTAGATCTGGTAGAATTCGGCGGCTTCGGTCGCCGCCGTGCCGGTCATGCCCGAGAGCTTCGGGTACATGCGGAAATAATTCTGGAAGGTGATCGATGCGAGCGTCTGGTTCTCAGGCTCGATCTCGACGCCTTCCTTGGCCTCCACCGCCTGGTGGAGACCATCCGACCAGCGCCGGCCATCCATCATGCGGCCGGTGAACTCGTCGATGATGATGACCTTGCCGTCCTTGACGATGTAATCGATGTCGCGCTTGAAGACGATGTTCGCGCGCAATGCCTGATTGAGGTGGTGCACCACCTGCGTATTTTCGAAATCATAGAGATTGGCGCCCTCGAGTAGCCCGGCGCCCTCGAGCATACGCTCGGCTTTCTCGGTGCCGTCTTCGGTCAGCACGATCGAGCGCTGCTTCTCGTCCACCTCATAATCGGCCGGATCGAGCTGCTTCACGATCAGGTCGACCGCCTTGTACAGCTCGGACTTGTCGTCGGTTGGACCGGAAATGATGAGCGGCGTGCGCGCCTCGTCGATCAGGATCGAATCCACTTCGTCGACGATGCCGAAATTGAACGGGCGCTGGACCATGTGCGCGCGCTCATATTTCATATTGTCGCGCAGATAATCGAAGCCGAACTCATTGTTGGTGCCGTAGGTGATATCGGCGGCATAGGCCTCGCGGCGCTGCTCATCGCTGAGATTGGGCACGATCACGCCCACTGTCAGGCCGAGGAAGCGGTAGATCTGCCCCATCCAATCGGCGTCGCGACGCGCCAGATAATCATTGACCGTTACGACGTGGACGCCCTTGCCGGGAAGCGCGTTCAGATAACAGGCCAGCGTCGCGACGAGCGTCTTGCCCTCGCCGGTGCGCATCTCGGCGATCTCGCCCCGATGGAGCACCATGCCGCCGATCAACTGCACGTCATAATGACGCTGGCCGAGCACGCGCTTCGCGGCCTCGCGCACTGTCGCGAAGGCTTCGGGCAGAAGATCGTCCAGTTCTTCGCCTGCCGCCAGCCGCTCGCGGAACTTCACCGTCTGGTGAGCGAGGCCAGCATCGTCGAGCGCGGCCATCTCGGGCTCGAGCGCACCGATCCTTGCGACAATCGGCCGCAGCGACTTGACGTAGCGGTCGTTCGACGACCCGAAAATGGCCTTGGCAATACCGCCGAGCATGAGCGTCCTGACTATATGCGACGGAGCAGGCACGGCAAAGGGCCGGCTACCCCCGCCGGAATTGGCCTGCGATTTAGGAAGCGCGAGGGATCAAGTCAATTGAAGCGCGCGGATCGCGCGAAGCCACCGCACGCCGAGCGCACCGGTATCAGTTCATGGCCCAAATCAGCGCCCGCCCCGATCCAGCCATTTAGGTCCGTATCACCCGCCCCGGCGGTGAAAGAACTGCTCCCGGGGCGCTGGGATTGTTCCGGCTGTGCTAGAATGGCACAGGGGGTAATGATGCTCTAACATGGTTGACAGCGCGCCTGTCGATTAGAAGCATCGCCAGTGAGGTGCGTACGCGATGGCGAGTGTTGTTTTCGATCGGCGTAATTGGGTTTTCGTGGCGGCGCTCGTCCCGGCATTCTTGGTCGGGCTGTTCGGGCTGCTACCGGTCGGCAAACGGCCGCATCTCATATCGAGCCGCCCTGCTCCGGATACATCTGCACCCGCGACGACGGCGCCGGCTGCCTCCTCGCCCGGTAACGGAAAGCTGCTTCACGCACCTTCGCCCAAAATCGTGCCGCGCGCACCCGACTTCACGGTCAAGACTGCGCTCCAGATCGACCGGCCGCTGGCGCCTGGCAATTATGTGTGGGACGAGAGCGGCGTGCCTCCCGGCCGCGTGGCGATCGTCGTCGACATCAAGCAGCAGCTGATCTTCGTCTATCGCGGAGGCGACGAGATCGGGCGGTCCACGCTGATCTACGGGGATGACGATAAGCCCACGCCGCTGGGCGTGTTCCCGATCCTCGAAAAGGATGCCGATCATCACAGCAAGACCTACTGGAACGCCCCTATGCCCTTCATGCTGCGACTGACGCCCGATGGCGTATCGCTCCACGGCACCGCCTTCATTGATCCCAACTACGCCACCCACGGCTGCATCGGCCTGCCAAAAGCCTTTGCCAAGCTGTTGTTTCGGACAGCAAAAGTCGGCGACTATGTGAAGGTCACGCAGGGTTGGAACCCCGCCCAATTGTAATCGGCATTAATCACAAGACGGGGCGGACACCGGTATTTGTCAGGGCTACCCGTGGGACCTGCGCCCGAACATAAATTGGAACTTTCCTCAAGGCGAGTTCCCGCAGTTTGAACCAATTGACTGATAATAAGAGCATAAACCCGCCGAGAAGCATCGCAGCAAAAAGAGGGCCAGCATGCCCGGTCTGCCGCATCATTTGAGCCAGCGCGGGCGCTATGAACGCTATGCTCGACATGATCAAAGACCGGCGGTCCACCACCAGCGCAATCCAGCTAAAGATAACGAAAACTATCAAACCCACTATCGCTGGCCAGGTTTCTGGCATCTGGGCGGCGAAAGCATAGAGACGGCCCCACCCATGGGGATTCCCCACAACGCCGAACAAGAGTCGGTAGGTCGCACAAGCAATTTGATACCCGGCCATGGCATGAAGCCAGAAGGCAACGTCGCTACGTGCCGTTTCGCGCCGTACATCTGACATATCCCATGCCATAGCCAGCACGAACATGCCTATCCCTATTAATACGAGCATGACGCTGACACAAAATGCCGACGACTCTGGGGCCACCATTCGCGCAAGATGAACGATGACGTTCGCCCCCGCCATCACCATGCCGGCTATGGCGATTGGCAGCCTAAATCTTACCCACCATAGTAGGCAGCCCATGCTTGTCCCAAAGGCTATGATCACCCCTCTTAGTGGCGTCAGATCCAATGGAGATCGCGGCAATGTGTTCGGACCAAGCGGGTGTGACGCTGGTACAACGATAGCGATGGCCAGACAGATCAACGACCATGAAATCACAAACATGCCGAAGAGGATGAAGCTCGAGAGCACGAGCCGGCGCGTGCGGGTGACATATTCAGCAAACAACCAACTCGCCGGGGCGAGGAGTAAAGCGGTCATTGGCGTTACCAGCATCGCTGAACCGAGCAAGAGTACCAGACCAACTGATGTCATGACATCCGACAGACCAACTACCGAGCCAAACTGCTCCTCGTCCGCCAGTGGTGCAGCGCGTCTCTCAGCAGCAAGATTCCGTATGCCTAGGGCTGCGTCATGGCTGATGATACCCTTGGCGAGTGCCGCCTCGACATCGCTGTTATCGATCATCGTCCACCTCCAACGATGAGGTAGAACAGTAACCGCAACAAATCGTTACTTAGGTTCGCCGTGCCGCGGTGAAAGTGATGGCTAATTTTATCTAGCCGTTTTCTTCCTTGCGGCAGGCTTCTTCGCTCCCCTGCCCTTCTTTCCCTTCGCCGGCGCCTTGGCCGCACGTTCGGCCAGCAAGGTCACGGCCGCATCCAGGGTCAGCGTCGCCGGATCGATCGCCTTCGGGATGGTGGCATTGGTGGTGCCGTCAGTGACGTAAGGGCCAAAGCGGCCTTCCATCAGCTTGACCTCCGCACCGCTTTCGGGATGAGGCCCGAAATTCTTCAGCGGCTCGCGCGAACCGGAACGCGCGCGTCCGCCGCCATTGGCTGCATCGGCCAGCTTCGAGACGGCGGCGTTCATGCCAGTTTCGAAGACCTCCGTCGTGGAAGCCAGCCGCGCATATTTGCCGTCATGGGCGAGATAAGGGCCATAGCGCCCGATGCTCGCCGTGATGGGTTTGCCCGATTCGGGGTGCGGGCCGATCTCGCGCGGAAGCGAGAGCAGCTTGAGCGCCCATTCGAGGCCGAAATCTTCGGAAGGAACATCCTTGGGAATCGAAGCGCGCTTGGCCTCCTTGCCCTCGCCGAGTTGAACATAAGGCCCGAACCGCCCGCTCCTGCGCGTGACGTCAGCGCCCGTCACGGGATCCTGGCCGAGCGTTTCAGTGCCGCCGTCGTCATTGGCGGCCTCCTCGCCGCCCTTCTGGGCGAAGCGGCGGCTATATTTGCATTCCGGATAGTTGGAGCAGGCAACGAACGCACCGAAGCGGCCGCCGCGCAATGCCAGCCGGCCCGTGCCACAGGCCGGGCAGGCGCGCGGATCGGTGCCGTCGCCCTTGTCGGGGAAAAGCCAGGGACCGAGGAACTCATCGAGCGCGGCGGTAATCTCCGACGGCTTCTGCTCCATGACCTCGCCCGCTTTGGGCTTGAAATCCCGCCAGAATGCGGCGAGCACTTCCTGCCAATCGGCGCGCCCCCCCGAAATGTCGTCGAGACTGTCCTCGAGATGGGCGGTGAAATCATAGCTCACATAGCGATCGAAGAAGCGCTCGAGAAAGCTGGTGACGAGCCGCCCGCTCTCGTTGGGAACGAAGCGCCCTTTTTCGACCGTGACATAATCACGGTCCTTAAGCGTTTGTAAGATCGTGGCGTAGGTCGACGGGCGGCCGATGCCGAGCTCCTCCATCTTCTTGACCAGCGAGGCCTCGGAATAGCGCGGCGGCGGCTGGGTGAAATGTTGTTCGGCGTCGACTGACTTCTTGGCGGGAACATCGCCGTCGTTGAGCCGAGGCAGCCGGCGGCTATCCTCGTCATCCGCATCGTCCCTGCCTTCTTCGTAAAGCGCGAGATAGCCGGGGAAGAGCACGACCTGGCCTGTCGCCCGCAGCCCATGCTGGCCGGTCGCATCGGAAAGCTCGACTATGGTCCGCTCCAGCCGGGCGGACGCCATCTGGCTGGCGAGCGCGCGCTTGTAGATCAGCTCGTAGAGCCTCCCATGATCGCCGCCGCCGACCTTCTCCTTGCTGAAGTCGGTCGGGCGGATGGCCTCATGGGCTTCCTGCGCATTCTTGGCCTTGGCGGTATATTGGCGGGGCTTATCGGGAACATAGCCGGCGTCATAACGCTCGGCGATCGCATGGCGCGCGGCAGAGATGGCGCTGCCATCCATCTGCACGCCATCGGTGCGCATATAGGTGATCGCGCCCTGCTCGTAGAGATCCTGCGCCATCCGCATCGTGTGCGTGGCGGAAAAGCCGAGTTTGCGGGCGGCCTCCTGTTGAAGCGTGGAGGTGGTGAAGGGCGCTGGCGGGTTTTTCGCGAACGGCTTGGTCTCGACCGAAACAACCGTGAAGCGGCCGGCCTCGACATCGGCCTTGGCGCGCATCGCGTCGCCTTCCGCGCCGATCGTCAGGCGATCGATCTTCTCGCCCTTCCAGCGCACGAGGCGGGCGAGGAACGGAACGCCGTCATGCTCCATATTGGCGGCGATCGACCAATATTCCTGCGGCTTGAACGCCTCGATCTCGCGCTCGCGATCCACCACCAGGCGAAGCGCCACCGACTGCACCCGTCCCGCCGAGCGCGCGCCCGGCAGCTTGCGCCACAGCACCGGCGAGAGCGTGAAGCCAACCAGATAATCGAGCGCGCGCCGCGCGCGGTATGCGTCGATCAGATCCTCGTCGAGGCTGCGCGGGTTAGCCATCGCATCGAGCACGGCGGGCTTGGTGATCGCGTTGAAGGTGACGCGCTCGACTTCCTTGGGCAGTGCCCGGCGCTTCCTCAGCACCTCCTGCACATGCCAGCTGATCGCCTCGCCCTCGCGATCGGGGTCGGTGGCGAGGATCAGTTTATCGGCGCCCTTGGCTTCGTCGGTGATCGCCTTGAGCTGGCGCGCCTTATCGGCATAGGTTTCCCATTCCATCGCAAAGCCATGATCGGGATCGACCGAACCATCCTTGGCCGGCAGATCGCGGACATGGCCGTAGGAGGCCAGCACGCGGTGGCCCGGGCCCAGATATTTCTCGATGGTTTTCGCCTTGGCGGGGGATTCAACAACAACCAGTTTCATCGACTACGCATTTCCTCTCACGTACGCGCGAGGGTGGAAAAGCTTGGAGGCAGGCGTCAAGGGGTGATCGCGCCCGCAAGGAACGTGCAGGCTTCCCGACCGCGTCAAATAAGGCTCACCCTGCCGCCGGCGTGACGCTCCAGCCGCCCAGCGAGCTCCAGCTCGAGCAATACGGTCTGGACGACGCCCGGCGGCAAGCCGCTTTGACGAATGACCTCATCGACCGGAACGGCCACAGGCCCGAGCAGTATGGTCACGGCTTCCCTGTTCACATCGGTGGCATCGGATGGAGCCTGCGCCGAACCATAGCCATGCCGCTGCTGGCGGACGACGCCGCCGATCGGCCCGATCGCCTCGAGGATATCGGCAGCCGATTGGATCAGCGTCGCGCCTTCGCGGAT
>Ga0207671_10002149_pt1 | contig 21495 bp, 18 predicted proteins | sample KBSC24metaG_FD_184352 | JGI IMG/M metagenome (GOLD analysis project Ga0207671, IMG submission 184352) | Corn rhizosphere microbial communities from Kellogg Biological Station, Michigan, USA - KBS C2-4 metaG (SPAdes) (version 2) | ecosystem: Host-associated > Plants > Roots > Rhizosphere > Soil... | reverse complement strand
TATTGGTGGCAATGACCGAAATCTCTCCTGCTCATTTCAGACGCCACCGTTTTCCCGCCGAGATCATCGCCTATGCGGTCTGGCTCTATTACCGGTTTCCACTCAGCTTTCGAGACGTCGAAGATCTGCTGGCCGAGCGCGGCATTGAGGTCTCGTTTCAGACCGTCTCGGAGTGGGCTGCGAAGTTCGGCCTCAAATTCGCTCATCAGCTTCGTCGACGGTCCCGCGGTCAATTTGCTGATAAATGGCAGCTCGACGAAATGGTGGTGACGATCAAGGGGAAGAAATTCTGGCTGTGGCGGGCAGTCGATGCAAACGGTTACGTCCTCGACGCCCTGCTGCAAAGCCGGAGAAACAAGCGAGCCGCCCTCCGGCTGATGCGCAAACTGCTCAAGGGTCAGGGTACCACCCCACGGGTTATGATCACCGACAAGCTGCGGTCCTACTCTGCCGCCAAGTCCGAATTGATGCCGGGCGTCGAGCATCGGTCACATAAGGGCATCAACAACCGCGCCGAGAATTCACATCTTCCCGTGCGACGACGGGAACGGCGCATGATGCGCTTCAAGTCGGCGCGGCAATGCCAGCGTTTCATTTCAACCCACGGCCAGATCGCCAATCTCTTTCTTCTTCACCGCAAACACCTGACCGCAGCAGATCACCGCCAGCTTCGCTCCAACGCCAACGCAACATGGCGGCAGATCACTATGTTAATCAACGCGTGAAGGCTGACACGATGCCAGACGCGCACCCTGTCCCAGCTTAAGGCGACGCCCCCCATTCAGGCTCTGATGCTGGCAACGTGATCTCGACAAATCCGCCGCGGCTGCGATCACCCCAGCTTCCTGCCATCTCCGTCGGACTACGACGATTGAGGACATAAACGTATTCCCGTGACCTCTTCCCGCCCAATGATGCGGTCTCTTTCCAGAGCAATTGCTCGTAACCACTGACATGCCCTTTGACCACGTTGGCTGCTCCTGAGCCTTTCCAGTGGATAACGGCTTCGAAATTATGATGATCCGTGCGCGTGAAATGATCGACGTTGAATGAGAGGATCTTCTTTCTCAATCGAACTGAGCCCGAAAAGCCATCTTTGAGCTGATCGACAAGCCTCTCGTTTTCCATCTCGGCGTCGCTTGATGCTAGTGTTCCGATCGGCGGCTCCATGTTCGTAGTAAGCGCCTTGGTGAACATAGCGTCAGCGTTCTTGCACATATCGAGCGGGATTTTTCCCCGTTGCAGAATAACGTCCAACTGCTTTCGCGCTTCTGCTTCTGCCGCGGTTCGCATCTCGCCTGACAGTCGATAGCGCGAGCCGTAATTCAGAACCCCGACCCCGATGCGATTTTCCCATTGGCGGCGAGGGCGATGACGTTGGATGTCACATCTTTGGACCAGGATCAGGTTTGCAGCATAGAAGCCAAATTGAATAGCAGCGTCGATCGGACCGCTTCGGTTGGTGCTCGGATCGCTGTCAAACAAATAAGTGGGGGAGATTTCAGTCGCATGGGCGGGAACAAAGAGCAGAGAAAGCAAGCAGCCGCTTATGATGAAAAGTTTAAACAAGAGCGCCTCCGATACCGAAATCGTGTATGAGCAAGCAGGGTCTTTGCGTCCCACTAGAGAAAACATCGTCGATCCATGGAAAGTCTTCGAAAGGCAGGTTCGCGTCAATCACCGTTCGGCAGCTGTGTGATTTTGCATCGACAAGTGACCCCGTTAACAACTGGAATTACAAAGAGTTATTGTAGATCTCGGCGCCGAGACCCGTGATGATTTACACACTGACGCGTCAAGTTACCCCAATTACGCGCTCTGTGGATTCTAAGCGTCGGCTTTAAGGCGCGGCAATCAAAAGTCGGCATACCGCTTCCGATCCCAAATCGGTCATTTCACTGAGGTCAAGCTGATGTATGCTATCGGAAAAATTGAGGCGGAGGACCTCTTGCAATGACAGGGTCTCCGGGTCGAACCTGTTCAAGACCATAAATTAAAGATGTGCAGGTGATGTGATCTACCCTCGAAGCCCGGGATAGCAGAAAGCCACGAGTCATTGGGCAGCGCCTGATTCAGGCGGCGTCTGCTGCAGCGAAATGAGCCATCTGGTCGTTGTATGCTTTCACAAAGGCCGGTCTGGCCACCAGGCGCTTGACGTAACCGCGGCAAGCCAGATGATTTGCGAGCCCGTCGAACCGCTCGACCTGTCGCATCACATCTGCCATTAGCAGGTCGGCCACAGAAAATCGGTCACCGACCAGCCATTCGCGCCCGGCCAGTACTGTTTCCATTCGATCGAGTCTCGACTTTAGGAAGTCGTCGACGAACTTCGCCTCGGGCGCTTCGCCGGGAAAGCCCATGAACCGGAACAGCGCCCACGGCTGGCTCGGCAGGTCGACCGAGTTGAGCGCGGCGATAACCCACTCCAAAACCTCGGCTCGTCCGCGAGGATCGGTGGGCATGAGCGCCGGACTCTTCTCGGCGAGGTGCAGCAGGATCGCACCGCTTTCGAAAATAGTAAGGTCTCCGTCGGTCAGCCACGGGATCTGGCCGAACGGTTGTGCTGCGAAATGGGCAGGGCCACGGTCTCGAAACGGCGTGCTCTCCACCCGATAGGGTAACCTAGCCTCTTCCAGCGCCCATCTTACCCGCAGGTCGCGCACGAGGCCGCGCGGCAGTTTGGGAACCCAGTCGTATGTTGTCAGTATCAGGTCGGTCATTGATCAACTCCAAGGAAGACGGGAAGCTTGTCGAGAAGGCCACACCAGCCGTTTTCGTGACTTGTGCGGGCTTCTTCGTCGGGCAGATGCTCATGGGTGAGGGTCAGCACGGTTCCTGCGTCGAACGGTTCAAGCCGGAATGTCACCAGCGATTTCGGATCGGAGGTTCCGGGCAAGTCCCAGGTGAAGACGAGCAGTTTCTCGGGAATGACTTCTTGATAGATTCCGGTCGGGTTGTGTTCGCCGCCGTTGAGCAGCCGGAACACGACGCTGAAGCGGCCACCCGGACGGACGTCGGCGACCACGCTAAGGGTCGGTCCCGCATCAGGACCCCACCACTGTATCATCAGTTCAGGCTGTGTAATGGCCGCCCAGACCTTTGCGGGGTGGGCCTTGATTCGACGCACGATCGTCACGCTCGGAAGGCGGTCGGTCATTTCGTATCATCCTCTTCCAAGAGCGTGGTGAGTCGATCAAGGCTAACGGTCCAGAAGCGCTCATAGCGGTTGAGCCAGGCCATGGCTTCTTGCATCGGCGCGGCCGAGAGATTTACAGCGACGGTGCGGCCGGTCTTGGTCCGTGTGATCAATCCAGCATCGGACATCACGTCCAAATGCTTCGTCATGCCGGGTAGCTTCAGCGAAAATGATTGGGCGAGCTCACTGACCGAAAGTCCGGGCTGATCCATCAAGCGCTGCAGGACGCCACGCCGGGTTGGATCGGACAGAGCCCAAAACGTGCGGTCCATGGATGATGTTTGATGCTTCGCCATGTAGCGAAGTATTTATCGTTCGTGATGGCGATGTCAACCAGCAAGACGGTCTCCGTCGAATTCACCAAAGGCATCTTGACGTCATATAGCGCAAAGAACTCGAGCGAATTCGTGGGCATCCTTGCTATTCCGTCTGTGGTGCTAACGACGGCCACATTGATCGAAAAGGTGGCGTCGCCTTCTGTGGTTGCCGCCCGTTTTGCAAGAAGTTTCTGAGCTTTTGAACATGTGATCGAGTGCGGTCTTCTGTCAGGCCTTTGATTGCGGTGCTTTCAAAAGCCGCTGGCCGGTGTGGTGATCTGCGGATTGGGTCCAAATCTTAACTCCGAGCTTTGATGCTCAAAGGCGACGGCTGGTTTTCCCTACCCGGATCGGTTCGATCATACGCCCATTCAGGTCATCGACTTCTCACACCCCTCTTTACCGGCGATAGCCTCAGGTGATCAGCGTCAAATCACGCCGCCACGGCCATTGCCGGATCTCTATAATCTTCCTGCTTCGTGAGCATGGCCCAGATTTTCCGGGCCATCTTGTTCGCCAGAGCGATCGCGACCAACATTCGTGGCTTCTTCGCCAGCATTCGTGCCAGCCACGCCCCCCTGCAACGGAGGCTTTCGGCTGGCCCAGTTCACGCAGGCCATCGCGCCAATGATGAGCAGCCTGCGAATGTCAGCCTGCCCCGCCTTTGATACTCGGCCTAACCGTTCCTTGCCGCCGGATGAAAACTGCCGTGGAACAAGTCCGAGCCGGGCAGCAAAATCACGGCCGCCCCGGAAAGTGTCCATGTCGGGCGCAAAAGCCTCGATTGCCATTGCTGTCATCGGTCCCACACCTGGCATCGTCTGAAGCCGCCGCGCGGTGTCACTTTCCTTGGAAAGGTTCGAGAGCTACTTGGTCTTCTGCTCGATCCGGGCAGTCTTTTCGCCAATGTGCGCCAGTAGATCGCGACACTCATCCCTCACAAGTTCAGGCAGATCGAGATCCATGTCTTCGATAATCGTCTCGAGGCGTTTGATGTGGCCGATCCCGAGCGGGGCAACGTGTCCATACTCGTAGAGCACCGCACGCAGCGCATTCACCAGTTCTGTACGCTGATGGACGATGCGTTCCCGTGCCCGGAAGAGAACCCCCTTCGCTTGCTGATCCAAGGTTTTGGGTTCTACGAACCGCATTTCGGGGCGCTGCGCTGCGGTGACAATCGCTTCGGCATCAGCCGCATCGTTCTTTTGGCGCTTGACGAAAGGGCGCACATACTGCGGTGCAATCAGCTTGACCTCATGGCCGAGCTTGACCAGTTTGCGCGCCCAATAGTGAGCGCTACCGCAGGCTTCCATCACAACAACAGCGGCAGGCTGGCTCTCCATGAAGCGCAGAAACTGCCTTCGCGACACCTTCTTGCGATACAGCACCCGACCCGTCATCAATGCCCCGTGAAGCTGGATAACATTCTTTGCCAGATCCACTCCAATCATCGTATCCTTCATCTGCCATCCTCTCCGTTTCGTGGCATGCCCAGACCACATCTTGGCACATCAAGATGTCGTTAGGGGAGGACGGCAACCACCCCATCTTAACTGTAGGGAACCAGCGTTGAGGACGTGCGCCGTGTTTCAGGTAGCAATCGCGCCAGCGGTTTCACGCCAGATCGAGATGGCGTGAGTACGAAGCTGGTGATGGTCGGTGGCGGACAAGCATTTCCTGTGAAGAAGAAAGAGATTGGCGATCTGGCCGTGAGTTGAGACGAAATGCTGGCACTGTCGTGCGGACTTGAACCGCATCATACGTCGCTCTCGCCGCTCTCGTCGTCGCACAGCAAGATGAGAATTCTCAGCTCGGTTGTTCAATCCCTTGTGCGATCGGTGCTCGACGCCCGGCATCAACTCCGCCTTTGCGGCCGAATAGGAACGCAGCTTGTCAGTGACCATCACGCGTGGGGCGGTAACCTGCCTCTTGAGCAGTTTGCGCATCAAACGCAGTGCGGCTGCCTTGTTCCTTCGGCTTTGCAGCAGGGCGTCGAGGACGTAACCGTTTGCATCGACGGCACGCCACAGCCAGTATTTCTTTCCCTTAATGGTCACCACCATCTCATCGAGCTGCCACTTGTCGGCAAATTGGCCGCGTGAGCGCCGTCTGAGCTGATGAGCAAACTTCAGGCCGAATTTCGCCGCCCATTCCGAGACCGTCTGGAATGAAACGTTGATGCCGCGCTCAGCCAACAGATCCTCGACGTCGCGAAAGCTGAGCGGGAACCGATAATAGAGCCATACGGCATGGGCAATGATCTCAGCGGGAAAGCGGTGGCGTCTGAAGTGAACATGAGCAGCTTCGGTCATGACAATCCGAATACCAAGTCAATTCCAACTAGGCGGTTAAGGCGACGCCACCGTTTCTTTCACGCAAATTCCACAGGTGCAAAACTCGCAGATCCTCAGTATTGAAAATTGCGGTCTTTCGGAGGATGATCGGGCATTGTTACATTCGCTACACGACGCTCTCGCTATCATCTATTGTCCACAAAGCGTTCGCTGCTAGCGGAAGACGCCAAGCGCAGCCATCTGGCTGACGATCAGAACTGAGGACTTGCCCCATGCTGTTTCCGGCCGTCTTAAAGTCAATCGTGCGAACAGGCAGCCTGCGGCTGATCGATGGAAGCGGGACGGTTCATGATTGTGGGGACGGCACTCCACCGCGCTGTACGATCCGGCTCGGCGCTCGCCATCTTGACTACACGTTGGCTCTCAACCCGGAATTATCGATTGGGGAAGCCTACATGAACGGCCTACTGACTATCGAGGATGGAAGCCTTTTAGACGCTCTCGAAATCATCGCCAGAAACTATGACAATTTTGAACAGACGGCGTGGTTCTCGCTGTTGTCCCGCATCATGGGTCGGGTAAAGCAATATAACCCAATCACGCGCGCGCGTCGCAATGTCGCCCATCACTATGACCTATCGGGAGAGCTCTATAATCTCTTCCTCGACAAGGATCGCCAGTATTCCTGCGCCTATTTTGCATGCAAGAATGATGATCTCGAGACCGCGCAAGCGCGCAAGAAGCGCCATATCGCCTCAAAGCTGCTGCTCGATCGCCCAGACCTTAAAATACTCGATATCGGCTCCGGCTGGGGAGGCCTTGGTTTATATCTGGCCAAGGAGATCGGCGCTGACGTTACCGGCGTCACGCTCAGCGTCGAGCAGCACAAGGTATCAGAAGAGCGTGCGGCCGCTGCGGGCCTTGCTGGTCGGGCCCGCTTCCATCTGCGCGACTACCGGGAAGAGGGTGGTCAGTTTGATCGGATCGTGTCTGTCGGCATGTTCGAACATGTGGGAAAGAAGAATTATGACGAGTTCTTCAACAAACTCGGCGATTTGCTGACCGCCGACGGTGTCGCGCTCGTGCATTCGATCGGATATTCCGATACACCAGCACCGATCAATCCGTTCATTCGCAAGTACATCTTCCCGGGAGCGGATGTCCCGTCGCTTTCGGAGGTCTTCGCATCCGCGGAACGCTCCGGCCTCGTTGTCACCGATGTCGAAATCCTGCGTATGCATTACGCCGAAACTCTCCGCCATTGGAGGGAACGCTTCATGGCCAACCGTCAGCGCGTTGCGGCTCTTTATGACGAACGGTTTTGCCGCATGTGGGAATTCTATCTTGTTCTGTGCGAGATCGGGTTTCGTTTTCGTTCGATGATGGTGTTTCAGATTCAACTCGCCAAGCGGGCGGATGCAGTTCCATTTACCCGAGACTACATGATGAGTTGGGAGCAGGCTCATGATGCGTCCGCTACTTCGCGGTTCCGGGCGGCGGAATAATTGGCTCTAAAATCCGCCCTTGATTCCGGCTTTTTAGTCCGGGACTCCCTCTGAAGGGGCGGCTAGATCGCATGGCGCTAAGCTGCGGCAAAGCTGCCTCCATTCGACAGCATGTCGGCAATCGCATCTACGATGGCATGATCGCTGTAGGGCTTTGAGAATCGGCTTCCCTCGGGAAGGCTGCTGTCTTCGAGGATGGCCCTGCCGGAAGCAACAATCGACTGCACCCGACCCGCAACGCTCAAACATCGCCGAAATCACCTTGCCAAGCGGGCGCCATCCAGACACGACGCCACCGCGATCATGCATGTTGCGGACACGCTCTCATTCCATCGCGCAGAGAATGCTGCGCAGAAAAGTTACGCCTCATTCGATATAGATTGAGGTCGATCAAGGATGGTTCGGTCTCGATCATCTAAGCTTTTCTGAAAGTGAGATCGTCATGGCCGAGACGCAGCAAATATTGACCAACCCGACGCGGTACCTGTTCTTCACGGGCAAGGGCGGGGTCGGCAAGACGTCCCTAAGCTGTGCGAGCGCGATCACGCTCTGCGACGGCGGAAAGCAGGTGCTGCTGGTCAGCACTGACCCCGCCTCCAATCTGGACGAAATGCTGGCGACGCCGCTCCGGGATATCCCCACCCCAGTCCCATCCGTACCCGGCCTCTACGCCATGAACATCAATCCGGAAGCGGCCGCCGACGACTATCGCGAACGTGTATTGGCACAGATGGCAGCCAACACTTCCGAGAGCGAACGGAACACGGTTCGGGAACAGCTTTCCGGAGCCTGCACGACAGAGATTGCAGCGTTTGATGCCTTTGTCGGACTCCTTGCAGACGACATGTCGACGTTCGACCATATCATTTTCGACACCGCACCCACAGGTCACACATTACGGCTTCTCAGTCTCCCAAAGGCATGGACCGGTTTTCTTGAGGGTAATGACAGGGGCGCATCGTGCCTGGGTCCGCACTCGGGCCTGAAGATGCAGGAGGCGCGGTTCCGGAAGGCGCTTGCATGCCTGGGAGATGAGAAGCGCACCCGGATCGTCCTGGTCGCCCGTCCGGACTCGAGTGCTCTTCGCGAGGGCTCACGCACGTCGGGCGAACTGGCGGCCCTCGGGCTAAAGAATCAACTGCTCGCGATCAATGGGCGGTTTCGTGCGACTAAGCGCGATGATCCGATTGCAGTCGGAATTGAGCGATCACAGGATGTCGCGCTCTCGACGATGCCGGTTGAACTGTCCCGGCTGCCGAGCGACGAGTTTCCGATGCTTCCCTTCGACTTGGTTGGTCTTGATGCACTGAGGGCCTTGTTCGCACCTCAGTCGCAGGCGTCGACCATCCAGGAACCGGTGGCAGCCGCCCAGACCACCCTGCCGTCGCTTGCGAAATTGATTGACGAGATCGCCGGTGGCCGCAAAGGCCTGGTGATGGTGATGGGAAAGGGCGGCGTCGGAAAGACGACGGTCGCTGCGGCCCTTGCGATCGGCCTGGTCGAACGCGGCCATGCCGTGCATTTAACGACCACTGATCCGGCGGCTCACCTGTCGTTTGTCGTCGAGGGAAGTATGCCCGGTCTGACGGTTGACAGGATTGATCCGGCTGCCGAAACCAAACGTTACATCGAGAAAGTCATGTCCTCACGCGGACGCGATCTCGACGAGGAAGGCAAGGCGCTTCTCCGGGAAGATCTTGAATCTCCCTGCACGGAGGAAGTCGCTGTCTTCCACGCCTTCTCACGGATCGTAGCAGAGGCCCGCGACGCCTTTGTGGTCATCGACACCGCTCCGACGGGACACACGCTTCTCCTACTGGATGCGACGGGCGCCTATCATCGTCAAATGACGCGACAGATGGAGACGGTCGGCCCTGGCCGGATAGTCACGCCACTGATGCGCCTGCAGGACCCGGAATATACGCGCGTCATCCTCGTTTCCCTTCCTGAAACGACGCCGGTCTCCGAAGCGGCGATGCTGCAGGAAGATTTGCGCCGAGCGAAGATTGAGCCTTACGGTTGGGTGGTCAATAGGACCATGGCGGCGAGTGGCACGCATGACCCGCTTTTGCAGTCGCGCCTTGCGGGAGAACGGGTGCAGATCGACCGGATTACACGCAAATTGGCGAAACGAGCCTATATTCTGCCATTCCAGGCTGTTCCCCCGGTTGGCATCGACGCTTTGAAACAGCTGTCCGGGCGGGAGTGAGGCGACGAATGCCAAGCTCGACTTAGGAAGCCGCGTCGAACGATGGCGGTTCTCGTTACATCCCTTCCCGCGGCCGGCTGGAGGCGCTTGCGCCCTGAGGCTTTGCCTACCTTAGAGACAGATCTAATATGTCCGCAGTTGGCCGAGCTGGGACCACATCGTCAGATGTTTGGATGTCCACCCTCGCGCTTCCGCACCCCAACATCGGACTGTCCCCTCACGGCTCCAAACTTGCCATTCCGTCGACCAGCATCGGCTGCACCTTCATCTGGTCAGCGCCGATTCGCAAGAGGGATGCAAAATCCCTATGCCAATGTAGGAAATCAGCTGGCATGTGCGTCCGCTGCGAGGGCGTTGAAGAATTTCCGCGTGCGCACCACGCCGTATTCCTTGGCGGCACGGCTGAGGGCTGTGCGATTGCCTTGTAGGGCACGTTCTCTCACGCGGGCTAGCACCTGTTCGCGGCCTTCGGCCAGCTGGTCGAGATTGTTGACCAGATTGACCAGTAGCGGCAGTACCAGCGGACCGCCCAAAGGATAATCTCACCCTGAAAATGACGCCACTTGAAATCACCCATCAAAAGTCCCGCTGCAAATTGACAGCGCTCTTTCGGGCATCAGCGGAAATTTTGCAACAGAGCCAGTTGCCGCTGCCCACCTAGTATCTGTGCTCCTAGGGCCAGTGATAGATTTCGCTGACTCTAAGTAAAAGGCATGTACTCGTATTCTGCTACCCAAGCAGGTGATCCGTGTTTAGCATCCTCTGTGATGTTGGAGAACAATTTCTGCCTGTGATCTGGGCGTCGTGATATAAAATAAGCTGCCTCGTCTACGAGGCCAAGTATCGGCCCCTCATCGATATCGGTTGCCGTGATGTAGAGATGCAATCCAAACAGCAGACAAAAATACACAAAATACGAAAGGTTCATCCTAAGGTCGAGCGGGGTATTCGCGGCGAGAATTAGCGAAGCTCCTGACTTCGCGGCAACTCTTACAGGCTGACCTGCGATATCCTCCAGAATTAGCATCTGCTCATTCGTAATGACTGCGGAATCATCAAACGCTGCAACATATTGGTCGGCCATAGGCAACCATTCTAATGCTCGTTGAGAAAATGACAAAAGCACGTTTGCGTCTCGAGGAGCGACGGTACTTTGCCAAGCGTAATTGTCGGGTTGACGGAGGTATCCCATCTTGTGCCATGCGCCCAGTTCGAGCCCAATTTTCCGGAGTCTCCTCTGCGTTTCGACTTCGTCGATAGCATGTGATCGCATCATAGATATTTCACTCCAAACTTCTGCGCCGAGTCCTAGCTGGTGTATTTGTCCTCAATACGCTGGTGAACTGTACAAAAGAGTTCCGAAAAAAGCACCCGCCGGCGTAGAATACCTCATGTACGGAAATGGAGATCCGCCGCCCGAATTTCCAGGGTGAGCCTCGTCAGGCGATATCCCAGTTCCACTTTGATTGTAACGCTGCCAAGAGCTATTAGGTCCCTTTGCTTTCCAGTAGCCCTGCGAGCCCGGCGGTCCACCTTGCCCCTCTGGAGGCACCCATGTGCAAATATCCCGGCCACCCGAGGGTTGGGGAGGACCATAAAAGGATCCTGGCCTCTGTCCTGATCCAGCTGGCGTCCAAGGTCCTCCAGGTACTACGCCGTTAGGGTCCGGTATTGGCTCTAACCCAAGAGGATCAACTGTCCAGATTGGATCGGCGTCAGCATACGAGTACAGATTCGCTAGGGATGACAATGATTCTAGGGGATCCCGCGATATCCATCGCCCGGTGTCTGCGCCGTATCCTCGAAACCAGGTCAGACTCAGCTCGCTGTCGTGGCTACCCATCATGCGTGCAAATCCGAGATCGGTCAGAGCCGCTGTCTGCCCTAGTGCCACGCCCCATGCATCGTAGTCATAGGCAGAAGCTTTCGTCGCACTTTCAAACACTCGTCGTACGGACCCAATTTGATCAACGCCGTAAAAGAGGGACGGATTTGCGGCACCAACCTTGTATTCACCCTCATTCAAATAGGTCCGAGCTACGGCATAATTTCCATCACGTGCTTGGCAGAGCCCGTCGCCGCACCAAACATATTTTTGCTTAACTGCACTCCCACCACCAGCCGGCGTGTCGTCGATTTCATTGCGACGTCCAAGCCCGTCGTATACAAACTTGGTCTGCTTGCCAGGTTGGGCGGGATAGGCGATGCCGACCAACCGATTTTCCGCATCCCACGAATAGCTTCGGGAACCATCCGAGAGGAGATTTCCGTTGGCATCATAGCTATAGGCTTGGCCGGATACCTGTATGATCTCGTTGATATTGTTGAACGATACGATCTGCGCGGCTGGATTGGGTACTGCGACGCTTGTATCGCTATCTTGTGTGATACCGGTGATAAAATTCTCAGGCGATGTCTGGAACGTGAAGTTAGTATACCGACTAGTCGTGAGGCCGGTGTTGGCGATGCCAGACAGACGACGGTCGTGAGCGTTATCGAGGTAACTCCAGGTCGTTTTCAAACTGGAAGTTGCCGGCGACAATTGCCTGACAGCGATCTGTGGAGTTTGGCCAAGATAGCTAATCTGGAAGGCACCGAGGTCGCTGGAGTGATTGCTCACGCGGCCAATGGCATCGTATTGGAGCGTTTCCGCACCACTGCCGGAAATCTGCCGACTTGCCGGCCGCCCGAGAGCATCATATTCGTAAGCAATTGTATGTGAGCAGCTTGTTGAGCTCGTTGCCGTAAAGCACTCCAGGGCCAGTTGTTGGGCGCCGTCGACATAGGACGGGTTGTAGCCGTAAGTCGTCGTTCCCACACCGTCGGTCATCGAGGCCAAGCGAACGAAATAGGGATCATAGGCAAACGACACGTTCGGAGTCGGATTGATCGCGTTGAGATAGGTCAGGCTTATCCGATTATTGTCGATCGCATAGCCATATTGCTTTGTCTGTCCCAAGGCGTCGAGAACGCTCTTCAGTCGGCTGGTCGTGTTTTCGTAGGTATTGGTAACGCGGCTGTTGTCGGCATAAGTCTTCGAGGTTTGCCGGTCCTGAACGTCGTAGGTCCAGGATGTTGTATTCCCTTTCCAATCGGTAAGAGAAACGAGGTTCCCCGCCGGATCGTAGCCGCGAGTTGTCGTCTGCCGAAGCGGATCGACAATGCCGATCAGGCGTCGATTGGCGTCGTACTGATATTGCCAGAGCCGCCCCTCGCGATCCTTGTAGGATACGAGGTCCAACCTCTGATAGGTGTAGCGCTGCGAAGTGCCGTCAGGATAAGTGATCTTGGTAACGCGATCGGCGGCGTCGTAATCGTAGGTGACGGTCCAGCCTTCGGAGTCGGTATAGGTACGTACGCGGGCAAAGCCGTCATAGGTATAGCTGGCAGCGGTGGCGTTGTTCGCATTAATGACGGACGACAGATTTGCATTCGTATCATACTGATAGGTCGTCTTCTCACCGAGCGCATTGGTGAACGAGGTCATCTGAGCAGCAGCGTTATATTCGATCGTGCTCGTGCGACCGGCAGCATCGGTATAGAAAATCGGCCGACGCTGTTTGTTGTAAATATATTGAGCAAGTGTCGATCGCGTCCCAAATTCGCTCGCCTGACTGACGGCGGCGAGGTTGATGCCATCCGTATAGGCATAGTAGGTGATCCGCCCGGATGGATCGGTCGCCTGGGTCAGGTTTCCATTACTGTCATAGGCGTAGGTGCTGATCTGGGACGTGCCGTCGTCCAACACGCGGCCGATGGCAGTCGGTCGGTTATAGGTTCCGCCATAGAGCGTGCCGGTCGATCCGGTCTGACCGGGATAAGTATACCAGACCCGATTTTCCAGCGGATTTTTCTCGCTCTCAATGGCGGTCCCTTTGATGGATGAACCCGGCATGTGCACAAAGTGACGAATCCTGGCCTTGTTATAGTCGCAGCCGCCCGTGTCGGTGCAACCGGCGGCAATGTAGGCGCTCTTGTCCCAATAAAAACTGTTGCGGTAGGTCAGATAGCCGTTCGTCAGCGGCAGCGGCATGCCGACTGGAACCGTGGCCGCCGGATCGCTGTCAGGAATCGGCGCCGGCTCCAGCCACTCCACCCGCTCCTTATTGCCGAGCGGATCTGTAACCTGCACGAAACGCGGCGGACTTGTCGTTCCAGGTGCCGTATAGCTGAAACGTGTCGTCCCATAGGGCGTCGTAAGGCTGCTGATCAGCGAATTGGCGTCATAGGTGAAGCTTGACGTTAGTCCGATGATATCGGTGATCGAGACGAGGCGTCCTTGGTCGTCATAGCCGAGCGTCGCACTGCGCCCGAACGGATCGGTGATCTTGCTGACGAGCAGCGGCCTGCCGGGGACATCGTAGCTGAAGGTCGTATCGCGCCCGACGGCATCGGTGATTGAAGTTAGCCGCTTTTGGCTGTCATAGTGCAACGTGGCCGCGTTGCCCTGAGGATCGATAACCTTGCTGAGAAATATCTTGCGCGGATAAGCAGTGCTGCCGTCGGCCTGCTCGTAAATCTCCATCCCACCATCGCGCAACTGTCGCCGATAGCTGACGGGCGATGGCGAGGCGAGCGACAAGATCGAGCCGTCAGTATCTTGCCCAGCGAAGGTTTTGCGGACGGGATCATAGCCGATATAGTAGAACGCTCCGCCTTCGCCCATGATACGAGACACGTTCGCGCCAGGATTGGTCGGATCGTCGATAATGTAGCTCGACCAGCTCAATGACCATTTCTGGCTGATGTTGAAATAGTCGAAATTGGCTGGCTGGCTGTCCTCACGTTGATTGTAGCTGATGCCAATCTTCATCGATGGACCGATCGGGGGGACATAGCCGACCGGCGTGTCCGACAGCGCCACGCTTACGCTGGACTCTTTGATACTCACGAAGCAAAGTGGGCATCCACCACCGCCTGCGCCGCCGCCTCCAACACCGCCGCCGCCGGTGCCTCCGCCTCCTGCACCACCTCCTCCAGCGCCGCCGCCACCACCACCAGCACCGCCGCCTCCCACAGAACCATCACCAGCGTCGCCCTTGCGCGTATTATTGGTCGGTCCCTTGCCCCGAACCACGGCGGCTTCAATCAGCGGGACTGCCTGCCAGCCTGCACTAGCAACCTCACTTGCGGGCACAAGGAAATAACCGCTGGCCTCCGCATTAAGCGCATCCGGCGTGACCCAGATATCGGCATTGGGAAAGACCGCATCCTGGACATGATAGCGGCCATTCGCCTTGCCGACGATCGCGGCGAAATGCCCCACCTTCCAGTGGACCACGGACGGAACGGGGACGCTCTCGTCGACGGATCTACGGATGAGGCGATAATCGAGCTTCGCCTGACCCGCCAGGCGGCCCAGCTCAGCAAGCGTCGTACCTTCCGTTCCGGCATTGTAGAATTGCAGGAAATTGAGCTTGTCCGCATTGACGCCCTGGCTCAGCAGAAGGGCGCGCAAAGCTAACGGTCCACAATTGAACAGATGCCGGGGATCCGTCTTGACCAGCGTCAGCATATCACGAGCGGATTGGATGGTCTCCGTCGCGGGGCCGGAAACCTTGCGCTGGCCGAGCTGGCCAAACAGGACCGCCAGATCGTCGCTGCGTCCCATACTGGCGTTCAGGCTCGCAAGCTCGCCCACAGCCCGATCGGTCAGTGCTCGCGCCTCTGGAGTGGAAGCGTCGCGACCCTCCGTCCAGGCATTCTGCCATGCATCGAGGGCGCGGGAGAAATAGCCGTCATGCAGGTAAGACAGACCGACATTGGTCCAAAGCGCCGTCGACCAACCGCTATGGGGATGCTTTGCCAGAAACGTCGTCAAGCTGGAGAGATCGGACGGATCCTGCCGATGAGCGAAGCCATCGACCGCGGCAGAAAGATCTTCGTCCTCGATCGCTACTGTCGCTTTTGTCCTGACCAGAGGTTCGGCAAAGCCGGCCATATTGGGGGCGGAAATTGTCACGGTCGTCGGCGGTGCAGCCGCGGCCGGCGCGGTGGACATCAATACGAGAAGTAATACCGCTGCTGTTCCGGATTTGAAGGCAGACATCATCGAGATCTCTCGTCAATTTTTGGAAAGGCATTGCGTCGAAGGTCGTCAGCCGACCTTCGTCACGGTTGCGTCCACAGGATGCATCCCCAGGATCCCGAACCCCAGATCGCGTCGGCGACCCCGTTAGTCCAGTTGGCGCCGCCCCAGTTGACCTGCCCCCAGATTGGTGGCGAGGCATCCTTGGTCGCGGTCTGCTGAGACGTCCGATTGCCGTTCGGGTCATAGCCGTAAACGATGCACTTCGAGCTGTCGTAGAAGCCTGTCGTCAGTCGGCCATTGGCATCGTAGCCCGCCTGGCTCGATTTGGTGTCTGCAAACACCGGAACGGCGCTCGCCAAAAGTACAATCGAAACAATTATCTGGAAGCCGAGCCTTGCAATCATCGAGGCATCCCTTTGGAAATTTGTTTACTGTTGCACGATCTACATCTTGTGCGTTTATCTTTTGATAGATAGCTTTCGCATGAATTGCAGCGCATTTCGGGTTAATCCCCAGCCGTCTGCGATGGCGTTCAGCGAAGCCCCCAGCGCATAAATAGACTTCTCATACAATAATCAGAAATACAATCCCGTAAAAACCGGGAATCGAAGCATTGCTTTCAGTTTAAATCTGAAAAACTTATGTTTTTCGGAGCTCTATATTTATAGATATCTAGGTGTAATTAAAGATATTCACATTTTCATACGATTTATATTTTAACGATTGACGGAAATACCTTCATTGTGCACATAAGACGCACCTCGATTTGCAAAAAACATTGCTTTTACCAGCTCCCACGAGGACGACCGATGCGATCGAAAAGCAACCTTTCTGCGTATTTATTTCCCTGTGCACTTCTCTTACTGGTGTCGTCGCCGGCGATGGCCGCTTGCACGGTGCCCAATGTCCTGTCCAATGGTCAAACGGCCGATGCGACACAGGTCATGCAGAATTTTTCGGCCGTCGCAGGCTGCGCAGACGCGACGGCGCCGTCAGGCGGTCAAAACTCTGTCCAGTTCGAGACATCGAGCGGCAGCCTTAGCGGTGTTGCTCTGTCCTCTGGACAGGTTGTCCTCGGAACGACTGGCAGTGCGCCGCAAGCAAAAACCCTGACCGCAGGGCCAGGCATCGCCATCATGAATGCCCCCGGAAGCATTTCGATCTCAGCAACGAGCAGCGGCTCAGCAAATGCCGTCGATTGGCTGAACGAGGCAGCGGTCATCAGACCGATCGCCACGAATTTTTCCCTGGTGACATCGACGACGGCGCCTGCCGGTGCCTCCCTTGTGCCAACTGTTCGCGGCATGGCGCTCACGACCACATCGGTCGCTGACGACACCGCAGTCATGGCCGAAACGACTACCCCAAGCGGTTCTTGGCAGGCTACCATGCTAGCGGTCTATTCCGGGCCGCTTGCGCCGGCCAGCTTCCCAGCCATTGCCGTCCGTGACTCGATCAGCCATCGTGCCGTGGAGTTTGGTATTGGCAGCTCTGGAACGACGTCTTATCAGGCGGCATACGTCAGGACCGTTGGAGGGCTTGGCCTTGACACCATCCTCGGGCAGACGGCGGCGGCCGACATAGGCTTGCCACCGCCGTCACAGCCCATTTGGTCTCGAGTCACCTATGATGGCACAAACCTTTCCTGGTCGTTCTCGCGGGATGGGGAAGTCTTCTCCACCGTGCTCACGGTCCTTGCCGCCGACAACCTATCCAATGTCGATCGTGTAGGGCCGGTCGCTTTCTTTCAGCAGCCAACGCATCCGACATGGCCCTCGGCCTATCACATCCTTTCGTGGCAGCTCGCCAGTCTGTGACACGATTTTCGCTATTCCAGCATTGAGGTCTCTCATGCCCAGAGCTTCGTTCCTCACGCCGATCCTTGCCGCAGCCTTCATGACGGCTGCCGGTACTGCCTTTGCGCAGTGCACTCTGCCCAACCAGCTTCAAAGCGGTGATGTGGCGGATGCTTCAAAGGTCGCAGCAAACTTCACCGCTCTCGCCAATTGTGCGGACGATCAAACGCCGAGCGGCAGCGCAAATTCCATCATATACAATTCAGGAAGCGGATCGCTCGCGGGCGCTACACCGCTTGCGGACGGTCAGGTTCTCATCGGTTCGACAGGCAATCCTCCACAAGCCGGTGCTCTTTCAGCAGGATCCGGCATTGCTATCACCGGGGGTCCGGCATCGATCACGATTTCGGCGACCGGAAGCGGAACAGGCGCCGCGGTCGATTGGCTCAATAAGGCCGCCGTGGTTAAGCCCGTGCCATCCGCGTTCACCATGCGCACGAGCACGACCGCACCAACTGGTGCGGCGCTATCGGCGACCACGCGAGGGATGCTGCTATCTGTTACGTCCAGTGCCGATAGCCGTGTTGTGATGGCCGAGACCGCGCTTCCGACCGGGAACTGGCAGGCGACCATGCTCGGTGTTTATAGCGGTCCGCTTTCCAACTACGTCCAGCCTTCCATTACCGTTCGCGATTCCACGTCCAACCGCGCAGTATCGTTTTCGCAAGGTGGTAACGGCGCCAGCACTTATAGATTTGACTATATCAAGACGTCCGGCGGCGTGGGCCTCGACGCCAATGCCGGTGATTCATCGTTTCAGGATACTGGTTTCTCCTCACCCAGCGAGCCGATATGGTCGCGGCTGACCTATAACGGCACGACCCTTGTCTGGTCGTTTTCGCGCGATGGCGAGAACTTTACGAATGCATATTCAGTATCCGCGACCGATTGGCTGAGCCAGCTGAGCACGATCGGCCCTGCTGTCCTCTTTTACCAGCCAAGTCACCCGACCTGGAACAGCGGATACCATATTCTGTCCTGGAACCTCGCCTCGCTCTGATCACCACGAAAGCCGGAGTCCTGTCATGGATAAGAAGCGTTATCTGATATCACTCGCTTTCCTCCTCGGTATGGTCGACGCGGCAGCGGCCGCATGCACCGTCCCCAGTCAGATCGTCAATGGCGGTGTGGTCGATAGCACCCCGGTCATGGGCGACTTCAATGCCGTTGCGACATGTCTCAGCGGAACCGCTCCGGCGGGCACGCAAAACAGTATCCAGCTCGATAATGGCAGCGGCGGATTTAGTGCCGTGGGTCCCTTAACCGACGGGCAATTGCTGATCGGCTCGACAGGAGCGTCACCGAACGCGACAACCTTGACCGCCGGCACCGGTATCGCCATCGCGAACTCTCCGGGCAGCATATCGATTGCTACGACCGGCGTTCTGGGTGGTGGGGGCGCCGATTGGTTGAACGGGACTGCCGTTGTCAAGCCGACCGCTGCGAGCTTTGTGTTGCAGACATCCACAACGCCGCCGACAGGTGCTGCGATCACGAGTTCCAGTCGAGGAGTCGTCTTATCAACGTCGGCTGCTGTTAACGGCACGGCGATGATGGCTGAAATGAATGTCCCCTCCGGCCATTGGCAGGCGACCATGCTGGGGGTCTACACCGGCGGCCTTTCCGACTACTCCATGCCCTCAATCGCGGTGCGAGACGCCGTCAACAACAAGGCAATCGAGTTTGGGGTCAGCGCCAATGGCGCAGGGGACTATCGTTTCGACTATTTTATCACATCGGGTGGCATCGGCCTTAACGGTCGGGTCAATGACACAATGAGCCAGGATGTTGGCTTCCCTCAACCAGCACAGGCCATATGGCAGCGATTGACCTACGATGGCACCAATCTGATTTGGTCGTTCTCACGCGACGGCGAATTCTTCATCCCCGCCTACTCGGTTTCGGCAACCGCTGACCTGACCAATCTGAGCAAGATAGGACCAGCTGTCATATTCCCACCGAACATCAGGCAAACATGGCCGGCGGCGTTCCAGGTGCTCTCTTGGAAAGTCGTAAGTCTTTAAAGCCAGAAGGAGACATTGGACATGAGTCTTGGCCGTGGCATCATCATATTTCTGGGCGCTGTCGCATTCGCCGGAACTGCATTCGCTCAATGCACCGTTCCCTATCAGTTGAACAATGGTCAGGTCGCCGACGCAACGCAGGTTATGGGCGACGTCAACGCACTTGCAAACTGTATCGAGGATGCGGCGCCAGCGGGTTCTCAAAATACGGTGCAGGTGAACGCCGGTAATGGTGGGTTTGCAGCGGTTGGTCCATTGACCAACGGACAGCTGCTTATCGGTTCGACGGGAAACGCCCCACAAGCTGCAACCTTGACAGCCGGTCCAGGTGTTACGATTACAAATAGCGCAGGCGCTGTTACGCTGTCGTCATCCGGTGCACCTGGCGGTACACCCGGCGCGATTCAGTTCAACAGGGCGGGAAGCTTCGGTGGAGTTCTCTTGACCGACGGCATGATCGTTGTTGGCTCCGGGGCCACATTCAGCTCGACGGCAAAGTCGGCAAACGTGCAGCTCAGCAACAGCAATCTGACAGCCACATCGACAAACGCGTCCTATGCTGCGGTGCTTGCGTCGAATTCCCAATCGAGCGGCAAATATTACTTCGAATTTCAGAACGTCACAATTACAGACGCCAATAGTGGCGTCGGTGTCGCCACGGCGACTGTCGATTTCAACAACTACCTCGGCAAGAATACTCAAGGCATCGCCGTCGAGCCGAACGGACAGGTTTGGTTCAATGCTGTCCAGATTGGAACGATTGCCTCCGTTCCCACCGGCAGTACGGTTGGCATCGCGGTCGACATCACCAGCCGTTTGATCTGGTTCAGAACCGGATCGAGCAACTGGAACAATTCGGCCAGCGCGAACCCAGTAACCGGCGTTGGCGGGTTCTCGATAAGCACGTTTTCAAGTGCAACCATATTTCCGGCCGTCATCTGGCGCGAGAACGCGGGAGCTGCGAACGTCGCCATGACCGCCTCGTCCTGGTTGACGGTGCCACCTAGCGGGTTCAGCCCCTGGGCCCAGGAATCAACTCCCACTGCCGTAAAGGTCACTGGTGCTGCGACTTTGTCCAGTAGTGGTGTCCTGACCTCCAACGCGAATGCTTCTCAGTCGGTACCAACAAATCCGGCCGGCACGACAAGTGTCGGAACACAAGTGATGCAAGGCCTCGCCGGCACGATAACACCGAATGCTTCAGGAAGAGTGCTCTTCATGGCGTCCGGCGATGGGTTCAACACGAATGCGGTGGGACAGGGCTTTGTCGTGCAGCTTCGCTACGGGCCAGGAGCGGCGCCCGCAAACGGCGTGTCCGCCACCGGTACCGCTCTCGGCGGAGCTGTGAACGGGATAACGGCAATTGTGTCATCGCCACAACAAATCCCGTTTGCGCTTCAGGCAATGGTCCCAAAGCTCACTGTCGGTACATCTTATTGGTTCGATCTTGGTCTGGCAGCCATAGGCGGCGGAACGGCAACCATCGAGAATATAAGTCTCACCGCTACCGAGATGTGAGGCTCCCGTTGACGTTGGTGCGCGGATCGTTAATCGCGGTGGGTTAGGTGCGGTGGCCAGCTCAATAACCGGTCTCCGCCACGATGCCTTTCAAGCACAACGCCTCCCGCCGCCATCGTATTGGCAAGATGAAGTTCCAGGTCACGAACTGGGCGGAGTATGAGGCTGGTCTTCGCCGACGTGGCAGCCTGATGCTTTGGATGACGCCGGAGGCGCTGTCGTCCTGGCAGGCGCCGAAGCGGACAACGCGCGGTGGACAGCCGCGTTATTCCGATCTGGCGATTGAAACTGCCCTGACGCTGGGACTGGTGTTCGGCCTGCGGCTGCGCCAGACGGAGGGCTTTTTGACTTCGGTGCTGACCCTGATGGGACTGGATCTCGCCGTTCCCGATCATACGACCCGGAGCCGTCGGGCAAGCAAACGACGATTGCCGGACGGGCGGCGACAGCACCAAGCTCGGGGAAAGGGACATGTCCACGTCCTCATCGACAGCACAGGGTTGGAAATCTACGGTGCGGGCAAATGGCTGGAGGAGAAACACGGT
>Ga0207671_10002146_pt1 | contig 21525 bp, 20 predicted proteins | sample KBSC24metaG_FD_184352 | JGI IMG/M metagenome (GOLD analysis project Ga0207671, IMG submission 184352) | Corn rhizosphere microbial communities from Kellogg Biological Station, Michigan, USA - KBS C2-4 metaG (SPAdes) (version 2) | ecosystem: Host-associated > Plants > Roots > Rhizosphere > Soil... | reverse complement strand
AACACCGGCAACGCTTATGTGGTGGGAGACACCATTTCCACCAGTTTCCCGACGACACCCGGTGCGTTCGACACATCGCCTAACACCAACGAAAACACTGACGTCTTCGTAACCAAGCTCAACGCGGCCGGTTCGGCGCTCGTCTACTCCACTTTCCTCGGGGGCAACCTTGGAGCCAACAGCTCTGGAATCGCCGTGGACACCTTCGGCAGTGCTTACGTGACGGGCACCAGTCACGCGCCCGACTTTCCGACGACTGTGGGGGCCTTCGATACTACGCACAACTTCTCGGCCGACGTCTTCGTGACTAAGTTCAACGCGACTGGCTCGGCACTCGTTTATTCGACTTTCCTCGGCGGCAGTATTAGTGACACCGGGGGCAGCATTGCCGTGGACGCATCCGGCAGTGCTTACGTAACGGGCGACACTACGTCGCTCGACTTTCCGACGACTATTGGCGCCTTCGACACCACCTTTAACGGCGGGTTCTCTGATGTTTACGTGACTAAGTTCAACCCGGCCGGCTCAGCGCTCGTGTACTCCACTTACCTTGGCGGGGGTGGTCAAGAGAACTCCCAGGACATTGGCGTAGACACCGCCGGAAATGCTTACCTAACGGGCTCGACTTTATCGCCTGACTTTCCGACAACTGTTGACGCTTTCGACACCACGCATAACGGGGGCTTTGACGTCTTCGTGACGAAGCTCAACCCGGCCGGCTCGGCGCCGCTCGTTTACTCTACTTTTCTTGGTGGCGGTAATGATGATAACGGACGGGGTATTTCGGTCGACATCTTCGGCAGCGCTTACGTGACAGGCTCCACCAGGGCGCCTAATTTGCCCAATTTTCCGACGACTGTTGGTGCTTTCGACACCACGAACAACGGCGGCTCTGACGCTTTCGTGGCGAAGTTCAGCACAATTACGGGTCTTCCGGCGACGCTAACCTTGAATCCGCCCGAGGCCACGAACGCGGTCGATTCACAGCACTGTGTTACCGCCACCGTGCAGGATGCATCACAAAACCCCGTCGCGAATGTCGTAGTTCGCTTCGAGGTGAGTGGTTCGGTGAGTACGAGCGGTTCGGCAACGACTAATTCCAACGGAGAGGCGACATTCTGCTACGTTGGTCCAACGCTGCCCGGTGCAGACACAATCACGGCGTTTGCGGATTCCGATAACAACAACGTGCACGATCCCGGTGAGCCGAGTGGCGTGGCCGAGAAAACCTGGGTCCTGCCCGTGACCACTCCGCTCTGCGAGATCACTAACGGCGGATGGATCATCGCTGAGAATGGCGACCGTGCAACCTTTGGTGGCTATGCGAAAGCGAATGAGAGCGGAGCGACGCAGGGACAGCAACAATATCAGGACCATGGTCCAGTGCAAGGTCTAAAGATGCAGTCGATCAACGTCCAGGCAATTATTTGCGACGGATCGACGCAGGCCAGCATCTTTGGCCAGGCGACGATCAACGGATCAGGCATCGTCAATTATAGAATCAATGTGCAGACCCTGGGTGGACCAGGCAAGGGACAGGATACTTACCAGTTGATCCTGGACGACTATAATTCAGGCGAGCAGACACTACGTGGAGGCAATATACAAATCCGCCGCAGATAGTTAGTAACATCAGCTCGCGGGGCGCCACTCAGGAAACTGCTCGAGGTAGTTGGCGTTTAGACCGGTCAGCCAAACGTAGTGGTCGTCGATCTTTCGAGGCGCAACCACTCTTGTTTTGATGACTCCGTAAATTACAGCGCCAAGAAACAGCGCCAACCCGACGAGAAACAAGCTCATCTCTTCGGCGGACGCAGCAAAATAGAAGCTGACGAACGAGAGCAACACGAGCATCCACGTGATCAGAATGTCTCTCTTTCGCGCCGCAGCGTGAGTTTCGCAAAGTCCCACGTTTATAGTTGCCGTCTTACTCAACACCAACGCGAGAATGAAATAAAACAACAGACCGCCAAGAACCAGGACGTAAAGCGCAGGATGATGCCAACGGAGATTGCGTTTGAGTTTACGGTGCGTTGGCGCGTTGCATTTAACACAGCGGTCCGGTAACGGCGCTTGCTTCGTCATTACGAGAACTGACTTGCTTCGCCAAATCGTGGACATGTTGTGTGTTGGCGGTGGGTAGTAAGCTTCTTGCGACATTATAATACTCCTTCGGGAAGTTCGATTGGGTGGAAGTTTCGTGAAGCGAGGAAAGCGGGACGGTTCAACTCGCCAATCCATCTTGCCGGAAAGACTGAAAAAGGGTCAAGAATAAATTTATTGCTTCCTCAGCTTTGCCATGATCTGCTGATATTCCGGATCGGTACGAAGAGAATCGAATGCTTTGTTGGTTGTAATCGTTGCAGCATCGGAGAAGCCTTTCTCGACTGCTGTGTTTAGAGACTGCAATGACTTTTTCTTGTCGCGGTTGGCAGCGTAAGCCCATGCGAGGTAAAAGAACGCGCCGGGTCGATCAGGATTGACTTCGGTCGCGAATTTAAAACGCTTGATGGACTCGGAGTAATTCTTTTCCGTTTGTAGAAGACCGATGCCTTGCTCAACCAGGCCTATGAATAAACCATCCAACACGCGACGAGCGACTCTGCGCTGAGTGGAGTCATCAGGTGCCTTTGACTGCTTTCGCAAATCACGGAGAATTGCTTGCAACCGGTTGTTGGGATCAAGTCCTTCTTCGTTTTGATTAGCCGGGGTTCCGCGATCACGGCTGGCCATCAAAGAATTTAGCTGACTCTCCAACTCTCGTTGTTTTCGAATCTGATCTTGCTCTTCGCGGACTGCAGCTCTCACTTCGCGACTTTCGGCGAGTTGCTTTACCTTCGTTTCAATCTCCGCAACATCTCGCAGTCCTTTGAAGCTCGCGTCGAGATCGAGATAAAGCTGATACGCTTCGTAGTATTTCTTCGATTCCTCGAGTGTTCTTGCCTCATTGAGGAGCTGTTGCCACATTGTGTTTACGAAGCCGTCATCGCGCGGCCGCTTTCCAGCCTTCATCGCGTGCAATTCCATCCACTCAACGGCTGCGGTCGCCACCGAAACCGGCGGCCATTCGTGACGGCCTTCAAACGTCTGAACGCGATGGATGATGCCTGCTTTGGTTAGCGGTTCTTCTAGGCTCTTAAGTTCAGGATAGTTGAAGTCATCGACGCCGGCTGCACCAAAGAACACAAAATGCATCTCTGGTGACGGAGCAAGATCGAGAGGAAACCCCGCGCCGTTGGCCATTACGCCTGCCACGCATTTGCAGCCCACCGCGATGCTGATTGCCGCGCGTGCGCCGCCGGAAAAACCGGTCACATACACACGCTCATCGTCGATCGCGAAACGCTGATGCGTATCTGTCTGCATCGCGTTCCACGATTGAACGACAACGCCCATTGGACCATTGCGGGAATTGTTCGAGCCAAGCACGATCCATCCGTACTTCTCCGCCGCCTCTTTAAAACGCTCAACCGGCACCCGGCCGCGCGCACCCGGGTCGAACGCGTAAAGCACCAGCCACTTCCGATCTGGCGTGTAATTCGACGGGAGATAGAGCGCGTAACTCTGCGATGAATCGTTGAGCGCTTCAACTCTTTCAACGATCTGGCCTCTTGGGATCGACGCGGTTTGTGCGTGTGCGGCTGAATGCGCCAGTAGCACGATCATCACAATCAACCGTACGAATGAAGAAGTAATCATCACCCCACTAGAATCTCGAAACGATGAACAGACTGCCACCGATCGCGATGAGGTCTTCGAACAAAGCAATGTTGAAATCTGGCTGCCGCAGGGATTTCACGAGCCGCGCGCGGGCCTGATAGCCGCCGAAACAACCGACGATTCCGCCGAGCACTCCCAACCCCGCACCAACGAAAGCCGATCGTCCACCGCCAACAGCAACGCATGCGCCCGTGAAGCCACCGGTCACGATGCGGGCGATAAGTCCGAGAGGAGCAGTGCGGTTTGGAGTATTCGGCAGCTTATCAAAAATCACTTCCGTGATGGCTAACACGCTCAGAATTATTACGGCAGGAAGCGAGCCGATGAGAGACAGTGGCCGCGTGAGTTTGAGCCAACCCAGGTGCACGGCCCACGCGACCGCCGCGGGAGGCGTAAGCGAGCGCAACCCGGCGAAGAGTCCAATTAGAAATGCGAATAACAGCGTCATCTGTGTTGATTGTATATATCTTAAATCCACTGATCGCAAAGACAACGCGCGTCGGAGGCCGAGATGTAATAGACGACGACACGTTCCCGAAACGTGTTAAAAAATCACTCCGTTTTTAACATATCTCTTTGACGTGTTAAGCGGGCTAACATAAACTCTTGACCATGGCAGCCCCCCGCAAACGTTCGCAATCCTCGCGATCCGGGCAATTATGGCGAGCCGACAAGCCGTACAACGCGATTCCACTGCTGCCGCCAGCGGTCGATTTAGAAACCAAAGCAATTCTCAAACAGTGTATTCAGGCCCGGGCCGCGCTCGCAGAGTTGAAGGGGGCGGCGGAACTAATTCCGAATCCCTCAATCTTGATTAACACGCTGCCATTACTCGAGGCGCAGGCCAGCTCGGAAATTGAAAACATCATAACGACCACCGACCGCCTCTTTCAGTTTCGCGAGTTAGATGCGCAAGCCGACGCCGCCACCAAGGAGGCACTGCGCTACAGTCACGCGCTTCTCGAGGGCTATCAGGCAGTGCAAAAGCGTCCGTTGACCACGAGGATTGCGGAAGAAATTTGTAGCCGAATCAAAGGAGTGCAAATGCAGGTGCGACGCGTTCCGGGTACGGCACTGGCAAATGAACGCACCGGCGAAGTCGTTTACACGCCGCCTGAAGGTGAGAATCTATTAAGGTCTTTACTCGCGAACTGGGAGCGGTTTCTCCATGAGACGACCGACCTCGATCCCTTGATCCGAATGGCCGTGGCCCATTATCAATTTGAAGCCATTCATCCGTTTACCGATGGGAATGGACGCACCGGTCGCGTGCTGAACAGCCTGTTCTTTATTCACGAAAACCTGTTGACACTTCCGATTCTTTACTTAAGCCGCTACATCATTCAACACAAGGCCGACTATTACCGGCTGCTGTTGGACGTAACGCGATCGGGTGACTGGGAGGCGTGGGTGAAGTTCATGATCACATGCGTGAAAGAGACGGCGAGTTGGACCACCGCCAAGGTGGAAGCTATCCGCGAACTGCAATCGCAGACTGCAGCACACGTGCGCGAAGCTGCTCCCAAAGCCTACATCCACGAGCTGATGAATTTGATCTTCGAATTACCATACTGCCGCATTCAGAACGTGACGGAACGGAAAATCGCCGTTCGCCAGACAGCTTCTGGTTATCTGAAAGAACTGGTGAGAGTTGGCGTACTGGAAGAGAAAGTGGTCGGCCGCGAAAAGCTTTTTATCCATCTGAAGTTAATGAGGTTGCTAACAACGGAGCGCAATACTTTCGAGCCTTACTCATAATCGAATTAGTGATCGCAAAGAAGACGCTCGCGTAAGTCAAATCGATTGATGACAAACGAAAACTTTTGCGCTAGGTTGCAGTTACTCACCTAATCAAAAAGAAGCGGGCCGACTTGTGCTTGAACCACAAAGCCAGCCCTAGATCCTAAACCTTCTGAAGAAAGGATAAGGACCATGACAAAACATGGTAGCGCATCACCGCGCAAACAAGAATCTCGCACACTCGACGCCAATCTAAAACGACGCGCTCGAAAACTCGCAACCGACAGCAGAGTCGATCCACGCACACGCTCATTGATCCGTTATGGATTGCAGATCAAAGACCCATACCTTGGGCAAATAGTGAATCGTGTTGAAGCCGGCGAAATGAGCATCGACCACATTAACTTCGATAGTGATTAAGAATTCCCCGCGCCGCTCCGTGTCTCTGCGGCACATAACCGCGGAGACACGGCGGCCGCGACGACGATCACACTTCATCTGCATCACGCGCGCTGCAGGATTCGTTACGGAAGGCTTTTGACCGCTTCCAGTTTGCAGCGTGACTCCGATTGTGGCCATCCATACCGCAAAAATCTAAACTATGGCCGTGGCTGATACATTCACGCGCGGCGAGCGATCTCGAATAATGGCGGCTGTCAAGGCCCGCGGAAATAAACTGACGGAGGCGCGTCTCACTGATTTGTTCCGTCGACATGGGATGACAGGTTGGCGACGTCATCTACCGCTTAAAGGTAAACCTGATTTACATTTGTCCGCCAGCGAGTGGTGATCTTTGTCAATGGATGTTTCTGGCACGGCTGTGCTATTCACCTACGGATGCCCCAATCAAACCAAGCGTATTGGGAGAAAAAGATTCTCGGTAACGTAATTCGTGATAGGATCACCCTCACGCTAAGATAGACCTGCCTATGAATCAAGTCTCAAGCTTCACAGTCGGCGAGACTTATACAAACGATCAGATTCGCTTCGCTCTAGATGTCGAAAATCTTGGCGGAATTCGACCCGCGCTGGATGCGAGTCGAAACGTTCGGCATGTCGCAATCTTAACAGCCTCAGAGGAATCGGGGAGGCTCAGAACTGAGAATCCTTATCAAGACAGAATCGAAGGCGACGTTTTGACCTACACAGCGCAAGGTCGCGAGGGGGATCAAGAACTCAGAGGTCGAAACAAAAGATTAGTAGAGCAATATGTTAATCCGACGCCCTTTTTCGGATTCATAAACATCGGAAGACAAACATACAGATTCCTCGGTCTATTAGAATTGCTCCGACACTATCAAGAAAGGCAGGCAGATAAAAAGGGTAGTGTCCGCAAGGTGTGGCTATTTGAATTCCAAATTCACACGACACCTACGACCGTTCCTGTTGACCAAGCAACGACGTTGACAGCAAACCTGCTGGCAGAATCTCGAAAGAAGAACCCAGTGACACCCTTAGATCGAGAGATCACTGAGTCGCCTGAGGAAGAGCAGACGATCCAGTTCGCCGGTGCTGAAGATCTTGAAGCTGTCCGAGCGCGCCTCTTACTAATTCCACCGCTAAAGTTTGAGTACTTCATCAAGACCGTCATGGAACAGAGCGGCTTTGTTGGCGTCTCTGTCACAAGAGCTAGTGGCGATGGTGGAATAGATCTCGATGCGTACGTAGATGAAAACAACGACTTCTTCTCGGGAACCCATGTTCAAGCTCAAGTGAAACGATGGCGACATGCAGTGGGAAGTCCCGACTTGAATAGTTTTAGAGGAGCTTTGAGCACTACAGCAAAAGGTTTGTTTGTGACGACTAGTTCGTTTACGCGAGCAGCAGTCAACGAGGCAAGGCACCCTATGAAGCCTTCCATTAGCCTTATTGACGGATTGCGTCTGTCTGCAATAGCTACTCGGCTTAACATTGGTGAATGATGAGGAGGAGAAGAACGAATGCTATCTCTTGGCATCCCTATAGATTTTGACAATGCAGGAAACACGATAGTGGATTTAAATATTGGTGGTGAATTGAAGGCAAAAGATTTTCCGCAAGATTCTGAGTTTCAGCTACTCGCTTTCAGTCCAAACGCCGAGACTGCGACTGTCGTTTGGATAGAACAACTCGCTGAGGACATTAGCGAAGCTGTCGCGATGCTCGAAAAGCATGGGTTTGCAAAAAGGAGAAAGCCGGACTGGTGCAAGCGTTTGACGCTTTGCTCTAGCGGCGCAACTCGCAAAGCGGCTCGCACCTAACGCAAAACCAGTTCAGTTGGCAGGAGATGTCGAAGCAATCCGCAAGAAAATCCGCGCATTTCTTCAAACAAAGCATCCTGACGGCGGGAGCATCGGGAGTTCGGCCTTCGGGATCTATGCCTTTTATGACTATGACGGCGAGCCGATCTACGTTGGCAAAACATGCGAAGGACTGAGTTCACGAATCAGTCGGCACCTAACCAATCAGCGAACAGATGCCGTCGCGATGAACGTCCTTGATCCCTTCGAAGTCGCAGAAATCCGCGTTTGGCCTTTGAACTTTCACAGACTTGAAAAGCATCAAGCCCTTGAATTGCTAGCACAAGCCGAATACACGGTTTATCAGAAGCTTCTCAGAGAGTCGAAACTCAACGCTGTCTTGAATGAAAAGCCACCACCAAAGACGGCAGCCTTCAAACTTCCGAAAGACTACCGCGGCAGAATTATTCCCGATGATATCTATCCCCTTCGCAAACATCCCGACATTCGTATCGCACGACGTGCGAATACGATTGCAAGTCTGGCGCGTGTCATCAGTGAGCGCAAAGTTTCCAAGGGGCTTCGTAGAACACTATTAACTCAGGCTCGAAGGCTTGAGAAACTCGCTGCTGAGCGTCTGAAGGATTTCGCCGGCAAGTATGAGGAAGAAGGTGAAGAAGAGTAAGCGCCGCTAGCCTGGATTTACATGACCCCTATCCGCTCCGAAATCGACGTGAGGGGATCATGCGCTGACAGATTCATCCCTCTGGTGCGAACCCCCCCCATATCTCAAGGACCGCGAGGAACATCAAACACATTTTTCATTAAGTGAGGAATCTAATTTGATCTCACTAAATCTACGGTCCACCGATCGTATGACGACGTCGGAGGTACGAACGAGGAAGGGAAGCTTGATGCCGCTAACGTCTCTATAGTCGCTGAAATCCCATTGCACGTTAAGTGGGCCCAGCGTCGCGTTGGTCACATTAACTCTCCGCAAGAGAAGTCCGCTCTCTACATCAAAAAACAATTGAATCGATTGTGTCGAACTGTCATCACGCAACCGTGTTTCGACTCACCTTAGCTTAATTGCAAGCACTTGCTGAGTTGTCCACAAATTGACCGCAAATAAATGGGGTGAACCCTCCACTGAGACAAATTCAATTAGGTGCCGCCAGCACCTTGCTCTCTATCATTAAGTAATTTCGGCCTGAGCAGGCGCTCTGATCGCATGACGTGAAGTATCAATACTCGTCCAGAGTCTTCGCGGTAGAAGATGCGACACGGCGGCTCGACGATCTGGCGATAACGCCAGCCCTTGAGCTCTTGCGGTTTTGAGCCAAGTCTCGGGTGGCTTTCAAGATGATCGACATGCTCTAAGATCTTCTGCACCAGCCGGCGTGCCGTTTCGGGATTGTCTAGTGCAACGTAGTCTGCAATTGCGTCGAGATCGTTGAGTGCTGGTTCGGCCCAGATTACTTCAGCCATCTGGACATCCGTTGCTTTGCCTTCTTATGAGTGAGCGACCGACCTTCTTCAATTGCTTTTTCCCCGCGAGCAATGCCTTCGAGCAATGTCATGCGACGCTGTAAAGTTTCGAAGGTTTCAACATCGACGAGATATGCTGATGGAACGCCATGCTGCGTAATGAGGATCGGCTCTCGATCCTTCCCAAGTTGGTTGAGGATCTCTGTGGCTCGGCGCTTCAGTGTGGTAACGAGTTCAGTTCGCATAGAGTGATACTAAAGTCGCACTTACATTAAGGCAAGGGCCTGGTCTTCTTTTCAGACATCGGCGACCTATCTAAGCCGCACAGCGATATGTATCTTGAACTGGATAAAAATCGCGAGGTTAAGTTGCAGCCACCACGAGTTCGTTAGGGTCTTGCGGTTCCTTCCCATTCGTTATCATCGCGTCAGGGCGATCTACTGCAAGTTCTGTCCACAAATTGGCCACCATTTTTACCCACACGCTCTGTTTAGGACATGTATCATGCGAGCGCTTCGCGTAAGAAACGAGCTCGTACCAAGAGCGCTACTTGCTCAAAGAAATACAGGTAACGCCACTTCTCTCGTGACGTCGCTGAGGCGAGCGTCATTGCGCTCGAGCAGTTCAGTTATCCGACCGAGTGCGTCATTGGTTCGACGTAACGGCCGCTTTTTGGTGACCATTTTTTATTGACGAAATCCATTTTGTCGCGCAAATTGTCTCAAGATCTAGACGGGTTTTGTCGTGGTGCACGTGTGCCCAGCAGCGCTCAAACTCGCCTACCACTGCGAGAACACTAAAACCTGAGTCGTGTTCATGACTCTTGCTGCCGGAAGAAAACTCGGCCGTTACGAAATCCGCTCAAAGCTCGGCGCCGGCGGCATGGGCGAAGTGTATCTGGCCCAGGACACAAGCGAATTGGAACGCACCGTGGCCATCAAGCTGTTGCCCGCAGAAGTCGCTTCTAATCCGAAACGGATGCAGCGGTTCGTTCAGGAAGCCAGGACTGTCTCGACGCTCAATCATCCGAACATCCTAACGGTCTACGAGTTTGGGCAAGACGACGCGGCGCGCTTTATCGTTACGGAATATGTGGATGGTATTACCGTGCGCGAGTACTTGCGCACCCACCGAATCAAACTTCACGAGGTGCTCGACATCGCGACCCAGATTGCGGCGGCACTCGATGCTGCGCACGAAGCGAATGTCGTGCATCGCGATATGAAGCCGGAGAACGTCATGGTCCGGCGGCGCGACGGAATCGTCAAAGTGCTCGACTTCGGTTTGGCTAAACCGATCGAGAAGATTCTGGCCCAGGAGCCCGCCATCGATTCAGAGGCAGGAACGAAACTGCTGGTCAATACGGAACCGGGTATCGTGATGGGCACAGTCAGTTACATGTCACCAGAGCAGTCACAAGGCTCAGCACTTCTGGACCATCGCACCGACATATGGAGCTTGGGCGCAGTGCTTTATGAAATGCTTGCTGGGCGCCTGCCATTCGAAGGCAAGGACGTGCATCGACAAATCATCGCGATTCAGGAGCAGGAGCTAACTCCGCTTTCCCGATTCACGGAAGGAGTACCGGAACGTCTGGAAGATATTGTCGCTAAGGCGCTGGCGAAAGATCCCAACGAGCGTTATCAAACAGCAAAGGATTTGCTAATCGACTTGCGAAATCTCAAACGCAAACTCGACCTGGATGCGGAAATTGACCGCACCGCAGCACCGGAATTACGCCCTGCGACGTCGATGCGCAATGTCCAGAATGCCCTTGCCACTGCGCCTGGTGCGGCCCCGACAGCACAAGCTACTGCGCCGTCTATTGTTTCCAGCGCCGAGTACATCGTCAGTGGGATCAAGAAGCACAAACTGGCAACTGCGTTTGCGCTGCTCCTGGTTGTAACCGGAGCTGTTACTCTCCATTTCTGGGGGCGCAACTCAGCCAGCACGATTAGATCTGTCGCCGTACTGCCGTTCATTAGTGAAAGCTCCAATCAGGACGTTGAGTACCTTTCGGATGGAATGACTGAAGCGCTCATCAGTAGTCTGTCTCAACTGCCGAATCTTACTGTCAAAGCACGCTCATCAGTTTTTCGTTACAAAGGAAAGGAAACGACACCGCAGACGATCGGCAAGGAGTTAAACGTGCAGGCAATTCTAAACGGTCGCATCAGTCAATACGGCGACCAATTAAGGCTTACTCTGGAACTCGTCGATGTGCAAACTGAAAATGTTATTTGGAGCGAACAATACAATCGGAGACAAGCCGACCTGGTCGGCCTACAAAGTGAGATTGCCTTTGATGTTTCAAGCAAACTGAAAACGAAACTATCAGGCACGGACCAGGCTAAAATTACAAAGACCTACACGGCGAATTCGAAAGCTTATCAACTCTATCTGAAAGGACGATTTTACTTTAACAGAAGAACCAAAGATGACGTGTTTCGCAGCATCGAATTTTACAAGCAGGCGATTGGTCTCGATTCAAATTTCGTTCTTGCATATGTGGGTATTGCTGACTCCTACGCGGTTATGTCGCCCTATGGTTACGCAGCGCCAAATGAGGTTTTTCCGCAAGCAAAGGTGGCTGCGCAGCGGGCAATCGAGATAGATCCCGATTTGGCCGAAGCGCATGCTGCCTACGCAAAGATACTGGCGGATTACGATTGGAACTGGTCACAGGCTGAGCGCGAATACAAACGCTCGATCGAACTCAATCCACAAATACCTTTAACGCATTACCAATACGGGGCTGCATGTCTTACTCCAGTGGGTCGATTTGATGAGGCAATCAGTGAAATAAAACGGGCTCTGGAGCTTGACCCACTTTCGGTGCCGGCGTCAGCCAACCTCGCCAGTTGCTTAACATATGCACACAAGTATGACTTGGCGGTGGAACAGGGAATTGAAGCGCTTCGGCTGGACGCGAACCATCCTACAGCGCGGGTGGCACTGGGTCTTGCCTATGTCGCCCGCGGAATGTACGAGCAAGCGATCTCGATTTGCGAGACCACGTTGAGGACTGATCCTGTTGATCAAGACTGCCTTTCTGTGGTGGGACTTGCTTATGCTAAAGCAGGTCGCCGGCAGGAAGCCGAGAACATACTAAGAAAGTTTGAAGAACTTGGCAGGACTACATATTTAGTGAGCTACAGGCCCGCCGCGATTTATGCATTGTTAGGTGATAAAGACAAAGCTTTCGCATGGCTTGAGAAGGCTTTCGCGGCCCACGATTGGGACATTGGACGGATGAATGTGGACCCGTTCCTGGACTCGCTTCATGATGACGCGCGTTTTAAGGATCTGATCAAGCGAATGGGATTCCCCGCGCCGCCGTAAGGGAAGAACTTTTTGATATACATTACTTATATGCGTCACTTACGTGTTGACAGGTCTTGTTGAGAGTACTATTTTCCCCTTTCACACGTTCGGGTCCAGGGCGACTCTAACCTTCTTTGTCTAGGCGTTCATGGTTCTTCTGTAAAAACGTGCAGCGGGCCTCGGAAACCTCTGGCGATCCCAGTCTCATAATTCTTAGGTAACTTGTGATCTGCGAAGGAGCATAAGGATGGCAACTAAGAAAACAGCAAGAAAACCATCGAGGAAGCCAGCAAGAAAGCCAGCTCGGAAACCCGCGCGAAAGCCAGCGCGAAAGACAGCTAGAAAGAAGTAAATACGGAATCGATTGTCCGTAATATCGGGCATGGTACGCCGATCGGCGTGCAATTGTATTCGTGTGAAAACTGGCCTTGTTCGAAGGCAAGTCGGGTTGACTTGCTTGACGCTGCTCTAGCGTAAGCAGCATGACGGATTAGATTTGATGATGCGCCCACGGCTTAACATTTCCAAGCCAGCACTTTTGTGCGTGGTCCCGCCTTACTCAATTGGACCCCCTGCCGGAATCGCCTATCTCCTGGCTTATGCTAAAAAACAGGGTTGTTCTGACTTCGGTTTCCTCGATCTTCGTTTGGGTGTGCCCGAGGCGTATGCGCCGACCTATACACATACAGGTGTTTTTGGCGAAGCCTATGTGATGGATGTGCCTGATCTTCCGCTGGTGCTTTCCTTGGTAGACGCCTGTGAAACCGGGCAGGAGCCAACAGAGAAAATCGCTAACGTTCTAGAACGTTATTGTCGTCATCGAGGGATGTCTGAATCCTATTTGCACCGCTACCTAATTTCTCTCGATAGCTATTTCAGGTCAGTAGCAAAATCACTTAACGGTATTAAGTTTATCGGCTGTTCAGTCTGGACTTCAAATTTTCTAACAAGCCTTCTGTTTGCAGCTCACCTAAAGCGCTGCGCCCAGCCTCCAATTATCGTCGCAGGTGGACCGCAGGTTACCGAGAGTCGTGCGAGTGCTGCAATTGCACTACGCAGTCGATTATTTGACTACGTTATCACTGGTGAGGGTGAATCTTCCCTTCTTGATCTCTATTGCTCGGTCGTAACCAGCAAAACGCGTGATTCGAACCCTGTGCCCGGAACGCTTTCGCTCGACAGTCAAAATCGAATAATGCAAGGTGTGGAACGGCCACTGCTCGCGCAACATGAGATACCGGTGCCCTCATTCGATCAGATGCCGTTACTCTCTTATCAAGAATACGGCTCATTGCGAACGGTGCCTTATCATCTGTCCAGAGGTTGCACTGACAAGTGTACATTTTGCAGTGAATGGGTGTTCTGGAGGCGATTCAGACCTGGCAACTCTGGAAGTGCAGTTGCTGGGATTAGAGAGCTGCAGAAAAGATATGGTGCGGAGTATATCGCTTTCACGGATTCGCTACTTAACGGTCATCCGGCAAGACTTCGAGAATTTGCTGAGGCCATGATAGATCGGAAGCCTCGTATTGCTTGGAGTGGATTTATGCGCGCCCAGATGGATGCTGAAACAGCCTTATTGTTAAAACGTGCGGGCTGCGATGTAGTGTTCATCGGAATTGAATCAATGTCGGACGAAACGCTCATGCTCATGAAAAAACGTCGCACTGAGCTTCATAACATCCAAGCTCTTCGAGCATTTTTAGGTGCGGGAATCGATGTCGTAGCGGGAATTATTCCCGGATTTCCAGGCGATAGCAGGAGCGCTTTTGTCTACACTATTGAGCAAATCCGGTGTATTCAACGCGAGTTTCCTGGACGTCTGCGGGTTAACATTGAACCTTTCATCGTCTCGCCCGGTCAGCCCCTATTTCGGAATTTGGAGCAGATGGGTCTCCGCGGCAAGCCTTGGGATGAAGATACTCTCGACCTTGCTCCACATTACAAGGATATTACGGCTTCACTGTTCTGCACGGTCGAAGGAAGTAATCAAGGCGTAGAACGGATGGGGCGACTCTATATGGCTGAAGCTATCGAGTCCGATGAACCCATGAAGAACGATCCTTTTGAGTATAAGGTGGCTGAAACTCTTAATGAGTCTGAATTCTATTTCGATCACATGACTAGCGGCTGGTTTATAGGAAGGCTGAAAGGACCGCAGGCGTGGATCTTTGCTCTTATTGTCAACGAGGAAGAACGACAACAAATAGAAAGGACGACCGCTGAAAAGCGAGCGCAGACTATTCTCGCAGCTTCAGCAGTTCGCAAGGTTTTAAATCGCATTAAATTGGCACATTCAATATCTCCGAAAGAACTTCCTCGAGTGTTTGAGAGCGGCTATAGCCGCTCTCAAAATGTCGACACGAATTATCAGACGAGCCCCTATATCGTAGCGCGTCCTGGTAATTGGCACGTCAAGAATCGGCTTATTGTTGTAAATTATGTGACCACCGACTGGTGGATCCTGCCGCCGTGGCAGGCCGAAATCTTAAAGGCTCTCCGATACAAACCTCACAGTGCGTCATCTCTTCAGAAGATTTTGGTGTTGAAGGGAATCCATCGTTCACCTCGGCACTTTGATCATCTGTTACGTGATCTTTCAGAAAAGGGAATTCTTGTTATACACAATGATCAATCTGTTAGTACAAAAGCAGGTGATCGAACGGGTGACGCAGCCTCTCAATTCAAGAAGCTACCACTCAATAGTCTTCCAGTGATCAACAACGTGTCTGCTCAGAGCGAATGGCAGTGTCACAACCAAAGGAGCTACAAAGTGGGTGAATCCTCATGCAACTAGCCCCTTAATCCGTACGTTAGTAGGTTGTTTGCCCACGTGAACGATCTTCCGTTCGCTTCCCGTGACCAGTTTCCTGCTCTGCCTTGTCGGAGCTAAAAGGAAGGCCAAACGTCAAGTTGCTTTGGTCGAGAAGAATGTTCCACAAATTGGCCACTAATGAGATACGGCCGCCAATGATGGCAGCCGTAAACTTCTGATGCTTTTTGGTCGGGGCGAGAGGATTCGAACCTCCGACCTCTCGGTCCCAAACCGAGCGCACTACCAGGCTGTGCTACGCCCCGAAGGTTGAGGCATTCTATGAAGCGAGTCGTAGATGGTCAAGTTGTTACAGGATTTCAGATTTATGGGATTTTAGGAACTCGTCGGTCTTGAATAACGCTCGAGCGCGGTGGCTGATGCGGTTCTTTACGCTTTCTGGTAATTCGGCGAAGGTCTCAGAATAGCCGTCAGGAACGAAAAGCGGATCGTAGCCAAAGCCCCCTTCGCCGCGCGGCGCGAAGGTTATTGTTCCTTCGCAAATGCCCTCCGAGACGTTCAGGACTTTTCCCTCAGGACTCGCGACCGCGACCACTGATACGAAGCGCGCACGTCGCTCGGGGGCACTGACGTTCGCGAGTTCGGAAAGCAGTAGTGCACGCCTGTCAGCATCCGAGGCGTTCTCGCCGGCGTAGCGCGCGGAGTAAACGCCCGGAGCTCCTCCGAGTGCGTCCACTCCCAATCCTGAATCGTCAGCCAACGCCCAAAGTCCGGATGCGGTGGCGTAAAAGCGGGCTTTGGCCGTAGCGTTGTCAGTAAAAGTCTTGCCGTCTTCCGGAGGTGTCGGGATATTCTTCTGCGGCAAAGAAAAGGACCAGCCGGAATCTTCGAGGATGCTCGTGATCTCTCTGACCTTTCCCGGATTCCGCGTTCCCAGTAGAAGTGTAGACATATCAACGAGCGGAATTATCAGCCTGGAGCAGGGAAACCAACGTGCCAAACTGTCCGAACGCCGAACGTGTCGTACGTTCGATCCCGAATGCATTCAACCTGGTTTCAGTTGACGAAAAACCGGAGCGTCGCAGCGTGTTCTGAAGGTTCGCAGCTTCTTCGCTCGAGAGCGATCGGCCCTGGAGTTTCAGCAACGTCGTGATGAAGTTGTTCAATCGTTCTTCGTCGTTCGAGTAAGTGACTATCGGTGCAGAACTCTCGTGTGCTGATTCTTTCACATCGGCTCTTCTATCGGTCTCAGGCGCTCTGAGTGCAGCCAGACCAGACCTCATGTTCTCAGTCCTGCCTAGCAACACGTAACCGTCCGCAAACACTGCCGCGAACTCCTTGTCGGCAGAAGGATTTGATCCGAGTCCCTCGAGGATTTCTCCCTTGCCGTCCTTGAAGACGTCTTTCATGAGCGATTGCCGTAGTTTTGCTTCATCACTCACACGCGCGACGAGAATCGATCCTTCGGCCGCATTCGACGGCTTTAACGTCAGTAGCGGCGGGCTCAGTGTGGTGAGCACTTCCTTCGGATTCTCAATTCCATAGACAGACAAGCTCGACCTCAACAACGAACCGAACAACACCGCCGGCACGGCGTCGAGTTTGAATGCGACTGCCGAATCCAGCGAGTTCCAGGCTAGAGCCGGCGCTTTGCTCCGGTAGATCGTCAACGACTGAAAACTCTGCGGAACGAGTTTCCAGAAATCTTCATCCCGTTCAGCAGTCTCGAAAGCCGGTTGCAGACGTGCAACCACTCCAGGTTCCAGCGAGAAAAGAAAACGATCTTCGAGCCCACCTTTCGCAGGACTCGCGGTCCATGCCACACCGCGCAGAATCTTCCCGGCACTTACGGCGAGGAGTTGTTCCAACTGCGGATTCCCCGGCGCCTGCCGCATGAGTAACGGCGCCGCCCACGAAAAGAGTTTTGCTGAATTCGCCGGCGAGATGTAACCAAACCCGAGTGTTTTGTCGGACGCGACATTCGAACGCACTTTCAACAGCTCAGTGTCAGTTCGCATGTTGGGACGTTTACCACGGCGTGCTTCCAAACAACGTCGCACCGCGTTGTCTGAATTGCCGATGACTATGAGCGTCCCGTCGACTGCGCCCACGATCTTGCGCTCACCGCCGGCGATCGAGCATTCGACGTAATCGGCGTCGGCGGTTCGCTCGCTGCACATCGAAGCTCCGTATGCGAAGTTCGCCAACTTCCTGACTACGTCTGCGGCCGCAGCCTTCGTGCGCCATTTTGAAGTGTGCGTCTCGGCGATGAGCGCTACGTCAGGTCTGACCCGCAGCGTGTCGTTCTCTTCAGTAGCGTTCAGGTCGACGACTACGAGGGCCACCTGGGCGCGCGCGAAGACCACGGCTTCGAGTGGACCAATACCTGCACGCGCGGCGGCCATCATGAACCGGCTGCGCGACGTTGTTTTGCTGCCGGTGATTGGAGCTGTTGCGTGCCACACGTCGCTCTGCTGGATTGCCTGGGCCACGTCGGAAAGGTTGTTGAATTCGACGTAGACAAGTGAGTCGGCGGGAGCGTAGTCGGCCATGTCGACTCTGGAGGGGAGCATCCACCACAGCCACACGGCCGCGATCAAAATCAGGAGCAGCGCTACTACAAGCAGGGGGCGAAGAAGCTTCATTGCCGGGAATCGTGCCACAAAGAGGCACAAAAGGCATTCACAAATACCTTGTTTTGTGATTTTGTGCTCTGTCGCGAACCTGTGTTAACTTGGCGCGCTTGGACACCAGTCTTATGACCTATCGTGAATTGTCTGCACAGGCCCTGGCCGAACAGGACTATGATGCTTTTCTAACCGAGCTGGAAAAATCGCTCACAGACGGAAGAAGAGATCCCAACGACGTAGTTCGCGACACATTGTTCGACATCTATCTCCGTGGTTCTCAACCTGAAATAGAAAATCTGAGCCTCGGCGCGCGCGTCGCATTTCACAATTTCGACCCACGGAATATCACCACCGAGCCTGAATACTACACGGACATCGACGCGAAGCTTTACGCGGAGCGGAAACCGTTTATCTGGTTGTGGCAGATGTTCGACCGCTCACCGCTCGGACAGAATGCCCTGCTTGCACACCGGTTCCGCCGATTGCTGGCGCCGCTCATTTTTCGGAGCGTTGGAGAGAACTTCAAATGCTGGCAGTTTGTCGAGTGGTCGTTTGGTTACAACCTGTCGTTCGGAAATAACGTCGTCGTTCACCGGCACGTGCTGCTCGACGATCGGGGTGGGATAGACATTGGCGACGACGTCTCGATCTCGGATTACGTCAATATCTATTCACATAGTCACGACGTGTACGACATACACAAGGTCCTTACGCCACGTACGCGGATCGGGAATGGCGTGCGTATCACCTACCATGCGACGGTGCTTGCGGGTATGCAGGTCGGCGATCATGCGATGGTCGGCACGAGCGCCGTGGTCACTCGAGACGTCGAGCCCTACCACATCGTCGTTGGGATTCCGGCGAAAACCGTCAAGATAAAAGACCCAAGCCGCCTGGCCTGATACGACCCTCTCTCATTCTCCCCAAGCTTCAGCTTGGGGAACACCGTGCCCACAATAATGAAAACCATTTAAATGGTTTTCGAGCGCAGTAGCGCGACGAGCCCCAAGCTAAAGCTTGGGGAGAATGAGAAAGAGCCCGAACCAGAACTGGAACAATACGCCAGTTCTTCCAGAATTGCGGGTAAGGGAGGTCCATTTGTGCGGGCTAATCTAAGCTACACAAAGAGTTAAACAGTGGAAAATACTGGTTGACATTGTTTGGCCCATTAAGGTACTCTCACACAGGTTGACGGCATAGCCTGCCGTTCTCCGGGTGCCCACCCGGTTCAACAGCGGTCAGTCCCGCGAATCTTTTGGAGCACGAAAAAGGCACACTTCGCGTGAGCGGGGGTCGCAAAGCCTACGGAAGTTGGCATTAACCAACTTGGCTGGGTTTCCGAATGAGCTTCATTCCTGCCGCAGCACCACTTCTCCAACAGTTCACTGTTGACACCCGCCGGGAGCCCACCTTTGCGCGCTGTTGTGATGTCAAACGATTTTACAAAAAAACGGATGGCCACCTTGAAACCAACTCCCGACTCCCTGACCGCCAAAGTTTTCAAAAGGCAACTCCCCCGAGCACGAAAAGCACGCGCGCGCCTGCGCCAGCAAAACAAATTGCGGACTGCTGCTGTTGTGAGGACTAACTAACATGTTCAAAAAAGGCCCCGGAAAAAAGAACCTCGTTGGTCTCGACATCGGCTCGAGTGCCGTCAAGGCCGTCGAGCTCGGTAAAAAGGGAGCTGCTCTTCAGCTTCTAAGTCTGGGCTTCGAGAATCTTCAGAGCGACACGATCGTCGATGGACAGATCATGGAGCTCAACAACGTCTCCAACGTGATCTCACACATCTTCAACGAACACCAGATTCGCACGACGCGCGTTGCCGCCGGCGTCAGCGGTCACTCAGTGATCGTCAAGAACATCGTGTTGCCGCAAATGAGCCAGGAGGAATTGCAGGAGTCGTTCAGTTGGCATGCGGAAGAACACATCCCATTCGACATCGGCGACGTGAACCTCGACTACGAGTTGACCGGCAAATCGTCCGAGACGCTGCACGTTCTCATGGCTGCGTGCAAGAGCGACAAAATTGCAAACGTGAAGCAGGCGATCCAGCTCGCAGGAAAGCAGCCGGTGATCATCGACGTCGACGCCTTCGCGCTTCAGAACTGTTACGAGGTCAATTACCAGCCGAGAGCGGGCGAAGTAGTTGCGCTGCTCAACATCGGCGCAGCGACGATGAATATCAACATCCTCAACGGCACGCGTTCCGTCTTTGCGAGAGACGCATCAGCCGGTGGCAGTCAGTACACCAGTCTCTTGCAGAAAGAGCTCGGACTGAGTTTCGAACAGGCAGAGGCAGTGAAACGCGGTATGACTTTGCCCGACGGCGTGGAACCAAAACCAATCCAACCGATTATCGAAACTGTTTCAGACATTCTCGCGCTGGAAGTAAAGAAGACTTTCGATTTCTACCGTGCAACGGCACAGGAAAGCGATGCCGCGATCCAGAAGATATTGCTGGCTGGTGGCGGTTCGAAACTGCCTGGTTTGCCCGACTTTCTCGCGCGACGTTTCGAGATCCCGGTCGAGGTCTTCGATCCGTTCCGGCAGATTGAAGTCGATGCGCGCAAGTTTGATCCGGACTACATGCGAGAAATAGTGCCGGAGATGGCGGTTGCCGTTGGTCTCGCGCTGAGAGGAGTTGAAGCATGATCAAAATAAACCTGCTCGAGTCGGTTACGGATCGACCACAGGGTGTCGCGGCGGTTGAAGACAAAGTCGCCAGCCCGCGCATGCAGACGCTGTTTCTCGCGCTGACGGTATTTGGACTGATGATCGCGGCAATGGGCTACGACTACGTGAGTTCAAACACGGCCAAGGCCGCCGCTGAGAAAGAACTCGCTCACGAGAAACAAGTCAACCAGGACATGATCGCGACGCAAAAAGAGCAGACGGAACTCGAGAAGAAGTCGAAAGAGGTCCAGGCTCGTATAGAGGCGATCAAGAAGTTGCGCGAATCACAGCAAGGACCAAACGCAGTATTGCAGGAGATCAAGAGCCGTTTTGACGCCGTTCCTGGTCTGTATCTCACGAGCATCGAGAATAAGGATGGAGAGATCACGATCAAAGGCGAATCGCCAAACGAGTACTCAGTGACGAAGTTTGGACAGAGCCTCGAATTCTCCAACAACCTGTTCAGCAATCTCAATATCGAGATTACGAGGGAAGAAGCCAAACAAGGGACGACGCAATCGTCTGGAACTTCATCGGCGGCGCCAATCGATCCTAATTTGGTAAAACCGGAAGTGATTGTCTTCACGGTCAAAGCAAATTTTGGCGGCCCCAAGCCGCAATCACAGCCTGTACCGCCCCCAACGACCCAGGTGGCAATGAAGAAGTAAGACCTGGACCATCCGACTAAAGGATCAACGACATGAAACTCGGCAAACTCCCAGCACTTCCATGGTACCTGCGACTGGTCCTGTTCCTGGTGATCGGCGGGGTCATGTATGCGGGCTTCTGGTATTTCGTGACCAGCGACACGCGCAAAGCATCGGCGACCATGGCGGAAGACATAGCGAAGTTGAAAAAGCAAAACGCTCAATCACAGATCGTTCAGCAGAATCTCAACAACTTCAAAGCCGCGTATAAAGCGCGTGAAGAAGAGTATGCCGAATTGAAAGCTTTG
>Ga0207671_10002143_pt1 | contig 21536 bp, 22 predicted proteins | sample KBSC24metaG_FD_184352 | JGI IMG/M metagenome (GOLD analysis project Ga0207671, IMG submission 184352) | Corn rhizosphere microbial communities from Kellogg Biological Station, Michigan, USA - KBS C2-4 metaG (SPAdes) (version 2) | ecosystem: Host-associated > Plants > Roots > Rhizosphere > Soil... | reverse complement strand
ATATGTCATCGAGGCATTGGACGGACAGCTGATCACGAACAAGCTCATTGTACCCGTAGCCGACGTACAGCCACAAGACGGCAAGCTGCAAAGCAACCCCGAAAAAGACATCCTAAAGATCGTGGTAGTCAACCGCTACAATCCTGCCCCTGTCGCCAAATCATTTATAAAAAACTTCGGATTGAAACGCGGCGCCATTGCCTCTTCCGTCGCCCATGACAGTCATAACATCGTAGCGGTGGGCGTGGACGACGAAAGCATCTGTAAAGCCGTAAATATGGTCATCGCCAACAAGGGCGGCCTGGCTTGCGTAGACCCCAAGGGGGAAGAGCTGATCCTGCCCCTGCCGGTGGCCGGTCTCATGAGCTTGCAGGATGGATTCGCGGTGGCGGATGCCTATACGGCCATCGATCAGCTCGCCAAAAGGATGGGATCGCAGCTGGGTGCGCCCTTCATGACTCTGTCATTTATGGCGTTGCTGGTGATCCCGCATCTGAAGTTGGGGGATTTGGGGTTATTTGATGGGGATGGGTTTAGGTTGGTGTGACATTTAAAATCCCGCCTCGGGAACAAACGAAGGCTTTACTGTAAACGCCACCACTCTTACTGTTACGTCGTGTCCAGTCAGTTGACTATTATTCCATAAACATAAATTCATTTCTTTAGCTACCGTTTTTGTAATACCGTAATCAGTTGTAACATTTCTTCCCTCCTTAAATGTATAATACCTATAGCTGGGATTACCACTAAAAAATATATTTGAATTCATATTATCAGCAAACCTATAATCAACGGTCGCTGTAGAATTGAACATGGGTAAAGAAGGAATGAGACCCAATCCAAGTGCACAAAGCGGGTTTGTCACCAGACCTATTGCTCCCTTTGAGAATTTGTCTGCAAAGTTTTTCATCTGATCAACAGATTCTTGACCAACACCGATCCAGTAAACCCAATACAAAGTATTCTCTGGCAAATCGACCCTGACAATCGTCCTATTGGGATGGCCTATATTCCCAGCAGAATACACCCTAACTTGGCTATTAAGGATCTCTTGATAAGATGTATCATATTTAGTCAGAACAGCAGTATTAAAGCTCTTGCTCGCGCCAGGACCTGGCAACCTTTTAATTGCAAAATGAGCGGACCTACTTACAACATGATTCGTTGAAAAATTAAAATAATATACCCCTCTTTTGGGGATTCTTATGGTTTCCCCCATTACTGCATTTGTTTTCTCTTTTGAATATAAGAGTGCTTTATCCGGATAGGAATAAAAGTAAATGTTGACAGTCCCGTTTCTATTCAAGATATCAAAATCAAAAGAGATTTCATCACCTTGATCAAAAGCATACACTTTGTGAACGACAGTACCACCGGACAAAGAACCCGGTAGATCTAGTTGAATATCTGCCACATTCATAGACTCTTGGCCACCAACACTAGCTGGAGGTACATTTTCAGATGAAAAGTCAAAGCTGACCACTTTCTGCTTTCCATCATTGCAACTCATTGTCTTAGTAAGAGTTTCGGTGGAAGTCACCACCTGTATAATGTGGTCGCCTTCTTCCAGTACCAATTTTGTTGTTTCACTTGGTTTGAGTTTTATTTGCTCAATTCCATCGACAAGTAATCTTCCTTCTTTATTGCTGATAACTAATACATTGGTTTTTTGCTGAGCGAACGTTGCCCCTGCAGCGAGGAGAAAAATGACAAGAGTTAGGTTGAGTTTCATAGAAATGGTTTAGGGATAATAGCTGTTATAGCGTGAATAGAACGAACACTTTATTTTTTTATTATATATATTTCTTTGTTTTCTCCCACTTTCTCCCTAACCTTGCTCCTACTTGCTAATCAAACCGTTCAATCATGTCCTTTTGGTGGGTCAATCACAAACAAACCTTCAAAGCCGAATTTGATGGCGGCTACATCTGGTCACCTCAGAATAATAAAAACGGCTCCATAAATCAGACTTATATCAATCTCACAAAAACTGTCAAAGAAGACATCGTCTTCTCCTACGCATCCGGCAAAATACAGGCAGTCGGAAAGGTGATAGCTCCTGCCAAATCCCGTCAACGCCCAGAAGCCTTCGGTCGCACAGGTCAACAATGGAACAAAAAGGGTTGGTTGGTCAATATTGCATGGACCAGATTATCCGATCCATTAACACCAAAAGATCACATCCGTGAAATTGCCCCCTTGCTCCCAGATACACATTCCCCTATACGAAAAAATGGCTATGGAAATCAAGGAGTATATCTGGCCAGTATCAGCGACAAACTGGGGCGACGATTACTATCGCTGATTAATTACGATAATTTTGCCTTCACCAATGAATTAGATGATAACTATGACACCCAAGTAGAAGAAGAGGAAGAAGAAAAACTACTACAATCCAATACCAAAAAGACCGTAATAGAACAATTGATCCAGGCCAGACTTGGGCAAGGGAAATTTAAAACAAGCGTAGCAAAAATTGAAGACCGATGCCGGGTAACGGGGTTAAGTGATAAAAGGTTCCTCGTCGCCAGCCATATCAAACCTTGGAAAGATTCCGACAATTTCGAACGCCTTGACGGGCATAACGGATTCTTACTCTCGCCACACATCGACAAATTATTTGATAATGGATACATTTCCTTTGATGACAACGGCAGCATCCTCATTAGTACAAAAAAGATCTTGCCCGCGCTAAAGATTTGGCGAATTGATCGCAATAAATCAGCAGGTGCCTTTACAAAAAGACAAAAGGAATATCTGGCGTATCACAGAAACAATATCTTTAAAAAATGAGTCTCATTCAAGTCTCCTGTGGTATCATTTTAAAAGACGGCAAAATTTTAGCGGCCCAGCGCAGCGAAACCATGAGTTTACCTTTAAAATGGGAGTTTCCCGGTGGCAAACTAGCAAATGGAGAGACAGAAGAAGAATGCCTAAAAAGAGAAATCTTAGAGGAACTAAATATTACAATTGTCATTAGACACCAATTATCTCCTGTCAACCATGACTATGGAAATTTCGAAATAGAGCTAATCCCCTTTGTTGCTGAATACATTGGCGGCGACCTCATATTGCATGAACACAGACAAGCTAATTGGTATCTCCCCGAAGAACTCTCCACGTTGGATTGGGCACCCGCAGATATTCCCGTGCTGCATGCATTTCTCCACTCTTGACTAGACCTGTTTCTTATGCAAAATATCCACCCAAAAGGCATTATCTCTTGTTCCTACCAGATGAGTTTTCAGTTGCACGTTCATGACCATATCACCGGATGAATCAAAATACCACACGCCTTCCCAAATACCCTCAACCGGTGTATCTCCTTCCTGAACTTTCAGTTCCACATCAAAATTGTCATGAATGGCGTTGTATTTGCACCTTCCTGTACCTTCTTGAATTGAATCTTATCGTCATTTCGAAATATCGTAAGGAGTTGGTTATTTTGCACGCTAAGGCCCGTTACTTGTCTGTTGGCGCTGCTGTATTTCAAAACGATATTTTTATACCTTCCGTCCAGACTGTCGTAGGCTCTTTTAACGGAATAATATTCAAGCCGAATTGCAGACACTGCTAGCGTAGCCTTGTCCAGTTCGGCTTGCTTTTCTGCCTGTTGTATATTCAGTCGCTTAATCTCAAAGTCCAGGGCTATTTTATTTGCCTCCTGGATTTTGGCTTGACCATCAAAAAAGTGAGTGAAATAAAGAATGAGCAGGGTGACGCATGCAGTAGCCAAAGCTCCCAAAATTTGGAGAAGAGGAAGATTTTGGGCGAAGAAACTTCGACTTGCTTTTGATTCCTGGGTTAATTTTTCAATCTCTACCCGTATTTTTCGTTCTCGGCGGCGTTTTTCGTCCTCAAGGTTGTCTTGTTCTGGCATTGTCGTTGGTTTGGTGTTAGGGGAAATAGCTAATCAAGGTAGTTAACTATAAAAGAAAAGTAGCTGCCGTCCTATACTGTGCACCAAAATTGGGTGTTTTAACGGTGGAAAGAACATTGATAATGAAGTAATTTGGTAGCAGAACCCAATGTAATTTTATTACTTTTTCCCTTATCACCATCTAAACCATCTATCATGAAAGCGCTGCTACTCTTATTCCTCTTAGGTTGCTACGAATGCACTTTCTCACAGGACACGCCTCCATGCTCCAGAAAACCGCCTGTATCCGCCATCTCCCACGGCAAATCAAAAAGAAGGATCAACAAGTATAAAGATCTCAAAAATATCAGATTGGATTCGCTCTCCGGCAAAAAGGAAATAGATTCCATCGTCTATTCAAGCGACGTCTTTGTCAATCTATTACAGCATTTGACCGACCCTGCCAAAGACTATGATGGATTTAGAGTGTATATAGCCACTTATCCCAATACGCAGGCAGGGCCTAACGTCCCGGATTCAGGTTACGACCATATAACCTACGGTCACCAGGATTGCTTTACCCTGATCTATGTACCTACCACATGCGGACTAACACCCGCCAGAGACACGATCCACATTGACGATCTGCATAGCTGTTATGTCATCAAGGATAACACGTTAGATAGTATTGATGCATATTCCCCCGGCGGCGCCTTTCTTTCCCAATGGATCCAAAAATACCGTTCCCGGCGAATGCCGTTTTTCGCAATGGATGGGAATGGCTATGTAAATAAAGGGGCGCTTTCCTTCACGCATCAACAACGGCTGTTCCGTGAAACGGAGTCCATCTGGTACAAAGGTTCCGAGGCAAGGAATGGAACCAATGGCGTACTGGACTATATTCGCTGTTCGGAAAACCATGTTGTTGCCGTGTCTGCAAATTTTGCAGGGTATTTACTCAAGGGTAAACCCTGGAGCTACAAGCTCACCCTTGTCTTTGGGATTCAGTCGACCACAAACAACCTGTACGGGAATAAGGAGCTATTCGTGTCCTATAGTGTCCAGAATTCCGACACCGGTAAACCCTGTCCGCCGCCAAACCCTTGCAACACGACCGTTGGATCGGCACTGCCCCTGAATCAATAACATACAACTTTGCAGGTTGATCTACTATATATATTTTATCTTTCTGGGAATAGCCTTTATTTGCAGCCTTGCCAGCATCAGGTGGCATAAGGTTTTCTGCATAAAGATAATCTCGGTGCTGTTGGTAGCCGGTCTCCTGACAGAGGTCCTGGCCACCTTTTTACGCCGCCGTCTCCATTTGCACTCCAATTACCCGATCTATACCACGTACCTGCTCCTTCAATTTATCCTTTATACGTTGTACTTCAGGTCCCTGTATGTATCAGGCAAAAGCAGACGTGCCACGGTCTATCTTCTCCTGCTGACGCCGGCCATTTGGACCTATACCACCTTCGGGGTCTTCGGTATATTGGACTGGAACAGCTACTTCATTATGATAGGGGACCTTTTCACCGTGCTGATGTGCGCTTACTATTTTTATGAGGTCTTTACTTCCGAGGACCTGATAGACCTGCGGACCTCCCGGGAATTCTGGATCGCCGGCGGGATCTTTATTTATTCCTGCTGCGAGCTTCCGATTACGGGAGCCCTCAATTATCTTGCAAACAACTACCCCGAGCTGACGTTGGAGCTGGAAAATGTCCTGCAGGCTTTAAATATCCTTATGCTATCGATCTTTATCTATGCTTTTTTATGCCCGTTACTGACAAATACAACGAAGTCCTCTTAGAGGTGATCGCCGGAGTGGTAATATTGCTCGTGGTGGCAAGCGTCGTAGTGTTCAATTTGCTGTATTACCAGAAAAGAAGGTTTCAACACCTGAAGAAGATAACAGCCATGGAAAAAGCATTTTCGGAAGAGCTGTTAAAATCACAGCTGGAAATTCAGGAACACACATTCAACCAGGTAAGCGAGGAGATCCATGATAATGTCGGTCAGATATTAAGCCTGGCGAGAGTGCAGCTGAATATCATCAATGAAAGCAATAAGGCCGACCCCAGGATGCTCATGGATGTAAAAGAGAACGTCGGCAAAGCGCTGGCAGATCTAAGAGATATTGCCAGGAGCCTGAGCGGCACCCGTATCAAATCCCTTGGTATTAACGCCCTCATTGCCCAGGAAGCCGAACGGATCAATAAGCTCAACATTATCCGGGTAACCGTTGTGGCCAATGAAATAGAAAGAAGCATAGACGACCGTAAAAAGCTGATCCTGTTTCGCATCTTCCAGGAATGCCTGCAAAATATCATAAAGCATGCCAATGCGTCCGAAGTCCTGATCACCACCAACTTTTCCCCGGAGTCATTGCAGATAATTATCAAAGACAATGGCAAAGGTTTCGATACAAAAAATGCAAATCCCGGCCTGGGGTTGGCAAATATCATGAACAGGGCCGCATTGGCAGGTGGAAAATGCGCCATAGAAAGCGCCCCCGGGCAAGGCACTACTGTCACCATAGAGATGCCTTATGAATGAGTCCAATCCTGATTTATCCGGGATTTATTGCATTTTTCCATGCAACGTAGCCACACTAAAACACCACTGGGATGACCCATCGCTCTTTTGGGTTCCTCTTACCGTCTTACTGCCATCGCTCCTCTTAGCCCTCATTTAGCTATTTCTGCAGGGATCAGATCTATCTCAAACGATTCTGGCGCTTTCAGCATCTATGGATGGGCCTATTATGGGTGTTTTCCCCGTTGTTAGAATAGCGGAAGCGATGTTACTTTGGTTAAAACAACGGTATGAACCTATACAAAACACTCATTCTCTATTTTTGCTGGTCACTGCTATTGGTTCACCACCCCTTCGCACAGTCCAATCCCGGTGAAGTCAGGTTTATAGCGACCACGCTGGTCAATTTTAACCAGACGAAGCTTTCCTGGCAGGACGAACTGATCAAGGTCGACTCGCTACAATGGAAAAAGGATCGGGCCTTATTTCTGTTGGACAGTGCCGTAGCACTTCCTGCCTTTAAGCAGGCCTGCCTCAACGAAAAATTTACCCATAAAAATGGCTTGACAAATGAAGGCATTTACGAGGCCTTTGTCAGTCCCGCGTACCAATCCATTCGAGAGCATCTCATACTTGTGATCGATACCAGTTATGAATGGAACGTGACTTACCAGCAGGGTTTTCATCCCTCCATTGGCTATGACAACAGCGTCGGCGACTCGACGGTGCATACCGTTCAAATCCAACTTATTAAGTATCTCTCGCCCGAAGATTACGCGGCGCACATTGCCCATGAGTATTGCCACATGATCGGATTTTCGCATCCATGGCTGGGAAAATGGAAGGCTGTACCATATGGTATCCAGCACATCATTGAAGGACTGCTTGCGCATGAGTAATTTTGGATTTTAGCTTGCGGCTAGGTAACTTACCTTAAAAGATATCCGCCGATGCCCGATCGCCATATTCTGCATTTTCCAGACGTCCAAAGCCCTTCGCCCGGTTACTATTCATTGGTTACCCCAAAATCACTCATTGTCTTCGTACATGGCTTTGCCGGTCACGCAGTCAAGACCTGGGGGGATTTTATTCACCAGGTCCGCAACATATCGGAGTTTGCAGAAGCGGACGTGATCTTCTATGGCTACCCCAGTTTGAGGCGTCACCTGGATATGAGTGCGTTGGAGTTCTATCACCGATTAAAGAAGTGGGTGGAGCCGCCAGTAATAGAAGGCTTGCCGGTATTATTCTCTTCCGTTACCCGACCGAATCGTCGGCAACCTGAATGTTATCAATGATGTGGGATATTTTCTAAAATATGATGCCAGTTATAACGATCTTATCCGACTATTGTATGTTAATGTCTCCAATAATCAGCTCTACCTGGAAGAGCAATTGTCCCATATTTCCATTTATGAGGATTTTCTAATTTGGGACCAGGATTATTCCCTGGCTGATGGTGCATTTGATTTCTGGTCCTATCTCGAAGAATCTTCCTACCAAAAACTGAGAGAATGGTTGGACGCTGATGTGCAGATCGCTACCCAGCTATTTGAATCCGCGGCGATTGAACCGGGCTCTACTCAGCACCTGCGCAGGTATAATCTATGCGAGCACTTCTTTGCCATGCACCATCGATTACTGGACTATACCATTATGACGGAAAAAATTACAGACACTACCCTTCGGTCCTATTTTTACAGCTATCTCGCTCCCATCCTGTCCTATTTCAGGAAGCATGAACAAAAGCTTAAACTTTTCTATGCTTTCTCGGATGAATTGGTTGATCTATTTCAAAGGCATCCAGTTACCGAACATGACAATATTCCCCCTCTACATGAAGCGATCATCACTGTTTATAACTACGAAAATAATATCCGATTTCTTTTAGGCGAGGATATGGAAGATATCAAGGCTCACCTTTACGAGACAATATTTGAATTCGTTTGATGACACCATCAGAGCTATCATCGATACGCATTTGAACAAATGGATCAAAGCAGGGATCAACAGCAAACCGGGTGCCGTTGAACCGGACATGGCCGATCCTCGGCAGATCCAACAGAAGAATGGAGAACCTGGTTTCCGATCCCCAGCCGAGTATCTGGTCAGGAGATCGCTGACTTTTCGCAAGTCACCCTGTCAACCGATGGCGCTACTTTCACGCATCGATGATCTTTGATGGCTATCCCAGAGAATTTTTGATCGACAGATCGACTATCCTATACCCCACCTTGCGGCGGATCAACCCGCTCAGAGTAAATGCCGGCATGCACAAGGATCGTATCCCCTGGTTGCTCAGCGCAGACCTTCCATCTCTCCAAAAACAAAAAAGGGGGTTTTTCACGGGTACGGCCGGATTCCTATTGTGGTAATTTGCCTCCAGTCGAAAGTACTCGAACCCCAAACCATTAATTATGCTCAACAACACCGCATTGGAGGTTGCAATCGGCTTTACCTTCATTTTTCTCATCTATAGCCTGCTGTCCACGACGCTTAAGGAATGTCTGGCGGCTTTATTCGCCTATCGGGCGCGCATGCTGGAAAGGGCCATCGAACAGATGATGGACGGTCGGAACATCCGCTATTTCTGGTGGGATAAGCTGATCAATTATTTTCTCTGGTTGAGGCACGCCATCCTTACCTGGTGGATCAACAAGAAAAATAAAACAGCCTGGGCCAAAGAAAAAACCGGAAACAAAGAGGTTCCCAACCAGGAAAAGCAGTCGACCCAGGCAACACCGCCGAAACCGTCGACCCAACCAACATCATCGCCCCAGCCGAAACCGCCAACGCCTCAGCCAAGGCTGACAGCAAGTGAATATACGCTTGACAAGCTGGCCCCCTATCGCCTTTATTCCTCGGATGAATTCCAAAAAATGGGCATCCGCCGGATAAAGCTCAACAGCAAAGGACGGCTGCTGGCCGCCAGCATCACCGAACATCCGCTCTATCGCCGTGCCGCGTCCGGAGGCGTGATCAACAAAAAACCCGCCTATCTGTCTTCCGATACCTTTTCCGATATCCTTCTTGACGTCCTTAGCCCCCATCCAGGTCAGCCCACCCTGCTCAGCGAAATATCGAGCGAGATCGATCGTAGGGAAAAAGATCCCAATGACCCGCTGAACCAGCAGTTACATAGTATCCTTCGCCTTTATCTTACCCAGGCCAATGGGGACCTTCAGCGGTTTAAGCGCCTTCTGGAAGACTGGTATGACAAAAGCATGGACAGGGTCACCGGTTGGTACAAACAACAGGCGCAGGCCATTCTTTTCCTCATCGGGCTGGTGCTGGCATTCACATTCAATGTGGATAGTATCGCCATCTACAGGGTGTTGGCAAAGGACAAGACAGCGCGTGATGGCCTGGTGCAAATGGCTATCCACAGCAAAATGGACACCACCGCCACCTACTCCATGCTGAAGACGCAGGCCGATCAGGCTTCCTCCATTCTCGGGCTGGGTAGGCCTTATTCAGATACCTGTCAGATCTGTAAAGACTTACAAGAGAAGCTCAGCAAAAAACAGATATCAGCGAGCATAGAACCTTATAAATCTCAGCTGGAAAACTGTACCCGTTTTTGGAAAGAGGACGAACAACGACCATTCCTGCAGAAAAGTCCACGCCAAACGGGAGGCGTGATGACCATCGTCGGCTTTCTTTTGACAGCCCTGGCGATCTCGCTGGGTGCTCCATTCTGGTTCGATCTGCTAAACAAGCTCGTTCGCATGCGCTTTGCCGGCGACAAACCCGCTGACACTGTTCCGGGGTCAAAAGCAGTCCCCAGTAAAACCGATTCATTGAACAAAAAACCTGACCCGGCAGCAATTGGGTAAACACATGTATACACTAAAAGTCAATACCTCAAAAGTAAATATCCGCAATACGCCGGTAGTGGATACGACCTATAGCAATTGGGCAGGAGACCTGTCGCCGGGAGAAACGCATTTAGCCCAGGAGATACTCGCTGATGCGCAGGGACGCCTGTGGTGGAAGGACACGCTTAACCGCTTTACCATCGCATCGGCCTCCGATGTCGTTACCTTCCAGGATCCGGCTGCCGGCACCAGTCTTGTGGGAGTGAGCAATTATCTCCAGGAGCGTTTCAGCGCAGGCACGATCAACGGCATGATCGACTACAGTGCAATTGCCTCTGTGCCTGATAGCCTGAAGAACAATCGGGGGAGAGGTATAAAGGTCGCCATCCTCGACCATGCGATCCCAACCGGTATACAATTTATTAACCCTGTCATCAGGCCATTTCCCGGCATTGTACCCGCCGACGCTCATGGCGCATTTATAGCAGGGCTTATCGCCGCCAGCACGGGCCCTCTGGCCGGTCTTGCACCGGAAGTGCAGCTGATCGAATTACCAATACGCGATGCCGACGGTTTCCGACAGCAGTCTCTCCTCGATAAGGCAATGGCATGGCTTGCCACCCAGCCCGGCCCCATTATTGTCAATTGCAGCCAGGATCTCACCGGCCTCAACCATGCTCAATTATTGACGCTTCCCCATATCTTTCTTATCGCTTCTGCCGGCGTTGATAAAGACTTAACAGGTGCCGCCCTGATCCCTCCCGCGTCCGGTTCAAATAGTATTTCCGTAGGCGCCATCAGCGATAGCTATCTGAATAAAGAGCCCAATCCTGCTTTCAATACCCGTCTTGATCTTTTTCTGACCAATTTCAATTATGTGTCCCTGGATCGGCCTACTCCCGCAGGACCAGCTTATACCGTTGGTTCCGGTGACAGCTATGCTACAGCCATTGTGTCGGGCATGGCGGCGTTGTTGCTAAAGGACCAGCCCGCCCTTTCATCCGTTGCTACGTTGAGAAATCAGCTGGCGGCCCATGCCCGGTCCTTTGCCGACAAGTCCTTTTTTCAATTTTTAAACCCCATAAAGCCATCTTGAATATGAAACGCTTCTTCAGTTTATTATGCTACCTATGCTCGTTGCATGTCGTCCATGCACAGATCGCTTTTTTTGATGCCCAGGATCTGCAACGCCTGCATGTCGGCACCGTTGTCGACCCCGCCGGGTACCTGGTATTACCGGAAAATGCTGCGGTCTACCCTTTGCTAAAAGCATATTCCAACGGGGCTGCCACGGAAGGCGAGATAAAAGATGCCTTTGCCGGCAATCCATTCATGCGCTTCGCTCCTGGCGCCCACGGCGCCAACGCCGTAAACGCCCCTGCAGCAGTCGCTGCGGAAAACCCCATTTTTGCCGCGCTGGGCGGCCTTCCTGTCACCAATATTGCCAACGGAATAGCGCAATTCATGATCAAACGTGCAAAGGAAGAGCTTACCATCTCCTTCTTCGACAGGTTCAAGCAATTTGTCGACAAGCATGAGGAATTCAAGATCCTGTTCCCCAAGACCGTTGATGCCCTGGAGAACCTCCTCTCCTATCAGTATACGACCATGCTCTCTCATCTGCAGACAGCTTTCATGGCAGACCTGAGCAACCTTTATTCAAATATCCCCACATTTCTCGCCCTGCCGCAGTACCAGGCCTTTTTCAATCGCTTCCCGGAGGTAAGTCTGGCCATTCGTACGCTGGGTCTGATCCAGTCAGTCGCATATGGTAATACGCTGCCCGCCGATGCGCTCGTCAATTTTGCAAATGCCTCCGATTTAAATAACCCCGTTATATCCCAGGGATTTAAGGATTTTGGGAACGCGGTCAACCTGGCCGTTATCTTTTCCGAAAGTGTCCGCGACAATTCGCCGGACGAGGACCGTCGCAATTGGATTTCGCTGCCCACTTTTCTTTCCAATGCCCAGGATCCCATCTTCCTTCAGATCTACCTTGGGCTGGTCTATCAAAAGATCGTCGAAAAGAATATCGCGTTCAACAACCATCCTTTTGCACCCGTCTTCGCAGGTCTCAACGGCCCCACCGGTCCGCTGGCGCTCATGCGTGCTGAAATGACACAATTCCTCCAGCTGGCACAGCAGGTGGACAGCCTCATCGTCGATATCAGGACCAAAAAGGCGGCAGGTACCACGCTTACCGATCAGGACTACTCCAATTATATCAGTACCGGCATCGACGTAATAGAGTTCAGCTTCGACATCGCGCGCTTTTTCAAAAGCGACTTCGACGTCCATCCTTACACCCGGCTTGCCCGCGATGGAAATGCCATCTATCTCGATATCTATAAGAAAACATATCCCCAGGCTGTCACCAGCTCCATGGATTTTATCTCCGATCTCTTCACGTTGATCCAGGCTAACCAACCGGCCGGACAAGCCATCCTCACCGATGTAAAAGCAGCGCTGAATACCACCACCAATACGATCACCGCCTCCTCCCTGGACAAGCTCGGCAAAGGTGAATATAAAGCTATACAGGCTGCCATCGCTGCCGCCGCCCTGCCCGACAACCAGCTCAATGCCTTGCGGGCAGCTGTTCAATACAAATCCTTTGTAAAGCTCAACAAGGTCATCGAAACGATAAAGACCTATGGGCTGTTCATGGCAAACCTCGCTACTGCGACATCCGCCGATGAAGTAGAGAATATTGTGGAAAATGCCGCTTTGCCGGTCGGCAGCAGCTCGATCAAAAAGTATTCGAAATGGAATATCTCGGTCCAATCATACCTGGGAGCCTCCTTCCGCATCGACAATCCGAATAAAGCATTCCATACGGCCTGGAGTGACCGCCTGGGTGTCTACGGCCCCATCGGGATCTCATTCAATTACGGTCTCAAAAAAGGCGGCTCCATCGGATTGATGGCCTCCCTCTTCGATCTTGGCGCCATCATAGACTACCAGCTTAAGATCGATTCAACCGTCAGCAACAACGGCACCAATACACAAACGGTTAACAAGAATTATCAGGTAAAGCTGGGACAGATCGTTTCCCCGGGCTTCCATTTTGTCTATGGCTTTTTCGACAACCTTCCGATCACCTTCGGTGCAGGCGCTCAATATGGCCCGGGGCTGGGTAAGATCGACAACGCAGGCAGCCCCGTCATCACCAACCCAAGCTGGCGGTATAATGTATTCCTGGCAGTCGACATTCCATTCTTTAATATCCTGACTGTAAAATATAAGACTAATTAAAACCTTCTTTTCACCACTAAACCTTTATATATATGAAAGCTCCTTATTTAGGACTGTCGTCATCGCGGACCAGGAACCTCACCGTCGGACTGGAAAGCTTCCCTTCAGACACATCCGGGCCTGTGCCCGGCGACGACCTGGAAACGCCCCTGTATACAGGCCGCTATTTCCTGATCTTCGAAAAAGATACCAAAGACTTTTCTGCCGCCGCCTCGGTGCTGAATACGACGTTGAATACGAAAGTCGCCTCCAGCAGCGACTTTCAAAACGATACGTTTTCGGAAGAAAAGATCGCCGATGCAGATGCATTTATTTATGAAGAGCTGGGTGTCGCCCTGGTCTCGGCAGAACAGCACCAGGTACAGGCTATCCAACAGCAGGTAGCGGGCGGCCTCGCCAGGATAGAGCCGGAAATGGTGGTATATGCTATCCCGTTTGAGGCGACAGAGGCGTTGCCGCAGGGCATAGCAGCCTTTGTCGCTGCCGCCGCGCCTTCGGCTACCTGGGGCATTTCAGCAACAGGAAGCGATCTCACCACTTTCACAGGACAGAATGTGCGGGTAGCCATATTGGATACAGGGCTTGATCTGACACATCCGGATTTCGCCGGCAGGGTGACCGCCGCAGGTCAATCTTCTTTTGTCCCGGGTATCGCCAGCGTGCAGGATCTGCATGGACATGGTACGCATTGCACGGGCATTGCCTGCGGTAACAGCGATCCCACCGGCGTAAGATATGGGGTAGCCGGAAAGAGCGATATCTACATAGGAAAAGTGCTGGACAATACCGGCCGTGGCGCGCAGAGCTGGATCCTCAATGGTATAAGCTGGGCAGCTGCTAACCAGTGTAAAGTAATTTCCATGTCGCTGGGGTCGAGGGTGTTTCCAGGGCTAGCCTTCGTAACGGCCTATGAACGGGCTATCGCCAGCGCCGTAGCAAAGGGATCGCTGGTGGTCGTAGCTGCCGGTAACGACAGCAGCCGATCGACGGGCGTTATCAATCCCGTAGGCAGTCCCGGCAACTGCCCCTCCGCCATCGCAGTGACAGCCGTGGACATCGGTTTGAAGATCGCCGATTTTGCCAACGGCTCCATCAATCCCGGCCAGGATGTCTTTATCGGAGGTCCCGGCGTAAACGTGCTTTCCTCATGGCCCATGCCTACACGCTACCGGAGCATCTCCGGCACCAGTATGGCGACACCCTTCGTGGCCGGCATCTCCGCATTGATCTGCGAGATGAACCCCGGTTTTACGCCTGCCCAGGTAAAGGGAGAATTAAGTAAATTAGCCCAGAGTTTACCACTGCCCCTGTCTGACATCGGGTGCGGCCTGGTCAAAGCTCCATGAAAAAAACTGTATGATGGTTGACCTGATCATAACATTGCATAAAGACGATGTAAAAGACATGGCGTCGCTGCTGGAACGTTTCAAACAGGAAGGGCTATCCATTTCAAATGTTACAGACTACGGCGTCATCATGGGCAGGGGCGATAAAAGCATTATCGAAAAATTATCGCAGCAAAAGGAGGTAGAATCCGTCATGGAGGACTATTATACACAGCTGCCGCCCCCGGAGGCGGACATCCAGTAAGACTAGATATACACCAGCCCGTTTCGGATAGCATATAAGGCCAGTCCCACACGGGAAATAACTTTTAACTTTTTAAAGAGTGACTCCCGGTACCCGTCTACCGTCCTTTCGCTGACGAACATTTCTGCAGCGATCTCGTAGTAAGTCTTTTCGCTGCATGCTAGTTGCAGAAAGGTCCGTTCCCTGTCCGTCAGCCGGGGGACGCCCTCTTGCCCTGCCTGTTCGCCTGTGAGGTCGCCCGCAGACTGGATCGTTTGTCTGCTGACGTAATCATTGAAATAATAGCCCAATCCTAATACTTCACTAAAAGCGAATTTCAATTCGCCGGGCTCTGCATCTTTATGCAGATAGCCCCGGGCGCCTGACCTGACCATGCGCAGAATGGCGGATTCGGATTCCATGGTGCTAAGGGCCAATATCCTGATCGCCGGGTAATTAGCCGTCAGCCAGGCAGCCGTGCGGTAGCCGTCCATCTCCGGCATGACGATGTCCAGCAGGATAATATCCGGTGGGTGATGCGGATCGATCAGGTCGATCAGGTCCTTCCCATTGGACGCCTCCAGCACTACTTCATATCCCGGGAAAAGATTGATCAGGGCGCAAAGACCTTTGCGCACCATGGTGTGATCGTCTGCGATGGCGATGTGTTTTGTATCATTCATATGGAATGCAGATATGGACCGAAGTCCCTGTGTTCAAAATACTTTCGATAAAAGCCTCTCCGCCTGCCAGGGAAGCCCTGCGCGCGATATTGCCCAATCCCATCCCCTGGCTCCGGGCGATGACTTCCTGCTGATCGAAACCTTTGCCATTGTCCCGGATGCAGACCTTCAGACATGCTGCGTCATAGGAGAAAAGGACGGTCAGCTCAGTGGCAACCGCATGCTTGAGACAATTCTGGATACTCTCCTGGATGATACGAAAGAGTATCAGGTTTTTCTGCTCATCCAGCCGGCATTCTTGTCCATCCCTGGAGATGATGGCCCGCAGTATCCCCATCCTGTTGATACGATCCAGCTCCTCCTCCACCGTTTCGTATATGCTCATGGTCTTGATGCGGTCACTGTTCAGACCTTTGGCAATGTCGCGCAGATCATTAAGGGCCTTGCCGATGTTGTCCTTTATCAGCAGGAGCAGCTCCCTGTCCAGCGCATCCCGCTCATCCATAATATTGACCTGGACCTTCGCAAGGCTCAGGATCTGCCCCACGTTGTCGTGGAGCTCGCTGCTGATGATGCTGAAGGTCTGCTCCTGGATCTCCAGCTGGCTCTGCAGAATAATCTTGTCATAGGCGGCGCGCATGATCTCCTTTTCCTTCCTGTTCAACTCGCTCTTTTTGTTGAAGATGAGGAATAAGGTCACGATGGTGACGGCAAAACAGACTATGAACACGCTCACCAACAAGATGGTCAGGCCATTGACTTCTCCGGCAATCGACATAGGAATGCTTTGATATATACAGTATATAGCGTCAGGTTAAGGATCTTGACAATAAGTCCCAGCTGGTTGTACAGCGGTACATTCTTTTTCCACAAAGTATAGGCTATTCCCATAAAAAATGCCGTGCCTGAATAGAACACCAGGTTGGCTGATGCTATCCAAAAATGCGGGTGGGACGATAGACCTACCTGTTCTTCACGACGGTATAGCTCCACCAGGTAAAACAAAGAAAATGCTGTGATAAAAACCCCTTCCGCTACAAAGTCGACGGGGTCATAATGCGTAAAATGATCAGGGTACCGGATGAAGAAAGCGGTAAAGTAGACGAGGTAAGCAGCCAGGGCAACCCACACCCATTGCCGGAACCTGCTGCCGTCGAGGATCAGATAGTAATACGCAGTAAGTAGCATGAATTCGATGGCCTGGTAGAGATGATAAATATAATACACTCCGGGCATCTCGCCGATGAGTTCTGTAAGAATGGCCAGGGATAGGACCGGTATGAACAAAAGGAGCCGGCCGTCCACTCTCTTCCACCTGATCAGCAGGGTCAGCAATGCCAGGACGAGCAGAACATAATAAATGTACTTCATCGAGCAAGGGTTTAATGGCGACTTCAATACCAGGCCCAAAAATTACAAAATGGTTTTAAGAATCCCGAAAGAAATTCATTGCGCCGGATATAAACGGGGTTTTTCCCGGGGTGGACGGCCTATCCGCAAATGTATATTTGGTCATCTCAAACATTTTAATCTATCTATTATGAGCTATCAGGACACAAAGATCACCGTAATCATCAGCCCCGGCGATTCCCAGGAAGATGTGGATGTTCGCCGTACGGCCACTACGACTCCTCTGCTGGTAAAGACCCCGGGTAACGGCCAGCCGCCGCAAGTAAAGAGCCCAATACTCCCCAATCCGGAGAGCATGACCGCCATACAGCAAAAGGTGTCGGCATTTCAGCTGAAGATGCAAGCCATTGCCGACGTCATAGATAGTCAGCCGGGGGTGGAAGCTGTGCATCTGCGGGTGGCAGACCGCGAACAGTTCTTCTCCCAGTTCTATATCGACAAGGCGGCAATGGCTCGTCTCAATACGATCGCCATGCACACAAAATTTTCACATTTTGGCGTCTTTTTCGGTCTGGAAGACCCTGTGACGCGAAACCCCTTAAAAGATGTGAAAGCGCCCGGTCTTGGACGGCTCACCTGCTGCTTCGTCGGTATCGATGACGAAGGCCAGGTACTCGAAGATCATTTCCCACCCACCCCCACCAGGCCCTTTCAGATCATGGCGGAAGAGACATGGCCTCCGCCACCCCCGCCGCCTACGGGACCAAAAAGCGAAGTGTTCGCATTGAGCGACTCTCCGGATAAAGTAGCAGCGTTCTTCAACCCCAGGGCTTAGCGTTTCCATTCCACCTTATCCTGTTCTCCTCACCCATATGGATGCAAAAATGCATATAGCTATCGTCGATGATCATACCACATTCAGAAAAGGCCTTTGTGCCCTGGTCGATCTTTTTCATGACTGTAAGGTAACACTGGATGCCGCCAATGGTCAGGATTTTATCCGGCAGCTGGATCCGCACCATCTGCCGGATATCCTCTTGCTTGATATCGCCATGCCGCAAATGGATGGTTACGCCGTCACCAGCTGGGTGGTCCGGTATCATCCTTCCATAAAAGTGCTGGCGCTAAGCACCATGGATTCGGAAGTGGCCATTATCCGGATGATCCGGGCAGGCGCCAGGGGTTACCTGCATAAAGATGCCGAGCCGGCCGAGCTCAAGACGGCCTTTCATGAAGTCATGACGCATGGCTATTATTATAATGAGGCGGTTACCCTGACCTTATCCCGTACAGGACCCGGGACGCCGGCACATAATACGGCAGACCTCATCGGGACGCTGACCGAAAAGGAGCTTACTTTTTTGCAGCTTGCCTGTAGTGAAAAGACTTACTATGAGATTGCCGCCGAAATGTTTCTCAGCGTACGCACTATCGACGGCTACAGGGATGCCTTGTTCAAAAAGCTGCAGGTATCCACCCGCATCGGACTGGTCCTGTTCGCCTTAAAAAATGGCATCACCCACTCATGACCACACCTCTTGTTACCCCTTATTTATTCCCTTTTTCACCCCAAAACTCAAACCAATGTCAGATAATGTCATTACCCCGCCGGCAGGCAGTAACAGCACAGTTAATAACGACCTCGTGCTGACACCCGGCGGATACAGGCCCCGCTCAATGGTGTATAAGATCAAACCCGAACATCACCTTGCCGACAAGGATCACCGGCTGTATATGGTCGATTCGGTCACGGGCCAGGAAGTCCAGGAGCTGGGTCCCACCGCCGGTCAGGCGCCTTTTTTCAAACCTCATCTGCCGAGAGAGCTATCCTTATTACAGCCTCCATCGGTGCAGCAATCGCCCGGTCAGCGGGATGGCTGGGTAGCATACGCTATCTGGACGAATACAAAGATCCCTGCTATCAATCAGTTCACAGCCCAATGGACAGTGCCCGACGAGCCCAAAACAAAGGGAAATCAGACTATTTTCCTGTTCATCGGTATGCAAAATTCGCAGTTCATCCTGCAGCCCGTGCTCCAATGGGGCGTTTCTGCCGCAGGCGGCGGCGACTTTTGGTCCATCTGCAATTGGTATACGGATGGGACGGTGGCCAGCACGGTTCATACGGACCTTGTACCCGTGAAACCAGGCCAGGTGCTGAACGCAAATATCGCCTTGCTCAACCAGCAGGACCGCTCATTCACCTATGCGGCCTCCTTCGAGAATGGACCGGGGTTGACGCTGGAAAAAGAAGATGTCATAGAATTGCTGTATGCGAATGTGGTCCTCGAATCCTATGGGGTCGCCGATCCCGACGAATATCCTCCCAACGGATCCGCGGACATCCAAAACGTCTCTCTTTTTATCAATGGACTGCGGACGAACCCAGCCTGGCAGCTGGAGCCTGATAACCCAGGCGCCGGAAACAACAACGGTAATGGAGGGCCATTCATCACTATCCCGCCTGTCCCGGGTGATCGGATAAAGCTGGCCTTCGGTCATTGACTTCACAAACCGCTCTGTTGGGCGGTTTTTTTAATACTATTCCCTCTTATAAACCACTCCCCCCTTCATGACAAAGGAGACGTGCTCGAGCGCCTTGATATCCTTCAGCGGATCATCCTTTACCGCAATGATATCCGCAAAACCTCCCGGGCGGATGCTGCCTATGCGCGCGTTGCCGATGAGGTCGGCGGCATTCGTCGTGGCCGCCTGTATCGCCTGCAGCGGTGTGAGACCGAATTTTACCATATAGAAGAACTGACGGCCATTCCAGCCATGGGGGTAAACGCCGGCATCGGTGCCGAAAGCTATCTTAACTCCTGCCATGGCCGCCTTATGGAAGCTCTCCCTTTGGACCTTACCTACCAGCCGCTCCTTGTTGATGATCTTTTCGGGGAAACCCAGCCTGGCATATTCGCTGAGGATATAGTCGTCATTATAGATATCCGCTACGAGGTAAGTGCCCTTTTCCTTCATCATCCGGATAGCCTCGTCATCCAGCATGCTGCCATGCTCGATGGATGCAACACCCGCCCGGACAGCCATCTTGATCGCCTGGGTTCCATGAGCGTGGGCGCATGCTTTACGGCCCCAAAGATGCGCTTCGTCGACGATGGCATTCATCTCCTCCTGCGTATATTGTGGTGCGCCGACACTTTCTTCTTCGGTGAGAACGCCCGCGCTTGCGCCGAACTTGATCACATCCGCGCCGTATTTGACATTGAACCGCACCTGCTCCCGCACACCGTCGACCCCATTGGCGACTCCACTAAGCTCCTTCGGGCCATCGGTCAACTGCAGGTAAGGTGAAAAGCCGTTGAGATCGCCATGGCTGCCGGTGGACCCGATAAAAAGCGTAGCGACAAACAATCGGGGACCGGGTATATCCCCCCGGTTGATCGCATTCCGCAGCGCGACATCCACCAACCCTCGCGCACCCACGTCCCTGCAGGTGGTAAATCCCGCCATCAAGGTCCGCAAAGCGAAAGTGGGCGCCATAACGGCATCATCCACCGGCGTCTTACGGAAAATGTCCGCATAATAGTCCCCGCTCGGCTGGCCCGTAACATGGGTATGACAATCGATAAGACCCGGAAGAACGGTATACCCGCTGAGATCGATGACCTGCGCAGAATCAGGAACGGGCAGGTCCTGTCCCAGTTGGCTTACCGTATCATGATCCACCAGTATGGTGATATGCTCCAGTACCTTTCCTGCCACTGGGTCAATGAACCTGCCCGCTTTGATGACTTTAACTTGTGCGGCCGTAAGATGATAGAATAGAAGTAAACATACGCCTGGAAAGAACTTTCTCATGTTATGTTGTTTTGGTCCAGGCTCTAACTTACAACTTATTTAGCTATGACCGGTGATAACGCTTGTACTGCTAATACTCCACCAACCTCCACTCACTCGCCTGCCAATCCACGCTCCCATTATTGGCAGACACATACCATTTGTACCTTGTGAAGGCCGTCGTATTCCCCGTCCTGAAGAGTTTCGTCTGATTCCTGCCTTCAAAAACCTGGTTGCTACGCTGGTCCAGCACATACCATGTAAATCCGTCATTCGACCCCAGCAGCTGCCAGTTTTTCGGGTCCCTGTCCGGCAGATCGTTGCCGCTGGTGATCGTATAACTGCCCATGACATGCGCCGTTGGAAAGGTGAGCTGCATCTCGAATCCGACAGGGAAGCCACCCACAAAGAACTTCGTATTATAATTGTTATCTACAAGCTTCAGCGAACCCTCTGCCGCACCGGCCCCGCCGCTGTTCTCCTTCGTCACCGACAAAGTGCCTTGTCCCGTAAAATCGTTGTACTTTATCCCCGGGAAATCGATCTTCGCCTGTGTCAGCTGCACTGTCCAGTCATTGCCATTCTCGTCATTGCTGCCAAATGCATTCAGGGCCAGCTGCTTCAGATCAGCGCCGGCCGCTCCGCTCCAAAAATGCACGAACT
>Ga0207671_10002142_pt1 | contig 21541 bp, 21 predicted proteins | sample KBSC24metaG_FD_184352 | JGI IMG/M metagenome (GOLD analysis project Ga0207671, IMG submission 184352) | Corn rhizosphere microbial communities from Kellogg Biological Station, Michigan, USA - KBS C2-4 metaG (SPAdes) (version 2) | ecosystem: Host-associated > Plants > Roots > Rhizosphere > Soil... | reverse complement strand
GCCGAGGCCGCGCCGCGTCAGCGCGCGCACGCGCGCTTCGAGCTCGGCCAGCGAGAAGGGCTTGGCCATGTAGTCGTCCGCGCCGAGATCGAGCCCTTTGACGCGCTGCTCGACGCTGTCGGCCGCCGTGAGGATCAGCACCGGCGTCGAGCTGCCGCGGCCGCGCATGCGCCGCAGCACTTCCAGCCCGTGAAGGCGCGGCAGGCCGAGATCGAGGATCACCACGTCGAATTCGTGCGCCGCGAGCGCGGCATCCGCCTCGTTGCCGTTGCCCACCTGGTCCACCGCATAGCCGGCATTGCGCAGCGAGCGCAGCAAGCCATCGGCCAGCACCTGATCGTCTTCCGCAATGAGAACCCGCATACGTTGCTCCTCGTGGGGTCGGTGGCCGCTTGCCACGCGGCTCTCGAGCTTGATTGTAGGGAGCGGACGACCTGCAAATCGAGGGAGAGATTACTGTACAAACATCCAGCTTCTGAGATAATCCGGCGAGCCAGACCTCACAGGAGATACCCGCATGGATGCACCCGTCAAAGCCCTCAATACCGAAAAAGCCAAGGCCCTTCAAGCCGCTCTCGCGCAAATCGAAAAGCAGTTCGGCAAGGGCTCGATCATGCGGCTCGGCGAGGGCGAGGCGGTCGAGGATATCCAGGTCGTCTCCACCGGCTCGCTGGGGCTGGACGTGGCACTCGGCGTCGGCGGCTTGCCGCGCGGTCGCGTGATCGAGATCTACGGCCCGGAGTCCTCGGGCAAGACCACGCTGACCTTGCAGGTCATCGCGCAGATGCAGAAGCTCGACGGCACCTGCGCCTTCATCGATGCCGAGCACGCGCTCGATTCCCAGTATGCGCAAAAGCTCGGCGTCAATCTGCAGGAACTGCTGATCAGCCAGCCCGATACCGGCGAGCAGGCGCTGGAAATCGTCGACGCGCTGGTGCGCTCCGGCTCGGTGGATCTGATCGTCATCGACTCGGTCGCCGCGTTGACGCCGAAGGCCGAACTCGAAGGTGAAATGGGCGACAGCCTGCCCGGTCTGCAGGCGCGGCTGATGAGCCAGGCGCTGCGCAAGCTCACCGCGACGATCAAGAAATCGAACTGCATGGTGATCTTCATCAACCAGATCCGCATGAAGATCGGCGTGATGTTCGGCAGCCCGGAGACCACCACCGGCGGCAACGCGCTGAAGTTCTATGCCTCGGTGCGGCTCGATATCCGCCGCATCGGCAGCATCAAGAAGGGCGAAGAAGTCATCGGCAGCGAGACCAAGGTCAAGGTCGTGAAGAACAAGGTCGCGCCGCCCTTCAAGACCGCCGAATTCGACATCCTCTACGGCGAAGGCATCAGCCGCGAAGGCGAGATCATCGACATGGGTGTCGAGGCGCGCATCGTCGACAAATCCGGCGCCTGGTATGCCTACAACGGCGAAAAGATCGGCCAGGGCAAGGACAACTCGCGCGAGTTCCTGCGCGAGAACCCGGAGATCGCCCGCGAGATCGAAAACAAGGTGCGCGAGGCACTGGGCATTCGCCAATTGCCTCCGAGCGCTGCCACGCCGGAGTGATCGTGCTGGAGGCTGCGGTTCGCCGAGGCTGAGCCCGCATGCGTGGCAAGTCACGGCCGTCACTGAAGGTGCGGGCCATCGCCTTGCTGGCGCAGCGTGAACACAGCCGTGCCGAGCTGCGCCGCAAGCTGCTCGCTCGTCTGAGTGCGGATGCTCGCGCCGATGCCCTGGCGGCGAGCGCGGTCGGCGCTGACGGTGCGATGAGCGAGAGCGAATTGCCGCCCGATCCCGCAGCGGTCGTCGACGAGTTGCTTGACTGGCTCGAAGCGCACGATTACCTCTCGGCGACCCGGTTTGCCGAGTCCCGGGTGAACGCCCGAGCCGCGCGCTTTGGCAGCGAGCGCATCCGCCACGAACTGGCACAGCATGGCGTGACGCTCGATCCCCAGGCGCTGCATGCGCTGAAGGATGGCGAACTCGCCCGAGCGCGCGCAATCTGGGTGCGCAAATTCAAAAGCCCGGCGCCGGACGCCGCCGGACGCGCCAAGCAGGCCCGTTTCCTGGCGGCGCGCGGCTTTTCGAGCGACGTGATCCGCCGCGTCGTTGCCGGGCTGAGCGGCGACGATTGAGTCGGACAAAGAGGTCCGCAGCCGCTGCGCCACTCGATGCCTGGCGGCGCCTCGGCGCGGCCAGCCCGCGGCGCGATGCAGTGGTGCAGCGCAGCATGCTACATTGAGCTTCCGTGCCCGCGCGGCGTCATCTCGCCTTTCGCCGGCACGTTCGTCCGCGGCGCCTTGCGCTGCCACTTGGTCGCAACTTCGCTGTACTCATGGCCTTGCCCTCCGCCGCGCCCGATCGTCAGCCCAGGCACCGTCGCGCCGGCGACGTGATCAGTATGCGCAGCAGGGCCGCCGACAGCAGCCAAACTTCCTCGCTCGACGATGGCCACGCCTCGTGTGCCAGCCGTCCGGCCGTGCGCAAATACCCTCCGCGCTGGTATCGTCGCCATCCCCCGTCAGCCCGCCCGATGACACCTGCGCCACCGGCGTTATCCGCGTCCGTCCCGATTCCATAGCTCATAAAGAGAGAGTGCACCATGAAGATCCATGAGTACCAGGGCAAGGAGTTGCTGCGCCAGTACGGCGTGCCTGTGCCGCGCGGCTATCCCGCATTCACCGTGCTCGAGGCCAGCGAAGCGGCGCAGAAGCTCGGCGGCCCGGTCTGGGTCGTGAAGGCGCAGATCCACGCGGGCGGCCGCGGCAAGGGCGGCGGCGTGAAGCTCGCGCGCTCGCTGGACGACGTGAAGACGCTCTCCGGCGAGATCCTCGGCATGCAGCTGAAAACCCACCAGACCGGCCCCGAAGGCCAGAAGGTGCGCCGATTGCTGATCGAAGAAGGCGCGGACATCAAGCACGAGTACTACGTCGCCGCGCTGACCGACCGCGCCACGCAGAAGGTCGCGATGATGGCCTCGAGCGAAGGCGGCATGGACATCGAGGAAGTCGCGCACAAGACGCCCGAGAAGATCCTGAAGGTCTTCGTCGACCCGGCCGCCGGCCTGACCGACGCGCAGGCGACCGAGCTCGCCGCCGGCATCGGCATCCCCACCGCCTCGCAGGCGCAGGCGGTCGACGTGCTGAAGAAGCTCTACACCACCTACATGGAAACCGACGCCAGCCTGGCCGAGATCAACCCGCTGATCCTGGAAGGCAATGGCAACATCAAGGCGCTGGACGCGAAGTTCAACTTCGACTCCAACGCGCTCTTCCGCCACCCGGAGATCGTCGCCTACCGCGACCTCGACGAAGAAGACCCGGCCGAAATCGAAGCCAGCAAGTTCGACCTGGCCTACATCAGCCTCGACGGCAACATCGGCTGCCTGGTCAACGGCGCCGGCCTCGCGATGGCGACGATGGACACGATCAAGCTCTTCGGCGGCGAGCCGGCGAACTTCCTCGACGTGGGCGGCGGCGCGACCGCCGAGAAGGTCACCGAGGCCTTCAAGATCATGCTGAAGAACCCGGAGGTCAAAGGCATCCTGGTCAACATCTTCGGCGGCATCATGAAGTGCGACACCATCGCCGAAGGCGTCGTCAGCGCCTGCAAGGCCGTCAACCTGAGCGTGCCGCTGGTCGTGCGCATGAAGGGCACGAACGAGGATCTCGGCAAGAAGATGCTGGCTGATTCGGGCCTGCCGATCATCGCCGCCGACACCATGGCCGAAGCCGCGACGAAGATCGTCGCCGCCGTCAAGTAACCCGCGCCCGAAAGAAAACGACATGAGCATCCTGATCGACAAGGGCACCTTGGTCATCACCCAGGGCATCACCGGCAAGACGGGCCAGTTCCACACCCGCATGTGCCGCGACTACGCGAACGGCAAGAACTGCTTCGTCGCCGGCGTGAACCCGAAGAAGGCCGGCGAAGATTTCGAAGGCATCCCGATCTTCGCCAACGTGAAAGACGCGGCGAAGGAAACCGGTGCGACCGTCAGCGTGATCTACGTGCCGCCGGCGGGCGCCGCCGCGGCGATCTGGGAAGCGGTCGAGGCCGACCTGGATCTGGCGATCTGCATCACCGAGGGCATCCCGGTGCGCGACATGCTGACGGTGCGCAACAAGATGAAGGCCAAGGTCGCGGCCGGCGGCAAGGAAACCCTGCTGCTGGGGCCCAACTGTCCCGGCCTGATCACGCCCGACGAGATCAAGATCGGCATCATGCCCGGCCATATTCACAGGAAGGGCCGCATCGGCGTGGTCAGCCGCTCCGGCACGCTGACCTATGAAGCGGTGGCGCAGCTGACCGAAATCGGTCTCGGCCAATCGAGCGCGGTCGGCATCGGCGGCGACCCGATCAACGGGCTGAAGCACATCGACATCATGAAGCTCTTCAACGAGGATCCGGACACCGACGCGGTGATCATGATCGGCGAGATCGGCGGCCCGGACGAGGCCGAGGCTGCGCGCTGGTGCCAGGCCAACATGAAGAAGCCGATCGTCGGCTTCATCGCCGGCGTCACCGCACCTCCGGGCAAGCGCATGGGCCACGCCGGCGCGCTGATCTCGGGCGGCGCCGACACGGCCGATGCGAAGCTGGCGATCATGGAGGAGTGCGGCTTCACGGTGACGCGCAATCCTTCGGAGATGGCCAAGCTGCTGAAGGCCTTGCTCTAGCACTGCCGCCACTCGCGACTTTCAAACAACGGGCCGCGGGAGCGGCCCGTTGTGTTTATTGACCATGTAGTTTCACGTAACCTCGGCCATCTTCCGTTCCACACACTGGGCAGGGCGCTGCCGCGAAGGGATTTCCGAGATGGACCAGTTCATGACCCCCGAGTTCTGGGTCGCCGTCGGGCAGATCATCATGATCGACATCCTGCTCGGCGGAGACAACGCCGTCGTGATCGCGCTCGCCTGCCGCAAACTCCCCGCGGCCCAGCGCACGAAGGGCATCCTCTGGGGTACCGCCGGAGCGATCCTGCTGCGTGTGGTGCTGATCTTCTTCGCGCTCACACTGCTGGCGATCCCGTACCTCAAGCTGGTCGGCGCGCTGCTGCTGTTGTGGATCGGCGTCAAGCTGCTGCTGCCGGAGGACGAAGGCCACGAGAACATCGAAGCCAGCGACAAGCTCTGGGCTGCCGTCAAGACCGTCATCGTGGCCGATCTGGTGATGAGCGTCGACAACGTCATCGCGATCGCCGGCGCGGCCGAGGCCGCCGCGGGCGATCACCAGATGCCGCTCGTGATCTTCGGCCTGCTGGTCAGCATTCCGATCATCGTCTGGGGCAGCCAGCTGGTGATTAAGCTAATGGATCGCTTCCCGATCATCATCACCTTTGGCGGCATGCTGCTGGGCTGGATCGCCGGCACGATGGCGATGACCGATCCCGCTTCTGCCGGCTACCTGCCGCAGACCGACACCGCCAAGTACGCGGCCGGAGCCGTCGGGGCGATCATCGTGCTGCTGATCGGCAAGCTGCTCGCGCGGCGCAAGGGGGTGCCCCTCACGCACGCCGGATGAACCCTCCGTCCCCAGGCTCGGGCCGTGTACGCTTGCGGCCTCTGCTGCCGGAGCGATCCATGTCACTGCCGAATTCCCGCGCTGTGCTGTTCGCCGTATCGGGCGGGCTGGCGCTGATCGTCGGTGCCGGGCTGTGGCTGGGCGGGAGCAAGCAAGCGTCCACGCTCTTCGTCGTATTCGGCGCTGCCGCCGTCGCACTCGCCGCGTTCATGGGATGGCGCCGCCCCTCTCCCTCCGCGGCGGCCGCGACCGAGCCGTCGACGGCCGCACCGAAGCTGACGCTCGGCCGCTACGAGATCGAACGCGAACTGGGCCGCGGTGCGATGGGCGCGGTCTATCTGGGCCGTGATCCGGCGACCGGCCTCGCCGTCGCGCTCAAGACCTTGCCGATGCAGCGCTCCGATGACGAGGATGACGCCAATGCCGAAGAGGCCCGCGCCCGCTTCGTCCGGGAGGCGGAAACGGCTCGCCGCCTGCACCATGCCGACATCATCACCGTCTACGAAGCCGGTGAAACGAATGGCCTCGGCTGGATCGCGATGGAATTGCTGCAAGGCCAGGACCTCGCCCACTACACCGCCATCGGCAATCTGCTGCCGGTGCCCGTGGTGCTGCGCATCGCCGCCCGGGTAGCGCTGGCGCTGGCTTACGCCCACGCCCAGGGCATCGTGCACCGTGACGTGAAACCGGCGAACGTGATCGTCGATCCGGCGAGCGATTCGGTCAAGGTGGCCGATTTCGGCATCGCGCGCATCGCCGATTCCAGCCGCACGCGGACCGGCATGGTGCTCGGCACGCCGCTGTTCATGGCGCCGGAGCAGATGGCGGGCGGCCGCGTCGACGGCCGCAGCGATCTGTATGCGCTCGGCGTCATGCTGTTCCAGCTGCTCACCGGCCATTTGCCGTTCGAAGCCGGCACCTTGAGCGCGCTGATGACGCAGATCGCCAACGAGCCTGCGCCCGACATCCGCCACTGGCGGCCCGAACTGCCCGAAGCGCTGGCCAACATCGTCGCGGTCGCGCTGCAGAAGCGGCCCGAGATGCGCTATGCGGACGGGCAGCAGATGGCCGACGACCTCCGCGCCGTCGAAGCCAGCCTCGCCGACGCGTGATATCCGACCCCGACACCGCCGGCTCCGGATTTGGCAGGCCGTGGAACCGAGGCACAATTCCCGCTGATCGCCACCCACCGGCCTGAGACGCTGCCCGTGCCCAATTCCGCCCTTGCCGTCGAGTTCTACAGTGTCACCGACACCGGTCGCGCACGCAGCAACAACGAAGACGCGGTCGCAGTGGAGGAACCCGTCTCGCTGGCCGTGCTGGCAGACGGCATGGGCGGCTACAACGCCGGCGAAGTGGCGAGCGGCATGGCCACCAACTTCATCAAGTCCGAGCTGGGCCGCTGGCTGCACGAAGCCTCGAATCACGCGACCGATGCCGACGTCCGCCGTGCGATGGACATCTGCGTCGACAACGCCAACCGCGCGATCTTCAACGCCGCCAACTCCAATCCGCAGTACGCCGGCATGGGCACGACGCTCGTCGTCGCGGTGTTCCGCGACAACCGGCTGTTGCTGGGCCATGTCGGCGATTCGCGCGGCTATCGCCTGCGCGGAGGCCGCCTGGTGCAGATCACGCGCGATCACTCGCTGCTGCAGGAGCAGATCGACGCCGGCCTGATCACGGTCGAGCAGGCGGCGTTTTCGTCGAACAAGAATCTCGTGACGCGCGCCGTCGGCGTCGAAGACACCGTGCTGCTGGAAATGCATCTGCACGACGTGCAGGCGGGCGATGTCTATCTGATCTGCTCCGACGGGCTCTCCGACATGCTGGACGACGGCGCCATCGCCGACCTGATGAACGGCAGCGAGTCGCTCGAAGCCGTCGGCACGGCGCTGGTCGAAGCCGCCAACGACGCAGGCGGAAAGGATAATATTGCGGTGATACTGGCGCGATCGAGCGCTGGCGGCACCAACGCCTCACGCTCGTGGTGGCCATTCAGGCGCTAAGGTTGGGCACGGCCTGGCACCTGTGGGTGCCAAAGGCGAAAAGATCAAAACTCCGAGGTCGAGTATGGGCAAACTGGTCGTGTCGTTGGATGGTGTAGTGATTAAGGAAGTCCAGATCACCAAGGACAAGACGACGCTCGGCCGCCGCCCGTACAACGATATCGTGATCGACAACCTGGCGGTGAGCGGCGAGCATGCAGTGCTACAAATGGTGGGCGCAGACGTCTTCATCGAAGACCTGAATAGCACCAACGGCACCTATATCAACGGCAAGGCCGTGAAGAAGCAATTGCTGGCTCACAACGACACGGTCGAGATCGGCAAGTACAAGATCAAATATCTGGTCGAGGACGGCACCGATTACGAAAAGACGATGATCCTGAAGCCCGGCAGCTATCCGACGGGCGGTGCGGGCGGATATCAGCAACCGCCGCCGTTTTCTCCGCCGTCCAATTTCGGCGGGCTGGGGACGCCGGTCACGCCGGCTTCGATCAAGGTGTTGAACGGCGCCGCGGCGGGCCGCGAGGTCAACCTGACCAAAGTCGTCACGACGGTCGGCAAGCCCGGGGTGCAGGTCGCCTCGATCACGAAACGGCCGGGCGGCTACGTGTTTGCGCACGTCGAGGGCAGCCTGCGGCCGAACGTCAACGGCAGTCCGCTGCTGGGCGAATCGGTGCACCTGAAGAATGGCGACGTGATCGAACTGGCCGGCACGCAAATGCAGTTCGTGCAAACCTGAAGCGATGTGATGCTTCTCACGGGCGGCAAAGTCGAATCCAGGCGGCCTGCCGGTGAGCGTGCGATCGTGAATTCGATGTCTTCCGCCTGAGAGCCCCAACGGTCACGATCGGCGCCGTTGCTTATCGCTCTCCTATGACCATACGTGTCCTCGGCTGCTCCGGCGCCATTGCCGCCGGCTGCAAAACCACCGCCTTCCTGCTCGACACGAACGTGCTGATCGACGCCGGCAGCGGCGTCGGCGACCTGACGCTCGACGAAATGGTCGCGATCGACCACATCTTCATCAGCCATTCGCACCTGGATCACGTGCTGGCCGTGCCGCTGCTGGCCGACAGCGTGATGCGGCGGCGCACGCAGCAGGGGCGCGGGCCGGTGCTGGTGTATGCGCTGCCGCAGACGATCGAGGCGTTGCGGGCGCATGTGCTGAACGGCGTGATCTGGCCGGACTTCACGCGGCTGCCGAGCATGGAGAAGCCGGTGCTGCAGTTCGTGGCGGTGGAGGTCGGGCAGGTGATCGAGATCGGCGCGCGGCGGGTCGAGGTGCTGAGTGCGCATCACACGGTGCCGGCGGCCGGGTATGCGGTCGAGGGCAAGGCGGGGTGGTGGGTCTATACCGGGGATACCGGGCCGAATCCGGCGCTGTGGGTGCGGTTGCGGGACATGAGGGTGGCGCATCTGGTGATCGAGACGGCGTTCAGCGATGAGGAGCGCTCGCTGGCGCGGATCAGCCGGCACCTTTGCCCGACGGCGTTGGGGCATGAGCTGGCGCACTTGAGTGGCGTCGTGGATGTGTACATCACGCACATCAAGCCGGGGGAGCAGGAGGCGGTGATGGCGGGGATTGCCGCTCTGGGGCTGGCGCATCGGATCGATGCGCTCAAAGCCGGGCAGGCGTTGTCGCTCAGTTGACGAAATTCGTCAGCATCGGCATTTACCGGCCAGACTAGTTTGGCCGAAGTGACACTTTATGTCGCTGGCCCGGGCGAAGTTCACGAATAGTCCCGAAATCGGGCAGCATCTCGACTGGCACGCACCATGCATTTTAGAGGCTACCTAACCCCAAACCGCCCAGGAGCGATCGAGATGAACAGAACCAATAGAGCCATCCAACAGGGTTTCACCCTGATCGAATTGATGATCGTCGTGGCGATCATCGGTATCTTGGCTGCAGTCGCGTTGCCGGCTTATCAGCAGTACACGAAGAAGGCCAAGGTTTCGGAAATCATCTTGGCAGCATCGGCGTGCCGTACGACGGTTACCGAGGTGTATCAATCAATGGCCTCCGGTGCTTCGATTGCGGCCAACGGCTGGGGCTGCGAAGCGTCCAATCCTTCGAAGTATGTTGCGCTCGTGTCAACCGACGCCAATGGCGTGATCACTGTTACTGCGAACAACGGTGCGTTCAACGACGCGCTCATCGACAACAAGTCGATTACGATGACGCCGTACGCCTCGAATGGCAGCGCGATGACCACATCCGGCAACGCTGGCGGGCAGATCTCCGCCTGGAAATGCGGTCCGGCGACAAGCAATGGTATCGATGTCAAGTATCTGCCGGGCTCCTGCCGCGGTTGATTCGCAAGCATTTCGTTTGAAAGGGGTGGCACTGGCCACCCCTTTTGCTTTCTCCTCCAACTAAAGATGCCGCAACTGCTCGCTGCCATCATCATCGCGCTGGCCTGGCTGGTCCCCAACCACTATCCGCCGTGGGTGTCGTTCTATAACGAAGCGATGATGGCGATCGGATTGCTGATCCTCGCCCTTGACCCTGTCGGGTGGCGTGCCAAGCGTGGACTTTGCGCTTGTGCATGGGTCGTCTTTGTCGTCATCCTCGTGCCTTGGGGTCAGTGGTTCGCAGGCCTGCTGCACTTCAGCGGCGATCTATGGGTGATCACCCTTTATTTGCTGGGCCTTGCGGTGGCCGTCCAAGTGGGCTACGAACGAGGCCACGCCAATTCCGTCGAATTCGCGGCGCTTGTGTCGTCGGCGACGCTCGTCGCGGGTGTCGTATCCGCCTTGCTTGGCATCAACCAAGTTTTTCAGGCGGCGTCGCTCGCGATCTGGTCGATGGACGGTGCAGCGGGCATGCGTGCCGGCGCGAACCTGGCGCAACCCAACAATCTGGCGACACTGCTCGGCTTTGCCGTCTTGTCGCTTTTCGTTCTGCGCGAGCAGCGCAAACTATCGACACTGCCGAGTCTGTTCCTTCTGCTCGTCCTTCTGATCGGCGCGTCATTGACTCAATCCCGCGCGGCATTGTTGTTCGGACCGCTGATCGTGGTTGCCGCATGGATCCTTAAGCGGCGGAGCGTGCCGATCAAGACGAATTGGCTGACATTGATGGCCGCCACGGCATGCCACTGGCTCTTCACGTCGATGTGGCCGGCCCTCGAGCGAGCGATGCACTCGACCGCTCCTCTGACGCTGGGAGAGCGAGGGGTCGCATCAGTCCGGTTCCAGATTTGGCCAGCGCTCATCGACGCACTGTCGCAGTCGCCGTGGCTCGGCTACGGGTGGCTCCAGGTCGGTGCTGCGGAAATGAATGCCGCCGAAAGCCATGCACCACTCGACGAACTCTGGTTGCAAGGGCACAACCTATTCCTGGAACTGGTGATCTGGTGCGGCTATCCGCTAGGCCTCGCGCTATGCGGCCTGGTTATCTACTGGGTCGTCAGCCGCCTACTGTGGATTTCGACCGTCGAGGCCGCGCTGGGCTGGATGACAGTCGGCGTCCTCGGCGTGCATGCAATGGTAGAGCTTCCCCATCACTATGCATACTTCTTGCTACCGGCCGGACTGTGGATTGGCTTGATCGAGGCATCGATCGGTTCGCGTGCCTGGATGGCCGACAGTTGGAGCAAAGCGCTCTCCATGGTTACGTTCGTGTTGTTGCTCGCCGTTGTGAAAGACTATCCGGCCGTCGAAGACGACTTCCGGCTCGTGCGATTCGAATTTTTGCGCATTGGGAAGATCCACCCTGCCGAGCCTGCCCCAGATGCTCCGTTTCTCTCCAGTCTGACGGCGTTTCTCGCGTATTCACGGGAGGTTCCGACTAGTGGCCTAACCGCTCAGCAACTCTCCGAGATGGAGGCGATCACATTGCGCTATCCCTATCCGGGCTCGATTCTGCGATACGCATCAGCCCTCGCGTTAAACGGCCGCATCGAAGAGGCACGGCTAATGTTCGTCAAACTGCGTAGCATCTACGGTCAGCAGATGTATGACAGCGTACGGACGGATTTGCGCGAACGGATTGCCATCGGTGAGCCCAACCTCCTGGCCTTCGAAAAGAGTTTGCCTCCATAGAGAATAGAGCGAGACATGGTGGAACGATTTCATCCTGCAGCCATGCGATCGAGATTCGGGTCCTGCCGTCGTTGCGTTGCTGCCGCGGTTCATCTTCTTTTCAGCGGACTGGTTGCTGCGTTCGTCGTCGTGCTTGTCTTTCTCGTTTGGTACCCGGCTCCGTTCGCTACGATCGCGGGTGGTACCAGTCTGTTCAAGCTGTTGATTGCGGTCGACGTGATACTCGGTCCTTCACTGACCCTTGTCGTTGCCAGCTCTAAGAAGTCCAGCCGCGAACTGTCCCGGGATCTGTTCGTGATCATCGCCTTTCAACTGGCCGGTTTGGGCTACGGCATCTACGCCATGGCGTTGGCCCGGCCCGTCATTGTGTCTTTTGAAGTCGACAGGTTCCGTATAGTGACTGCGGCCGATATCGATTCGACTCTTCTGCTGCAAGCTCCAGACTTACTTAGGTCACTGTCGTGGACCGGACCGCATTTGATTGGCACGATCAAACCGACCGATCCGAGCGAACAGTTGCGTTCTATCGAGCTGGGATTGAACGGTGTCGACTTGTCGATGGTTCCAAAGAACTGGGTGCCGTTTGAGCAGGTTCGCGGCGTCGTGGTCCGCAAGTCTCGTCCAATCAGCGTGCTGCTGAAGCATGTTCCAGTTGCGTCAGATCTTGTCGCTCAGGTTGCTACTGAGCACGGCATGGCGCCAGCTGATTTGCGGTTTCTACCTTTAGTTTCGCGGCGAGCGAGTTGGCTTGTGTTGCTGTCGGCGGCGAGCGCAGAGCCGCTGGCCTATCTACCGATAGACGGCTTCTTTTGAAGAGCCAGAATGTCGCGGGTGAGCCTTTTATCTTTTTGCTTTTTCCTCGCTCGGGTCGTCTTCAAAGAGCGGAGCCAGCTCTGTCGTTGCCGTTCAGTCCGGCCCGCAGAGCAAAGTGCTGGGCCATCGAAATTTCAGGTGGCCGGCCGGCGCGTGCGCCACCCCAGGTACCGCCAGTAGGTCCGCGATGCCCATAGGCGGCAAAACGACTGCAGATGCCAGCGCAGATGGCGCCCTCCACTGCCGCTGTCGCGGCGCGCATCGTGCACGACCGCAGGCTGTGCGGCGACCGCGATGCGCCAGCCCGCTAGTTGCAGGCGCAGGCAGATGTCCACGTCTTCGCAGTACAGGCGATAGCCCTCGTCGAAGCCGCCGATCGCTGCGAAAACGTCGCTATGCATGGCCATGAACGAGCCCGCCACCCAATCGAGCTCTTCGGTGCACGTGAGCTCCTTGTCGACCGCGCGCAGGGCCCGCAGGCTGCGGCGTGTCAGCGAGAGCGGTGTCGGCAGCTTGCGGCGAAAATCTTCGACCATCCCCTGAGCGTCGACCTGCCACGGCACCGCCATGCCGCATCGTTGCTTCGCCAACCGCACTAGCAAGCCCGGGAAAGGATCTTGCGGCAATCGGAGGTCCGGATTCAATACCGCGAAGATCGGCGTCTTGCATTGCAGGAACGCGCGGTTGTGATTGGCGCCGAAGCCCGCCGGCACCTGATTTCGGATCACCGTGATGTCGATATCGCCGATTCTTGGCGGCGGCTTCCAGGGCTCGGCGACGTTCAGTGTGACGACGATCTGCGCAACTGATTGCGGCTGCAGGCGCTCGATATCCGTCAGCAGCAGATCCATCAGCGCGCCATGCCCATGACTGACAATCGAGATGGTGACTTGTGTCATCTGGGGATTATTCTTTCATGCATGTCGATCGCTTCATCACCATGGAGGTAGCGCCGGTCCGGCTGGAGACGACCGTCGGCATCCTCGTTGCTTACGACCCTGCGACGGATCCACGTACCGCATTGAAGCATCTGGCTGAGGTGTTGGCATTCGTGATCATCGTCGACAACGCCGCGGGCGGGCATCCGCTGCTGCCTGCCGAGGGCGCATTGCCGGGCAACGTGCGTCTCCTGCGGCACGGCAATCGGGGCGGTCTGGCCGGTGCCTACAACGTCGCGCTCGACCTGATTTTCGTGTCGATGCCCGGCGCGCGGCACGTCGTCTTCGTCGACGAAGATTCCGATGTTGATGCGCTGTCCGCTTTCATCGAACACGAAGGAACGCTCGACGCTACGAGCGACAAGTCGGTCGCGGCCGTGGCGCCTGCACACCGTGATCGCCTCTCTGGCCTGAGAGCGAGCCATGTGATCCTCAAGCGTTTCAGCTTCAAGCGCTTGCCGCGAGACGTTCAAGGCGTTGTCCAAGTGGCCTTCGTCATCAATTCGTTGTCGCTGTGGAGTCTGGGGGCCCTGCGGCACATCGGTCCGTTTGACGAAGCACTGGGGATCGACCAAGTGGACATCGACTACTGTCTGCGTGCTCGGCAATGCGGATACAAGGTCTATTTGAACGGTGACTGCGAGTTTGCACACTCCATCGGTCGACGCCGACTCTATTTCCTTCTCGGCCGGCAGTTTCAAACTGGAGGCCATAGCGCGGCGCGCCGCTATCTGATCGGTCGAAATACGATTTGGCTGGCAAAGCGCTATCTCACGGTGTACCCGGCGATGGCCGTCATTTGCCTTTTCCGAATCGTTCACGAAGGCCTTGGTATCGCGGTCGCCGAAGCAGACAAGTTCGCCAAGTTGAAACAACTGGCGAAAGGTGTACTGGTGGGAAGCATGACGAGCAGCCGGCCAGTGATGCAGCAAAGCATGGGCCGCGAGCCTTGACCGCAACAGCCCGGGCCGCCCTGCGGCATCGACGCGCGATCCTCACTTCGATCGTGAATGTCTTCGCGCGCGCCGTGACGATCCTGACGTCATTGGCGACGATACCGATGACAGTGACCTATCTCGGCAGCGAGCGGTTTGGCTTATGGATGACGATCAGTTCGTTCGTCGGGCTGCTTGCCTTCGCCGATCTGGGCGTGGGCAATGGCCTGATCAATGCGATATCGAGTGCCAGCGGCCGGGATGATCGCTCGGATGTGCGATGCAGCATAAGCAACGCCGCGGCGCTCCTGGCAGGCCTCGCCGCTGTCCTCCTGATGCTGCAGATGCTCGCCGGCCTTCTTGTCGATTGGTCGCATCTGTTCGGGTTGAAGGATGCTGTTGCGGTGGCCGAGGTGCGGCCTGCACTGGGTTCCTTCGCCGTCTGCCTGGCCATCGGACTGCCATTGAGCGTCGTCCAGCGCACGCAGCTGGGCCTCCAACTCGGCTTCATCAACGGTCTTTGGCAGGCCGCGGGTAGCTTGCTGGGGCTCGCCGGAGTCTTTCTCGCCATCCGTGCGCAGGCCGGCCTTCCATGGCTGGTGTCGGCGCTGTTGGGTGGGCCTCTGATCGCCACGGCGGTCAACGCTGCCGTGTTTTTCGGCCGGACGGCGCCGGACCTGCTGCCGCGTGCGCGAGATGTTACGCGCCGGCGGCTCGGCCTTCTGCTTCGCCTCGGCGTGCTGTTCCTGGTCCTGCAGCTCGCTGCAGCGCTGGCCTACGCGTCCGACAACCTGATCGCAGCGCACTTGCTCGGCGCTCAGGCGGTCGGGGACTACGCCATCGCCGCCAAACTTTTCAGCGTCTCGTCGATTATCGTGAGCATGCTGCTCCAGCCGCTTTGGCCGGCGTATGGCGAAGCCATGGCCCAAGGTGACATCGCGTGGGCACGAAGCACGCTGCGCCGTGCGACGATCCTTGCGGCAGCGGTTGCGGCCAGCATCGCAGTTGTCATCTCCGCAAGTTTTCAATGGGTCACGCTGTTGTGGGTCCATCGCCCCGTGGATGCTCCGGCGATTCTTCTCCTCGGCTTCGCCCTTTGGGCCGTTGTTGATGCCGTCGGGCAGAGTTTGGCGATGTTTCTCAATGGCGCGCACGTCGTCCGGGTTCAGGTCGTTTTGGCGAGCGTCTTTTCCATCACCTGCATTTCGCTGAAAATTCTCCTTGTCGGCCACTTTGGAGTTGCGGCTTTCCCGTGGGCGGTGCTTTTGGTGTACATCCCGATCAGCTTTGTCCCGGTGTTGTGGATGATGAAAAAATGGTTGCCAAAGCCAGCAGCCGCATAGCCCATCGTTGCAGGAAAACCCATGATCGATATTCCCGTGTATCAGCCGTCGCTAACGGGTCGCGAGCGCGAGTACGTCAATGATTGCCTCGATTCGACCTGGATTTCATCGAAGGGCAAGTATCTGCCTTTGTTCGAGAGAGGGATGGCGACCTTTGTTGGATCAAAGCACGCGGCCGCCGTTTGCAACGGCACCGTTGCCCTGCATCTGGCGCTGGTGGCACTCGGTCTTGGACCGGGCGACGAGGTGATCGTGCCGACCTTGACCTATATCTCTTCGGTCAACGCCATCGCCTACACCGGGGCGACGCCGGTCTTCGTCGACTCGCTCCCAGAGACATGGCAGATGGACCCGGCCGACGTCAATTTGAAGATGACATCGCGGACAAAGGCGATCATGGTGGTTCACCTCTACGGGCATCCGTGCGACATGGAGGCCATCGGCCGCATCGCCAGAGAGCATCGCGTCTTCGTCGTCGAAGACTGCGCCGAAGCGGTCGGCACGATGTACGCCGGCAGGCACGTCGGCACCTTCGGTGATATCGGCACCTTCAGCTTCTTCGGCAACAAGACGATTACGACCGGCGAAGGCGGAATGGTCGTGACCAACGACGAGACGCTGCACGAACGCATGTCGCATTTCAAGGGCCAAGGCCTCGCCGATCATCGGCAATATTGGCACGACGTCATCGGCTACAACTACCGAATGACCAATATATGCGCGGCCATCGGTCTGGCGCAGCTCGAACAGGCCGAGCACTTCATCGCGCGCAAACGCGAGATCGCGCTTCGGTACGTTGCGAAACTCGCGGGCAGTTCGATAACGACGCATCGCGAAGCGCCGGGGGTCGTCCACTCGTACTGGATGAACACGATCCTGGTGGCAAAGCCGGCGCAGCGTGATCCGCTGCGCAAACACCTCGCGGACCTGGGTATCGAGACACGTCCTGTGTTCTTTCCGGTTCACACGATGCCGATGTACGCAGGGAAGTTCCAGCGCCACGCAGTGGCCGAAGATATCGGTTGGCGCGGAGTCAACCTGCCGAGCTACCCCGGCATGACGGACGCGCAGGTGGACAAGGTGTGCGAGGCCGTTCTGCGCTTCGTGGACGCCGCATGAATTGCATCTTCGGAGCATCCGGATCGGCTCGAGAAATCGAACTATTGATCAGCCGGTTGGTCGTGTCCGGAGACGACTCCTTTCGAGTCACTCACTTTGTCGTAGAAGATGGCAACGACCAAATTGGCCAAATCATGAAAGGCTGCCCGGTCATTTCGGAGACCGAGTTCTTCACTGATCACGCGCATCGCGACGCCAATTGTTTCCTCGGCTTCGGGTCTCCCGTATTGCGTCGGACGATCGTCGAACGATTGCGCAGCCGGGCGAAGGTACGCTTTCCGACATTGATCGACCCTTCCGTCATTTTCGATCGGCGGCTGGGTGGGGTATGCGTCGGCGAGGGCGCCATCATCTGCGCCAACACCACGCTCACCACGGATATCGAGGTCGGTGCATTTGTCCAGATCAACAATGCCAGCACGGTTGCGCATGATGTCCGCATCGGCGACTTCTCGACGCTCTCGCCGGGTGTTCATGTCTCCGGCAACGTGACTCTTCACTCCGGAGTCTTTGTCGGCACAGGCTCGGTCATCCTCGAGCGGCTCGAGGTAGCCGCGACGACGATCATCGGCGCGGGGGCGACCGTCGCGCGCGACATCCCCGAGCCGGGGACTTACGTCGGAACGCCCGCCAGACGTATCGCCAAATGACGACACTCACGGTCATCACACCGACGCTCGATTGCGAGACGGCTCTGCCGCGTCTTGTCAGTAGTCTTCAGTCTCAAACCGATCCGGATTTCCAGTGGGTGGTTGCCGACGCGCAATCCTCGGACTCGACGCTGGAGATCGTGCAGCGTTCGGCATTGAAGAATATGGTCGTCGATTCGCGCGCCGACTTCTCGATCTACGACGGCATCAATCGGGGTATCAGAGCCGCCTCGGGAGAGTACTACCTTGTACTCGGTGCCGACGACCTGATCGATCCGGACACCGTCGCCAACTACAAGAAGTCAACCATGCTTGGCGAGGTGGACATCGTCGTCGCATCCGTCCGAGCTTTCGGGCGGGTCGTGACCCCGATGACCGGAAAGCGCTGGTGGCGAGGGTGCAGCAGCATCATATCGAGTCATTCTGTCGGCACGTTGATCCGGCGGCGGCTGCACGAACGATTGGGCTACTACAGCAACCGCTTCGTCAACGCTGCCGACATGCAATTTATCCTGAAGGCCGCAGACGACTCTTCGGTCAAGATTGGTTTGGGCAAGTTCGTTGCGGGGGAATTCGGCAGCGGCGGCATCTCGTCGACTGACCAGATTGCCAGTCTCACCGATGCCTTTCGAGTTCAACTCGCGGTGGAGCCTTCTGCTGCGCTTCAGTTCGCTATTTATGTCTGCAGGCTGGGCAAAGCGATCTTTCTCAGAGGGCAGCGATAGCGAATGGACAGTAACCTTTCGACCTCGAAGGGGCTGACAACAAGGTCCGTCGGCGTGCTCGTGGACGGGTTCGATACCTGGGGTGGCGGGCTCGATTTCATTCGCCTGATTCTCAATGGTCTGGTCATCGATCCCGACACCAGAGTGTGTTTGATGATCCCGCGTGCGACGATGAAGGCCGAATTACGAATGCTTGGCGGAGGCATCCGGCAGTCACTCTTGGCGCTGCTGCAAGGCCGTTTCAGGTGGATGTACAGAGGGCGTCTCAAGCCATCGAAGTTGGCTGATGGCTTTTCTGACTTCGGCAATCTGATCACTTTTCATTTTTATCGAAATACTCGCTCCGGACTGATACGGGCGCTCGAGAAGTCCGAAGTGGGTGTCGTGATGCCGTCGATCAGCGTCCTGGGGCGCGACTTTCCCCTGCCGTGGGTCGGCTACGTCTTCGATTTCCAGCATCGCGCGCTGCCCCAACTTTTCGACGAGCACGAATCCATCAGGCGAAATGCGTTATTCACCGACATGCTCGACAATGCCGAGGTGGTTCTCGTCAATTCCGAGGCTGTTCGGTCCGACGCTGAGCACTACTACCCGGGAACTGCGCGCAAGATCGTCTGCATGCCGTTTGCACCATCGCCGCGGCCGGAGTGGCTGGATCTCATTCCAGCGCATGCGCAAGAAAGGTATGCGACGGGGTCACGTTACTTCATGGTGAGCAACCAGTTTTGGGTCCATAAAGATCATGTAACGGCGATTCGCGCATTTGCAGTTTTCAGCGCAACAGGTGCCTCCGATGCAAGGCTCGTTTGCACCGGCAGTCCCCATGATTTTCGTGCTCCTGGTCATGCGGACAACATTCGCGGCCTGATGGCCGAACTCGGTCTCGTCGACAAGGTAATGTTGCTCGGACACATACCCAAAATCGATCAGATCGGGCTCCTGCGGGGCGCGATCTCATTGATCCAGCCCACGCTGTACGAAGGAGGGCCTGGCGGCGGTGCCGTCTACGACGCCATCGCCGTGGGCGTCCCCGTGCTGGTTTCGGATATTCCGGTCAACCGCGAGATCCGGGGCGGGGATTGCCGCTTCTTTCCGCCTGGCGATCCGCAGGCGCTGGCGGAGCTGATGCGCGAGATTGCGAGCACGCAAATGCCACGGCTGGGACGTGACGAACTGTTGACTCACGCCCAGGCGGGTCTGCGGCGACTCAACGAAGCCCTGCGAACCGCGATGGAACGCGCCACGCCCGCCTGTCGCCATGGCTGCTGAGGCGGCGCTCGGCCGGCCGATCGCCGTTGTGACGGTTTGCCTCAACCCCGGCCCGATCCTGTGGCGCGCAATCGACAGCGTGGAAGCGCTCGCCGATCCGCGGCTTACACACATCGTGATCGATGGAGCCTCCAGCGACGGGACTGTGCCTTGGCTGGAGGCTCAAGCCGCCCGACTCGGCTACTGGGTCAGCGAGCCGGACGACGGCATTTACGACGCGATGAATAAGGGCTGGGCCGCAGCGCCGCCGGACGCCTATGTCCTCTTCATCGGCGCCGACGATCGACTGATGTCCTTGCCTTCTGCCGAGGAACTGCTCGATGCTGAGCGTGCGGGATGCGTCATCATCCATGGCGTGACCACCTTGGGATCTCGCGATTTTCGGTCCCGTCTCGACCGCACGATCCTGTTTCGCAACACGCTGCACCATCAGTCCCTGCTCATCAGAAAGGATGCCTGGCCCGTTCCCCCGTTCAATCCCCGCTACCGCCTCTACGGTGACTGGGACTTCAACATCCGCCTGTGGCGCGCCGGCGCCCGGGCCGTCCAGATGTCCTCTCTGAGGGCTTACGCATCGCCCGGGGGCCTCAGCTCGGTGCGCAGCGTGGCGGAGTCGTTCCGCGTGGCCAGCGACAATTCAGGCATTGCGATCGGCGCGTTGGCGGCCGCGCTCGCCCTGCTGGGGCGCCTGCGCGCAACGCGGCACCCCACCGGCTGAGGAGCCCGCCATGTCAAGCTTCAGCATCGCCCTGTTGGTCTCCTTCCTGCTCACCGCGCTGATCGTCCGCACCTCGCGGCGGCGCGGCGGCATGCTCTGGGACGATGATCTGCGCGGCGGCGTGCAGAAGTTTCATGCCCGCGCCGTGCCGCGCGTCGGCGGCATCGCGGTGGCGGCGGCGCTGGCTGTGCTGGGCCTGCGCATCAACTTCAGCGACCCTGGCCTCTCGCACGACTTCTGGCTGCTGCTGCTGACCAGCCTGCCGGCGCTGGTCTCCGGCCTGGCCGAAGACATGACCAAGCGCGTCGGTCCGCTGGCCCGCCTGTTTGCCACGATGTGCAGCGGCGCACTCGCCTTCTGGCTGCTTGGCGCCGAGGTCATGCGGATCGACGTCGCCTTCATCGACGCCCTGCTGGCCTACACCGGCGTACGGCTGGTACTGACCACGCTGGCCGTCGCCGGCCTTGCCAACGCGGTGAATCTGATCGACGGCTACAACGGCCTGGCGGCAGTCGTCGCCTCGGCCATGTTCCTGTCGCTCGCCTACGTCGGACTGCAGGTGGGTGACAGCCTGGTGGTCTCGGTCGCGATGTCGGCCAGCGGCGCGCTGATCGGCTTCCTCGTGTGGAACTGGCCGAAGGGGCTGATCTTCCTCGGTGACGGCGGCGCCTACTTCATCGGCTACCTGCTCGGTGCCCTGGTGCTTCTGCTCGTGGCGCGGCATCCTGAGGTCTCGGCCTGGTACGGTTTGGTGCTCTTCATCTATCCGCTGTGGGAAACGGTTTTCTCGATCTGGCGGCGCCGCGTCGTGCGCGGGACCAATCCGGGCCTGCCGGACGGCCTGCATCTGCATACCCTGGTGTTCCGTCGCCTCGTGCGCTGGGCCGTCGGCCGGCGCGAATCTGCGCGCCTGACGCTGCGCAACAGCCTGACTGCGCCCTATCTGTGGGCGCTCTCGAGCTGTGCGGTGCTGCCCGCCTCGCTGCTGTGGCGACATACCCTGGCGCTGCAGATCGTCGCCGCCGCCTTCTGCATCGTCTATGTCTGGCTGTACCTGCGGCTCATCCGTTTCCGCGCGCCGCGTATGCTGGTGATGCGGTCGAAGCGGGGCGGCCTGCTCAGCCGTTGGAGCGACGATCTCTGACGACGGTTGGCACACGGCTCGAGATTCCCGATGTTCCGGGATGCCTCGCTTCCCCGGATTCTTCCGCGGCCACCTTATTTCCGAACATCTGACTCGCATGCCGATTCCTGCCAGTGCCCCAAGATCGACCGCCTTGCCCGAGGCGATGACACCCTTCGGCCCGGCTTCCGCGGCTATCCTGGCCGCCTGCGTCTCTACTTTGCTGGCCTACAACGTCCCGCCCTCTTCGACGGTACTGAATCAAGCACTGGCACACGTTGGCTGGGGCATCTTCGTGGCGGTCCTCTGCTGGACGTCCATGTTCTCGCGA
>Ga0207671_10002140_pt1 | contig 21565 bp, 17 predicted proteins | sample KBSC24metaG_FD_184352 | JGI IMG/M metagenome (GOLD analysis project Ga0207671, IMG submission 184352) | Corn rhizosphere microbial communities from Kellogg Biological Station, Michigan, USA - KBS C2-4 metaG (SPAdes) (version 2) | ecosystem: Host-associated > Plants > Roots > Rhizosphere > Soil... | reverse complement strand
CCTTTGCTCCGGCTTCATCGACATAGCGATTCCGAGCCTCATCGAGCAGAAGCATTGGGCGCAGGCGCTCCAGTTTAAGCTCGCGTTTGCCGGTATCGAGTTCGGCGACTTCGATCAGGTCTGACATGAGATCGTCGAGCTTCTCTGACTCGTTGCCCGCTTCAACAACGAGTTCGGACTGCAGAGGAAGCAATTCGCCGGCAAATCCATGCTGAAGGGCATAGAGACCGCGGCGTAGCTGCAGCAGCGGGTCGCGAAGCTTCTTGCTGGCGACGGAGATGAACTGCGTTTTGAACCGGTCGGTGTCCTGAAGAGTGGTGACGTCTTCCAGAGTTGTCACCGTGCCCAGCAGCCGCCCTTCGGCGTCACGCATTGGAGTGGTGCGGAGCCGGTAGTTGCGAGACTGGCTGCCGATGCGCAAAGGCAGCATGGCGGCATCGCCCTCCGCCGCAACCGGCTTCTGCATCGAGATTGCGTCGCGAATCGCGCTCAGGATTTTGTCGCCCCCCGGAGTATTGGTGAGCCCCATCCGGTCCTTAGCGGCATCGCCGAGAATCTGCGCCGCGGCCTGATTAAGCTTGAGAATGTGTCCCTTTGCGTCCGTAACGATGATGGGCTCGAAGATGGATTCAAGCACTGCGTTGGAGAGCTGGTACTCCATCTGCCGCCGGCCGGCTTCGGTGTCGCGCAGGTCGCGAAGGCGGACAGCGATGCGGTTGAGCTCAGCAGCGATGACGCCGAAGCTGTCGCGGCTGCCCCATTCCACGCGGTGCTCCAGGTTGCCTCCCGCAATCTTCTTGAAATCGTTTGCGAGAACGCGAACCGGCTGCAAAATCAGAATGACCGTCGCCGCTTGAACCAGAAGCATCGAGACCAGGATCGCGATTGCAAGATTCAACTGGCCTGAGCCCGCAAGCGCACGATGAGCAGCGGCCACAAGTCCAATGCCGAGAGCGGCAACCAGAACGTTGCCAAAAATCAGTCGCTGTGAAAAGTTCAGCATCTGCCGGGCTCCACGTGAAGAGGAGCCATACTGTCATTCTCAGCTATCCACCCTCAAGGCGCAAAAGAAAGCTTCTCTAACGATGTGAGCTGGCCCAGAACGCGGGATGGGAGGATGCTTGTGGATTCTCGCCGGGCAATGCAGATGATGGCGTGCTCCGTAGCCGGTCCGCTCTTGAGCCCTCCATCGGAACCTTCAGGGCAGGCCATGACGCCGATTGAGCCGGCTATGTCACAGAAGTCTGCTCTCAAAATTTATCGGGACCTGCGGTTCGGATGTTCATTCGATTTCTGCATGCCGTACGAGCTATGCATGAGCGAAAATGCGACTCTGCTGCTGAACCTGACGCCGGACAACACCGGTCGTCTGCCTGATGAGCAGGTCGCAACAATGCACCGCGTCGCGGAACTGATCAGGAACCCGAAATCGAATGCGGATAAGGAGAGCCCAATACGAGCGCGCTCATTTCGGTGCGAGCTGGGCGCCGGGAATCTGGCACACCGACAGCCTTGCGTTGTGCCATTTGCAGTCGAGCCCGGCAGGTTCTGGATAACTGACAAGGACCCAATCCACACCGAAATCAGATTTGAGTCGCTGGAAGTCGCGCAGTTCGAAATCCTGCCAGCCGACCTGTGCCTCGGTCTGCTTTTCCCAGTCGGGGCCCAGCTCTGGCACCTGGGTGACTACTGCTGGATCCTTAATCATGTCGGCGAGCATGCTCCGCTCCGCCAGGGCGCGAAAGCTGTGGTAGTCCTCACCGGGAGCGGCGAGGTATTTGGGGTCCAGTGCGAAGTAGGCGTTGACGGGAGTATTGTTGCGGATCCATGCGAACGACTCAAGCCACGGGTTTGTCGGGCGCGTGCCAGGGAATTCGAAGTGCGGAGTGGCGGCGAACAGAGCGCGCTGTGACGCGAACATTCCGAAGCTGGCTATCCCAAGGAAAGCTGCCCAGCGAAGGGCACTGGCTTTGAGAAAGTATTTCCCGATCAGGCATCCGCCGACGAGAACCATGAAGACATAGATGAGATGAAGAAATCGCATGGGCTGCATGGGCGCGAGGCGAACGAGCGCAGGCGATCCGATGATGATCATGGATGCCAACTGGTGAACCACTCCGTACGCGAAGACAGCAAGCGCGAACTGCGCGAGCTTCGCTTCTCCGCGTTTGAGCGCGATCCGCCAAAGCAGCCAGAACAGGACCAGGGGACCGACAGCGCCAAGCCACTCGTACCAGGTCCAGCTGTAGAGAAAGTAGTAGCTGCGAGTTTCAAGCGCGCGACGCCATGAGGCGGTTGGCGATTCAAATATCCAGCCCAGCGGCACGGCGGATGCCAGGGCATCGCGAAGAGACCGGAGCCAAGCATGCACCGGCTCGAGCATTGCCATGGTGAGAAAGAAGCTGAACGAGATTCCCAGTAGTGCCATGATCGGGTGCAGGACAAAAGAGACCAGAAGCAGTGGAACAGCCTGCCAGAGCCTGCCGCGAAGAATGCACGAAACGGCAAGAAGCACCAGGGCGGTGGCCATATTGCGAGGATGAAGATGCTGATCGGCAAGGTAGATCGCGGTTCCGGATACCGGCAGGGTCAGCATGGCCGCGGTAAGCGCCACACCAGCCCATTGCACCCGCTCGTCATCGAAGAGCGTTCGCGCGATGCTCCAGCATGCCGCAAGGATCAGGGCGATAGAAGCGAACTGGAAGAGCAGTTCGGCGGCGGCGACAGGGACGTGCGTGTAGCGCACAAAGCCTGCCATCCAGCGATCGAAGAGGGTGGCCTGCAACTGGACGCGGAAAAAGGCTGAATCGTGAGGATAGAGAGCTGGATTCAAGTCGCTCTTTACTGCCGTCAGATACACCCCGTCGTCTTCGATTCCGGGATGGTACCCCATAACCGCAAATGCAAGTAAAGAGAAGGTCAACAGCAGAGGGAGCTTGAAAAGTTTTGAATGACTACACAGCTTCAGGACAAACGCTCCTAAGTACAGAAATCTTCAGAGGCAGGCAAGTGGAGCAGGTTTTCGAACAATCAGAGAGCTGGACGCGGTGCTTCCAGAGAGCTGGACACTGGAACTTCCCTGAATGTCGCGGTGGCCGTGGAAGAGGTGAGAGGGCGACCACCCATAATATCGCGCTGTTGCTTGTTTAGACGGTGACCGTAAGTATTTAGATGACTGCGAGATAAAGCTTTTTTTTAAGATCACGCAAAAGTCATCCCTTTCGCACTGGATTCAGTGAAAATCAACAGAGGCCTGGTTACCAAACTCGAAAGTACCGCGGAGGCGGTATATCCAATGAGTGAACAAACGTCTATACTCCCGTAAACGTCTTCCTTATGGTCACCGCAGTCTATAACCCGTCTCAACTAGGCTCCGCAGAAGCAGTGGACCCGGTTTTGAATCCGCTGCCCGTCTACGGGGGGCTGAAGACGACCCTGATTATCCCCACGCTCCGGGAAGCTGCAAATATTCCAGTGCTGCTGCAGCGGGTCCGGGCGGTGCTGGATCCGGCAGGGATCGACTACGAAATCCTGATTGTGGATGACGACAGCCGCGACGGCATCGAAGAGACCGTTGCGGAGATCAGCAAGAGAGACCCCCGGGTACATCTGCTTGTTAGAAAAGGGAAGCGTGGGCTTTCCGGCGCTGTCCTGCACGGCTGGATGCACACCGATGCGGCAATCGTGGGTGTCATGGATGCCGATCTGCAGCATCCGCCGGAGCTGCTGCCCGAGCTGCTTTCGAAGGTGCTCGGTGGTTGCGACCTGGTCATTGGTAGCCGCTATACCGAGGGTGGCGGACTGGGCGCATGGAATCCAATTCGCAAACTGATTTCGGCGGCAGCCGTCTGGGTGACCTGGCCAATCCAGCGCTCAGGTTTGCGCGCAAAAGACCCCATGTCCGGCTTCTTCTTCGTGCGACGGGATTGCCTCAACGGAGTCGATTTCCAGGAAGAGGGATTCAAGCTCCTGCTTGAAATCCTGGTGCGCGCGCGTCTCGCGTCGGTGCACGAAGTGCCCTTCGCTTTCGGTCAGCGTTTCCGCGGAGCCAGCAAGGCCAACATGAAGGTGGCGGTCGACTACGGCAAGCTCCTCGCCCGCCTCTACGGGTTCCGCTTCGGATGGAAGCGCCCGGTCCATGTCAGTTCGTTCGAATAGACTTTCCTCACAGCGCGGGCAGCGCGAGCCGCAGCGCGAGAAACGCAGCTACTCCTAAAAAGAAAACCAGTGCCATCCGAATGCCGGGTTCGCGATTGACTTCGGGCACCAGGTCGCTTGCGCCTACATAGAGCGCAACGCCTGCTGACACGGGCAAGCCGTAAGGCATCCACGCAGGGGCTAGTTCGATGACGAGAACTCCGCAAATGGTGGCTACCGCCAGTCCTACCGCAGCGTAAAAGGCTGCTCGCCGGCTGCGTCCGCTGGCCAGCATGACAGATGCCATCGTGAATCCCTCCGGCGCCTTGTGAAGAAAGACAGCAAGAAAGATCAGCCACCCCAGCGCGCTGTTGACCACAAAGCCAGAACCGATCGCGACTCCATCGAACAGTGCGTGCACGCTCAGTCCGCCAAGCACCGAGTAGCCCGTTCGTGCCGAGACAAATTCATCGTGATGCGTCTCTTCACCGTAGTGGAAATGGGAATTGATCGTGTGCTCAAGCAGGTGCACCACGCAGTATCCGATCATGATGAGCACGGGGCCAAGCCTGGGATTGAGCTTCAAGCTCTCCGGCGTCATCTCGAGCAGCGCCACCGCCATCAGAAAGCCGGCGCCCAGCGCAACGAAATAGCGCAAGTAACGCTCGATGCCACGCGCCTTGACGAGCACGAACCCGCCGGCTACATCCGCCAGTGCAGCAAGCACTCCAAGCGCCAACGAGAGTTTGAGCATCCTTGCTTCCCTTTACCGTTGTGCCTAACCGCTATGACGGATATGCACCACGTCGCCATCCTGCACTACGTATTCCTTGCCCTCGAGGCGAAGCGTACCCTGTGCCCGCGCAGCAGCCTCGCTTCCTGCCGAAAGCAGATTGTCCCATCGAATGGTTTCCGCGCGGATGAAGTGGTGCTCCAGATCGGAGTGAATCGCGCCCGCCGCCTGCGGAGCCTTCGATCCCGCGGGCACGGTCCACGCACGGCACTCGTCTTCCCCCGCGGTGAAGAAGCTGATCAGGCCGAGCAGTTCGTAGCTTTTCCGAATCAGCCGGACCAGTCCGCTCTCGTGCAATCCGTAACTCGAAAGAAAATCGGCGGCTTCTGCTTCATCCATCTCGGCAAGTTCGGCCTCAACCTTACCGCAAATCGCCGTGGCCCCGGCATTGGGCCGCTGCGCTACATCGGCGAGCGTATACCGCTCCACAGCCGAGGCGAGGTCATCGCCCAGAGACAGGCTCTCCCCGATATTAACTGCATATAGAACAGGCTTTTGCGAGAGGAACATGAAACCCTTGATTAGCTTCCTCTCGTCCGGCGTCATCTCCAGTTCGCGGAGGGGTTGCTCCTTCTCCAGAGCTTCCTTGGAGCGAAGAAGCAGCGCGTGCTCGCGCTCGAGTTCGGCGGACCGCATCTTCTTCAAATCCTTCTCGACGCGTTCGAGACGTTTTTCGACTTGAGTGAGATCGCTGATCATCAAGTCGAATTCGACGTTCTTCACATCGCGCAGCGGATCGATCGGTCCCACGTGCGGAATGGAATCGTCTTCGAAGGCGCGAAGAACATGAATCAGCGCATCGACGTTGCGAAGGCTGGTCAGGAACGCGGTCTCCTTCAGCGCTTCCTGTCCGATTGCGGCAACGTCAACGTACTCGACCGTGGCGTGCGTTGTCTTTTTCGGACTGTAGAGTGCGGAGAGCTTGTCGAGGCGTTCGTCAGGAACCTTGGCGACCCCGATGTGAGCTTCGCGGGGATTGGAATAGCCTTTGTCCTCGAGCTTTGCCTTGGTGAGGATCTTGAAGAGCGATGTCTTGCCCACCTGGGGCAGACCGATGATGCCAGTTTTCATGAATTTCCAAGTATGCCCCTGCACGATACTTGCGCGCTGAAGAGCCTCTACGATGATAACAAGCTGAAATCGGAGATCCGATCGGTGTTCAGAGCAACAGTCGTGGCGCGCGTCCTTAACTCCGTCGTTTCACGAAACGCAGTGCGGAGAAAACGGTAGAAACAGACACCACCTTCGTGTCGACAATGCCAGTGGCCAGCGCCGTAGTGCGGACAAGATTTTCGTTGAGAGGATGCCCGGGGCCTTTCCGGTAGATGAACCAGATTGGCGTGCCCGCGCCGAGTTGATCCGCCGCGCGCATCAATGCGGAGTGCAGATCGGCAAGTGTATCGACGCGTGCCAGAATCAGTCCTCCTGTTCGGTGCGAGACAGCTTTACCTTCGCTGAGTGCAGCTTTGAGCGCGGCATCATCGACCGGCCCGATCATCCAGACCTTGGTGTCCTGCGTGATGCCAAGCTTTTTGGCAAGGCTGGGCGGCGGCTTCAGCAGCACATCGGCCCAATTCGCAGCCATGGTGTTCCCCAGCGAAAGCGCGACGGACTCGCCATCGATGCTGAAACGCAACTGGCCGCGTTCCGCTTTGACCGCCGACATTTTCGCAATCGGAATTCGGCGGCGCAGTTCTCCACGCAGGATCAATTCAGGCGGCTCAATCAGCGCCTTGACGTTGCTCTTCTCGCCGTTCCACACGCACGTGCAGGTCGCTTCCCGTCCCATCCCGACCTCCGGAAGTGAAAACAATCGTCCGTTGGTCACGCGATAAACGCAACGGCATTCAACGGGCCGCGCGATCGTTCAGGCCTTTTCGCGAGCCGACTCTGCCCAGGCGACCAGACCCACCGTAACGATGCCGAACAGCAGAATCACACCTTCAACCCGCTCGCTGCGGTTGTGAAGCTTGTTGAAGTGAACGGTGGTCGGATTAGTAATGTCGCTCGTGTCAATCTCTCCGCCGGCAGCCATGCGATCGCGCTCCATCGCGGGGATGATTCCGTACTGCGAGTAAGCGGTGCAGGCAAGCATGAGCACCACAAGCACCATCGGTGCAAGCACCGTGCGCGGCTTGTAAATGTGCCACGCCGGTGCCAGGGCCAGCAGCGCAAGCAGCACGAGCCCGCTGACAATGCCCATGCCGTGAACAATGCGAAGCAGTTCGCCAACGATGCTGCCGGCAGTGTGCGTCGCGCCCTGCAATGTCCCGAAGGTGATGGCGGCAACGACCGGAAAAAATATCTCCGCGCCCAGCCATACAATGAGCGCGAGATAAAGCAGTGTGCGTAGCAGGGTCTTCATTCGAGCAGTTCTCAGTGATCACTTATCAGTAAAGCGGATCAACTTGAATATGCTCTCACAGTCGATCGCCGGTCGATGCAGTTCCTGATCTCTGACGCCTGTCCCCTAGCTTTTCTTCAGCGCCCGCTTCAACACCACTTCCAGAGCGGCCTTCGTCTCGGCATACTCTGCCGCAGTGACTGCCCCGGTCAGCTTGTCGCTCTCAAGCGAAAACAGTTCTTCTTTGAGAACGGCGAGAAGAGATCCATTCCTGCTCGCAGCAGTCGCATGCGAAGCCGGTGCATAAGCCACCTGAGGGGTGTGCCTGTTCACCACCGTTGACGCCGCTGCTACTGGAACCCCCGGCGCGCCCGTGGGTTTGCGAAGCAGAAATGCTGCGGCTGCAACGAACACAAGCGCGAGGCCGCCAAGAATCCACCACTTGTACTTGCTCAGCGGATCAGGCGTGTTGATCGGTTCGCCGATGCCGCCGCCAGGCTGACCACCCGGCTGCGTTCCAGCCTGTCCTCCTGCACCCTGATCTTCACGGGGCATGTTTCCGGTGCCGGAAACTGTGAACTCAAGCGCCTTGCCGGGCTGCGCATTTCTGGCCACGAAGGTCTGGAGGTTCGGGTCCTGGTTGATCGGCAAGAACGGCGATCCCGCGCCTGCCGTGAAGGTCATGCTTTTGGGCAGCAGCACACCCACATTCTGCGTGCTGAGCGATTCCTGCGGATGGAACGTATAACTGCCGCTGTAGGGCAGGGTATAGCTGATGTTGAATTGCGTGTCCTTCTCGCCCTCGTCCGGCTGAATCGGAAAGTTGAAGGAGTAGTGCCCCTTGGGTCCATCCGGCTGAAGCTTCAACGTAGTGGGCAGCGCGCCGGCTTTCGGCCGTTGTCCTTGTGCCAGTTCAATGACGGCTTCTTCGGGCAGCACCACTTCGAAGCTCTTCGCGCTCCATTGCGTGCGCGGCGGATTGCTGGTGTTGTGAACGAAGTAGCGCTCCAGAACATGGAGCTGACCGTTGTTGGTTTCAAGCTCCATCACATCGGCTTCAATTGAAACGCCATCGACCTTCGCCGCGACATCGTAAACAGAAATCTCGGGGATCGTTCCGGACTGCGGCGCGTCGGCAAAGTATTCCGCGCCCTGGTGAAGCACCTTGACAAGCGTCGGAGCGTTGGTCGGCCGGTTGATGCTGTAGTGCCCGCTCGCGTCGACTGTCGCGCGTGCAACTTCAGTCATCCCCGTCATCGGTTCAACCAGCACGACGGTGTCACCGCTGGCGGGCTTGCCCGTGGTCTTGTTCGTCACTGTGCCGGTAAGCTGTGTGGCCTGTGCCCATGCGCCGCCAAACAAAAACATCAAGGAAAAAATCGCTATAAAAAATCGCGTCAATTTCATTTCGTAGTCGAACCCAAACTTTCCCTAAGCTGTTTTCCTAGTCCCTAGTCCCTAGTCCCTAGTCCCTAGTCCCTAGTCCCTGGTCCCTCACGCCTCTTGCTGCAGAAAGTCAATCTCTGACAGCAATTGCGCGGTTTCGTTTTCAAGTTGAGCCCGCTGCGCGACAAAGTCCTCTTCAGGATATTTCCCTGCGCGGTATTCAAAGTTGAGGTCGCGCAGATTTTCGTAAAGCTGTTCCTTCCGTTCCTCGAGATAATCCAGGCGCGTCTTTTGGCGCTGGCTCGCGAAAACATTCTCAGGCCAGAAAGTGTAAAGGAAGAGACTGATCGCCATGAGGCAGCCAAGAGCCAGACCGAGTGTGTCAGACATTAGTAACTCCCTTCACTGCCGGTTTCGCGCCGGATGCGTTCGCGTATCGCGGTCATCTCAGGCGTGCTTGCCGGTTCCGCAACCTGCTTCTTGCCGAGTGACCAGTGCCGTACCAGCAGAATGGTTCCAAGCAGTGCCGCCAGAAACACAGCAAAGGGCGCGATCCAAGCCACCAGATCGAAACCCTTCGTCGTCGGCGCAGCCAGAACGGTTGCTCCATACTTCGCAGCGAAGCCGTCAAAGATCTGCTGATCGGTCATGCCGTTCGCCATATCGGTTTTCAACTCTGCCAGCTGCACAGGCGAAGAGGGGCAGCCCACGTGGTTGCACTCGCCCAGAACCTGCCCGCAACCGCAGCTGCACATGAATTGATGGTTCAACTTCTCATAACGCGCGGTTGCATCGGTTGCCCCGATCGAGAAGCACACTCCAACAGCGAGTAACGCGGCCTGAAGCGCTTTGAGACTCTTGCGATTTCGAAACATGGCCTTCATCTCAATCGCCGCCCTTCAAAACCGGCTCTGCTTGGATTGCACGCGTAACCGGCGCCTTAACCGCAGCTCCCGCGGGTGTAAGGCTCGGAACCAGTGCGATGAACGTGCCGAACACGATAAGGACAACTCCTGCCCAGATCCAGCTCACCAGCGGATTGAGAAAAGCCTTGATGATGGGCTGGCCCGTATCAGGGTTGATGCCTTCGAAGACGACGTAAAGGTCCCAGCTCAGAACGGAGTGGACCGCCACCATCGTCTGCGGCTGCTGGCTGGCAAGGTAGACGCGCTTTTCCGGCGCCATCTGGAACTGCTTCTTGCCGTTCTGGTACACATCGAGCATTGCGTAGTCAGAGTTGAAGTTCGCGTTTGAATCCTGATTGAAGCCGACACACTCCAGCGTGTAGGGCCCCACGCTCATCTTGTCGTGAAGCGCGAGTTCCTTTTCGGTGTTCTTGTTGAAGGCAGCACCGGCAAGGCCGATCACGATGATCACGACGCCAATATGGATGAGGTATCCGCCATAGCGGCGAGTGTTGCGGCGGGTGAGCAGGTAAATTGATACGAGTAGATTCTTGCCGGTCTGCTTCGCGATAACCGCGCCTCCACGGAGAAACTCGGAAGCTATTGCCGAAAAAACGCTGGCCGACAGCGCAAACGCCACCAGCGCGTAGAAGTAGCCTGCCTCGCTGAACCAGGTGCTCACGGGACGCGGCCCGAACAGCAGGCAGACCGCCACCGTTACCCACAGAGCGATGGAGGGAACGATGAAGTTCCGCTTGACCGCTTTGAGCGATGTGGCGCGCCACGGAAGCAGCGGGCCTACTCCAGTGAGGAAGAGCAGAAACAATCCGATGGGAATGGCGACGCGGTTATAGAAGGGCGCGCCCACAGTGACTTTGTTGCCCTGTACGTATTCGCTCAGGATCGGAAAAAGTGTTCCCCACAAGATCACAAAGCAGGCGGTCAGCAGCACGAGGTTGTTAAACAGGAAGCTCGACTCGCGGCTGACAAGAGACTCGAGCTGATGGTCTGAGCGGAGATGGTCGCGCTGCAGCACGTAGGTGAAGATGCACACCGCGAGCACGATCCCCATAAAGACTGTGAACCATGTGCCAATCGAGGACTGCGCAAACGCATGCACAGAGCTCACCAGGCCGGCGCGCGTAAGCAATGTCCCTAGCAGGGTGAGCAGAAAGGTAGAGAAGATGAGCCAGACGTTCCAGCTCTTCATCATGCCCTTCTTCTCCTGCATCATCACGGAGTGCAGGAAGGCGGTGCCGGTAAGCCAGGGCATGAAGCTTGCATTCTCAACCGGATCCCATCCCCAGTAGCCGCCCCAGCCGAGAACAGCATAGGCCCAGTGCATGCCAAGGAAAACTCCGCAGGTAAGAAAGAGCCAGGTGACGAGAGTCCACACCCTGGTGATCTTGATCCACTTCTCTCCGGGATAGCGCATCATCAGCGCGCCCAATCCAAACGCGAAGGGAACCGAGAATCCCACGTAGCCGAGGTAAAGCATCGGCGGATGGATCACCATCTCCGGATATTGGAGAAGGGGATTGAGCCCGTTGCCGTCAGCTGGCATAACACCGCGAAGAAGCGCGAAGGGCGGCGCGGCGAAGTTCACCACAGCGAGAAAGAAAACCTGGATGCCGGCGAGAATAGTTCCGGCATATGCGTAGAGCTTGACGTCTGTCTTGTGGCGAAGACGAAGTACAAATCCGTAGGTTGCCAGCAACCAGCACCAGAGAAGCAGCGAACCTTCCTGACCGCTCCATAGCGCCGCAAACTTGTAGGGCCCGGGGAGTGCGCGGTTAGAGTGCTCCATGATGTAGGTGATGGAGAAATCGTTGTTGAAAACCGAGAACACCAGCGCAAACGCCGCAGCGGTCACTGCCACGAAAACGGCAATTCCTGCGCGCCGGGCGGTGTCCGCCAGGCGCTCTGGCGAAATGGCCGCCTGCTGGCCGGTCGCGATCAACCGCAAGGCCACCCCGCCTGCAAAGAGGTTGTAGGCTGCCAGCGCTAACCCGATAAGGAGTGCGAGACTTCCGAAAGTTGCCATGGAGGTGTTTTTCTCCAACTTCCTTCTGCAAAACGTACGTTGCGCCAAAACTTACAAGCGATGGTTGGTTTGTGACCCCGGTGCTACCCGCGACCTGTCGCCGTCGCCAGGCGGGAGATGTCCATCTCTGATTCTCGCACTGAAGACGAAGACCTTAGGGGGAATCCAGAGCGGCTAGACCGGGACGACCACCGCAACGATCTCATTCTCGATTATTTTAGGCCGGTTCAATGTGATTTGCCTCACACTACAGGAGGACTAGATCACATGGGAAGACCCTGAAGCACAGCATCATTCGTGCCGCTATGTCATTGAGACGATTCGCATCTGGAATTGTAGTCTCAACCGGTCGAGTTTGGGTTCGTTCAAGGTCGAAGACTGCGTGACGGGATCCAGCAGACATTCGAAGGCGCTCAGTTCTGAGTGTCTGCTGCCTGGTGGCGAGCGTGGTCCAACAGGTCTCTTGAATTTTGCTCTCTTGCGTCAAACTGACCTTAATCTTTAGGAAAGTGATCTCAATCACATTCCAGCGGCTTCTCCATTGATAGGTTCATATCAGAACTCGGACTCATTTGGTCGCCAATTGGGTTTGAGGTCCAAGGCTCTCACGATCGCTCTCGGGACGCCGATTACAACATTATTGAAAGACGTGTACTTCATGAAACTCGCAATCGTTCTTCTGCTCGTCCTTTTCGCTGCATCCGGTCGTCTTTTCGCACAAGATAGCGGTGCTTCTGCCTCCGATGAACACCCCATCCAGGACAACAGCTTTCTCGCCGAGGAGGCTTATAACCAGGAGCCCGGCGTGGTGCAGCACATCCAGACCTTCACCCGCCTGTGGAACTCAAACACCTGGGCCTACACCTTCACGCAGGAATGGCCGGTACCCGACCACTGGCGTCATCAACTCAGTTACACGCTAGTCGATGCCAGGAACGATCAAGACCTCAACCAGTCATTCGGAGATCTGCTGGTCAACTACCGCTATCAACTTGTCGGCAATGGCGACACCAAACTCGCCGTTTCCCCACGCGCCACGCTGATCGTGCCCAGCGGCTCGATCAAAAACGGCTCCGGCTATGGTGCCGCGGGCCTCCAGGCAGTTGTGCCGGCCAGTCTCGTCCTCAACCGCCACTTTGTCAGCCACTACGACCTCGGCGGAACCCTCATTCCGCACGCTCGCGACGCCGCGCACGATGTCGCCGCCTCCTATGGCTACAACGCCATCGGCAGCCTCATCTGGCTCGCGCATCCGCGCTTGAACGGCATGTTCGAAACCTCGTGGACCTCTTCGCACCTGGTGAGCCGTCCCCACGGAACAGACGTCCAGAACACCCTCTGGCTCGTTCCCGGCATGCGCGGTGCATTCAACTTCAAAAGCGGCCTCCAGATCGTTCCCGGCATCGCCTATGTTGCCGGCGTCGGCCCCAGCTCCGGCGACCGCGGCACATTCTTCTACCTGAGCTTCGAACACATTATGTGGAGAGAAAAGGAAAAGTAATTCCAGCCTAATACTCTCCGTTCGGTGGCGATTTGGAAAGCCCTAGATCGAAGCTAATAGCTAATAGCTAATGGCTATGCCAACTAGCCAGAAGCCAGCAGCTAGAACGCCGCCCTCACCCAAACAAAAACTCCTTCTCCCTCAGCTCCTTGATACTGTCCCGCAGCTTCGCTGCCTTCTCAAACTCGAACTTCCGCGCCGCATCCCGCATCTCCGTCTCCAGCTTCGTGATGAACGCGTCGACATCGGCCTGCGAAGAAAACTCCGGCAGCCCTGCTACTTCTGTTTCTTCAATCTCGCCATACTCGGCCTTGAGAATGTGCGCCAGACCCATATCCACCTTGCTGATAATCGACTGCGGCGTAATGCCATGCTCTTCGTTATACGCGCGCTGAATGGCGCGACGCCGATCCGTTTCGCCGATCGCTTTGCGCATCGAGTCCGTCATCTTGTCGGCATAAAGAATGGCTCGCCCCTCAACGTGTCTGGCAGCCCGCCCGATCGTCTGAATCAGCGAACCCATCGACCGTAAAAACCCTTCCTTGTCCGCATCCAGAATCGCCACCAGAGAAACCTCCGGCAAATCCAGCCCTTCCCGCAGCAGATTGATACCGATCAGCACATCGAACTCGCCCTTGCGCAATCCGGCGAGCAGCTTCACCCTCTCCAGCGTCTCAATCTCCGAGTGCATATACCGGCACCGCACGCCCACCTCGGTGTAGTACCCCGCAAGGTCTTCCGCCATCCGCTTCGTCAGCGTCGTCACCAGAACGCGCTCGCCCCGCTTCGCCCGGTCCCGAATCTCCGCCAGCAGATCGTCGATCTGCCCCTTCACCGGCCTGATCTCCACTTCCGGATCGACCAGCCCGGTAGGCCTGATCACCTGCTCGACAACAACACCCGCCGCGCGCGTCAGCTCATACGGCCCCGGCGTCGCCGACACATAAATCGTCTGGTGAATCCGATTCTCAAACTCATCAAACTTCAGCGGCCGATTATCCCGCGCCGAAGGCAGCCGAAACCCATAGTCCACCAGGTTCTGCTTCCGGCTCTGATCCCCATGCCACATCCCATGCACCTGCGGAATCGTCGCGTGGCTCTCGTCCACAAACAAAATGAAATCCCGCGGAAAATAATCCAGCAGCGTCGGCGGAGGCTCCCCCGGCAGCCGTCCGCTGAAGTGCCGCGAGTAGTTCTCGATCCCGTGGCAATACCCCATCGACTTGATCATCTCCAGGTCGAACCGCGTCCTCTGGTGAACGCGCTGCGCCTCCACCATCCGCCCCTCGGCCTCAAGCTGCCCCACCCACTCACTCAGCTCCGCAACAATCGAGTCAATCGCCTGCGACTTCCGCTCCGGCTGCACCACGTAGTGCGACTTCGGATAAATCGGCAGCCGCGAATACTTCTGCTTCACCGTGCCAAACAGCGGATCGATCTGCGACAGCGATTCAATTTCATCCCCGAAGAGCTCAATCCGATACGCCAATTCGTCATACGTGGGATACACCTCGATGATGTCGCCCCGCACCCGAAACGTCCCGCGCTTGAAGTCAACATCGTTCCGCTCGTAGAGAATCTCGACCAGCCGCCGCGTAATGTCCTTCCGGCTGATGTGCTGCCCCTTTTCCAGCAGCAGCAACATCCCGTAGTAAGCCTCCGGTGAACCCAGGCCGTAAATGCAGCTCACCGAACTCACAATGATCGCGTCCCTCCGCTCAAACAGAGACCGCGTCGCCGACAGCCGCAGCTTGTCCAGCTCCTCGTTGATCGTCGCTTCCTTCTCGATATACAGATCGCCCGCCGGAATGTAGGCCTCCGGCTGGTAGTAGTCGTAGTAGCTGACAAAATATTCAACCGCATTGCCGGGGAAGAACTGCTTGAACTCGTGGTAGAGCTGCGCCGCCAGTGTCTTGTTGTGCGCCAGGATCAGGGCCGGCCGGTTCGACTGCTCAATGATCTTGGCCATCGTGAAAGTCTTGCCTGATCCGGTCACTCCCAGCAGCACCTGGTGCTTCTCCCCCGCCGAAAGACCGCCGACTAGGTCCTCGATAGCCCGAGGCTGGTCCCCGCGAGGCTTATAGCTGCTTACCAACTGAAAATCCATTTGACGATTATATATTGGAAGCGAAGATTAGGCGAAAGTTCTCGGATCGCCGGTAATTCGGATCTGCCCACAAATTAGGGATAACAGCCGCTCTAAAAGCTGTGATATTGTTGCGAGCAACCCATTCTCAATTCAAGGAACCTGTCCATGTTCGAATCGCAGGATACACAGAGCAGCATTCTTGCGCCTTCCACGAATGCGGAAACTCCGCAGTTTTCCAAAGCTGAATACACTGGTACACCCGGCAGCGATCGGTGTGGCATTTGTGGCAGTTCCTTGACCGGCCAGTACTACCGCGTAAATGCTCAAATGGCGTGTGCAACCTGCGCAGGACAGGCCAAAGCAGGACAGCCCACCGACAGCCACGTAGCGTTTGCGCGGGCGGCACTCTTTGGAGTCGGTGGAGCGCTCGCCGGACTGGCGCTCTACTCCACCGTTGAGATCGTCACCAACATGACCATCGGCTACCTGGCTCTGGCAGTCGGCTGGCTCGTCGCCAAGGCCATGATGACCGGATCCAGGGGAATCGGCGGTACGCGCTATCAAGTGACGGCCGTGCTACTGACGTACTTTGCTATTTCGATGGCGGCTATTCCTGTAGGCATCTCGTACCTCGTCTCGCATCGGCACGACCCGGCAGCGCAGACGCAGAGCGACGCCTCGCCGCAAACCGCAGAGGCAAACTCAGACAGCGCTTCTACGCAAGGCGCGGCGCATGACAGCAGTTCAGGCCATCCGATCCTTATGCTGTTGCTCTATGGCATTGCTTCTCCATTCATGGAACTGGCATCACCCGGCTCGGGACTCATTGGCCTGGTCATCCTGTTCGTCGGCCTCAGCATTGCATTCCGCTCGACCAAGGCGAAGCCTCTCGTAGTAGACGGTCCATACGCACTTGCGGGAGATAGAGCCATCTCCTGATGGAAACTACTGCGTGGAATGCTGGCCTGATCTCTCATTGTCCTGACTGCGGCCATGAACTGCCCCTGGCTGCACTGGCCTGCCCGGAGTGCCACGTGCTCGTGCATGGCGCGGACCTGGCGCGGTTGTCAGCCGAGGCGAAACGACTTGAGGCGCAGAATCGCTTCGCAGAAGCGCGCGAAGTGTGGAATCGCGCACTCACACTGCTGCCGCCAGATGTGAAGCAAGCCGAGTGGGTCCGCGAGAAGATGGCGGCGCTGCATCAGGCCCATGACGAATCCCTCAGCGCGCCTCCGAAGCCAAGCCACGTATGGGCGAAACGCCTTGGACCGCTGGCTCCGCTCGCCATCATCTTGGCCAAGAGCAAGGGGCTGCTGCTGACGGTTTTCAAGCTGAAGTTTCTTTTCAGCTTCTTCTCGTTCATCGCTGTTTATGTAACGTTCTGGGGCTGGAAGTTTGGCGCGGGTTTCGCCGTCAGCATCCTCATTCACGAACTTGGCCACTATGTCGACATCCGACGTCGCGGTCTCCCGGCCGAGATGCCGGTCTTCCTCCCCGGGCTCGGTGCGTATGTCAAGTGGGACGCGCTGGGTGTCACAAAGCGACAGATCGCGGAGATCAGTCTTGCTGGCCCGCTCGCTGGCTGGATGGCTGCGGCGGCGTGCCTTTGGATTTATACCTCGACGGGCAACATGCTTTGGGTTGCTCTGGCACATACTGGAGCGGTCATCAACCTGCTGAATCTCATTCCCGTCTGGCAGCTGGATGGTGGCAAGGCAGTTGAGTCGCTCGGGAAGAACGAACGAGTGGCGCTGCTGGTTGCAGCCATTACGCTCGGCGTGGTTGCCCGCCAAGGAATGTTTCTGCTGATCGCGGCGGGAACCGTCTACCGCCTGTTCACCAAAGACAAGCCCAAACGCGAAGACTGGCGAACCCTTATCTACTACGTCGTCGTTATGGCGCTGCTCGCGGCCGTGATCTGGGTGAGCCCGTATCAAGGGATTCCGGGTTCGCGGTAAAACATGATGGTTCGTTTTACCACTACGGGTGGGTCTACCTGAAATGAGTGAAAACTCTTCCGAGGTGTTAAGTTCTTCGCAGCCGAGAGTAGGGGCGCTGAAGGCGTTCTTCAGGGCAGTTTTCGGCTTGGTGATTAGTGGCGTCGCAATCTGGATCTTTCCCAAGATCCCTGTTACCCGCAGTGAGTTTGGACTGAAGGTGGCCCTGATTATTCCTTTAGCAGCGCTCGCAACCATATGGGTTCCGTTTCTTACATTTTGCAAGCGCGAGAGGAAGCGACCGTCAGCTTGGCTTGCTCTCCTGTTCACATCGCTCGCTGGAATGGCTGCATTGTGGGCGGTCACGCATCTGACCGAACTTCAGAAAAGATCCTTGACGGATATGACCTATGAGAATTGTGCAGAAGCTGCTGCGACGATGGGATTCATCGCAGCTCTGGTGTGGTTCGTCCGGTCTCGGAATCTATGCGCTGTCGGCGCAATGATAACGGCAGTCTGGATTTCTTGGGTCTTTTCGCTCTCATATCCTTTCTAGCGACGATCGACGTCCTGCCGTTCCAATCTCAAATGTCAGAATGATCGGTTCACGATAGCTCAGCGGAGACCCATGGCGGCTGGCCCACATCTCACGTCCTCTCAAATTAGGGTGCCCCACATCTCCCTTTTAAGATGTGGGTTTATGTAGGCCCATCCGTCCTCAATTCACGGCCGTACCTCTCGTCGGCAGCACCATCTCGCGACTCCGCTCTCCCTGTCGCACCACAACGCGCGCTCCGCTGAAGAACGGATCGGAAGAAATCTGCGGGCTGAGAAATTCAAACACGCGGCCAGCATCCTCTCCCGTAAAGATCAGCGTTCGCGTGTCCGGTGACGTGATGTGCCCGCTGATCCGCCCAATTCCCGATTCAGCCAGTGCTCCCGCCAGCCCATAAACAAGATTGCGAATCTCCACGTTCGTGCGCGGATCCGCATGGCTCTGATTCGGAACCTCCACAAGCACCGTGCCTCCCGCAAACGCCACTCGATCCCCGCCGCCATCGGCTGACTGAACAGATTCGCGATCCTGCCGGACCCTCGCAAGCTCCTCTTCGACAGGCGTCAACTCGCCCTCACGCCCGAGCCGCTTCAAGGCATCAATCAGCCCCTGCAAATCGTCAAGATAAGCTTCAAAGCTCGGGCTCGCCTGCTTCTTCCGCTCCGCAATTGCATTCTTGAACCAGGTCACAGCCTCTTCGTCTCGCCCCGCATCGCGCAGCGTCATCGCCTTCGTCGAGTAAGCATAGGCACGCTGCGCATCGGAAGCAGGGAAGAGATCAATCGACCTGTCCACAGAAGCGAGTGCCTCATCAAACTTCTTCATCCGTCGATAGCATCCTGCAATGTTGTTATGCAGCAGAGCAATCCGCTCCGGAGGCGTCGCGGCGTTGTTTTCGCGCACCCGCAGGACCTTCGCGTAAAACTCCAGCGACTCATCGTAGCGGCCTTGTTCCGCGCAAAGAATCCCCAGATTCACCCAGGCCGGTGCAGCCGACTGGTACTCGAGTTTCGCTGCATGCATCTCTGCAGCCTCGCGAAAGCATGCCTCCGCCTCTGCAGGCTGCGTCTTGCGCACCGCATTTCCAAGTGTCAGCAAGGTCGCCGACCGCCAGGGATGCTCAGGAACCTTATCCAGAATCTTCAGCGCTGCGCGCAGAGGAATAGCCGCATATTCGCCCAGCCCCATTCGGCTGTAACACTCACCCATCTTCTGCAGCATCTCCGCCACCAGCATCGCATCCGTCTCGGGCTTTGCATGTTGCAGCGCGAGCTCCCAGAACGTAAGCGCGTTGCGATAATCCTGCTGACGGTAAAACTCAAGCGCCATGAAATAGTGGTAGTTCGCAATCGGCACATTCTTGCATTCCTCATCGATCGCCCTCACTGCCTGGTCTCGAAATGCCCGCGACTGCTCCTGATCTCCTTTCTTGGTGCGGACGAGGCCAAGGCCGAGAAGGGCCAAGGGCTTCACATGCCTTAGAAGAGTCGCACTCTCTGCCTCTGCAATTCTGTTCAGGCTCGCGAAACCTTTCTCAGCCATCTCCAGCTGTCCGCGTTCCGCAGCGTCCGCAGCCTGAGCTACCACCTTAATCAGAATGTCCATCTTGAGAAGCGTCTCGATTTCGGCTCTCTCCACGTCTGTACCCGCCTCAATGCAATTTGGTGTCTCCCAGACTAGCGCACCTGCAAACTGATCTGCTGGTCCCTCACCCAGCGCAGAGAATCGATAGGGATCAGCGGGTAGCATCGCGTGACGAACGGTGCTGGAGCATCCCTCGCGAACCATCTAGAATGATCCGTTCACCCGTAGCACCTCCGGAGACCCATGCCCGAACTCACCCGCCGCAAAATTCTTGCCATGTTGCTCACGGCACCCGCAGCCACTTCCTGCTGGGCGCAAGACCCCAGTGACACCAGCGCCTGGACCCCGCTCTTCGACGGCAAAACTCTCAACGGCTGGAAGCCCAGCGAGCATCAGGGCTCATTCAAGGTCGTTGATGGCCAGATCGTGGCGCACGGCGATCGTTCCCATCTCTTCTACACCGGACCCTTCCAGGGCGCCGACTTCCGGAATTTCGAACTCGCCCTCGAAATCAAGACCACGCCCGGTTCCAACTCCGGCGTCTATTTCCATACCGCGTTTCAGCCCTCAGGCTTTCCTTCGGCGGGCTTCGAAGTCCAGGTTGAAAACAACGAACAACAATCCGGAGCGCCGGCCACCGGATACGTCGAGCGCAAAAAGACCGGCTCGCTCTACGGTGTCCGCAACGTCTACAAAACCTTCGTCAAAAACGACGAATGGTTCAAGCTGTCGATTCTGGTCCGCGGCAAACGCGTGCAAACCCGCATCAATGACACGCTCGTCGTTGACTACATCGAGCCCGACCAGCCTTACCAGGCCGATCCAAAATTTCAACGCGTCCTGAAACATGGAACCTTTGCGCTTCAGGGACACGATCCGGGTAGCACCACCCACTTCACAAACATTCGCGTGCGCCCGCTGCCAGACACGGCCGAGCCGCTTCCGGCCTCGCAACCAAGTGATCGCCCCATCGTCGACGATCTTTACCGCGAGGTCATCCGTCTCGGCACGGACAACTATCCCGTGGTGGACTATCACGTGCACCTCAAAGGTGGCCTCACCCTCGATCAGGCGCTCGAGAACTCGCGCCGTCTCGGCATCAACTACGGCATCGCCATCAATTGCGGGCAGGGCTTTCCCGTGCACAGCGACGACAGCGTGCGGCAATACCTCGACGGCATGCAGGGCCAGCCCTGTTTCGTCGCCCTGCAGGCAGAAGGTCGCGAGTGGAGGACGCTCGTTTCGCCCGAATCCATCGCCCGCTTCGACTACGTCTTCACCGATGCCATGACCTTCACCGATAACCACGGCAAACGCATGCGCCTCTGGATTGACGACGAAGTCGGCACGATCCCTGACGCGCAGGCCTTCATGGACATGTTGGTCGATCGCATCCTCGGCGTCATGCGCGAGCCCATCGACATCTACGCCAACCCCACATTTCTCCCCACCCAGATCGCGCCCGACTACGAAACCCTTTGGACCCCCGAACGCCGCCACAAGGTCATCGCCGCCGCCATTGAAAACAACGTAGCCATCGAAATCAACAATCGCTACAAGATCCCCAGCGCGTCCTTCATCAAACAAGCCAAGGTCGCCGGCGCAAAATTTTCCTTCGGCACCAACAACACCGACGCCAACGTCGGCCGCCTCGAGTACCCGCTCCAGATGGTGAAAGAATGCGCCCTCGCCTGGCAGGACATCTTCGTCCCTAGACCCGACGGCCAGAAGAAAATCCAGACAGGGAAGTAAGTACGCTGGGTGCCCCGGCTTTGCCTAAATACCGAGTTTTTCGGCTGATTCTATGTGCAACACAAAGATTTTGTGGGCAAGGGAAGGTCAATAGGTTCAATACCGCACCCCAAATGTTGCTTAAAGAGTAATTGACGGATGGGCGGTCATAGGAAAGCTACGATCCTTGTGGCGAGTTCGCGGCGTTAACGCTCCTCTGCAAAGAGAACAACAAAGCGGAGAGTACCGACAAGATTGGGACGACCATCAGCAGGAAAATGAGCGGACCCACTTCTGAAAAGAAGCGAGCATTCAGCGAACCGAAAAACATGGCCCAGTCATTTGCTCCCTTTGACAGCGACCAAGTTTCACGCCGGAGGATGATGAACGCGGCATAGACGCTCAGCAATGCCGCCGATTGCCAGCATATTGCCCAGGCAGTACGAATCTTCGATCGGGTCAACCGTTTCCACTGGATTGCCCAGACTCCCACGAGCGCCAAGGCGATGAGAGCACCGAATTCTTCTACCCATCGGATCGCTGTTGTTCTCTCGAAGG
>Ga0207671_10002137_pt1 | contig 21581 bp, 18 predicted proteins | sample KBSC24metaG_FD_184352 | JGI IMG/M metagenome (GOLD analysis project Ga0207671, IMG submission 184352) | Corn rhizosphere microbial communities from Kellogg Biological Station, Michigan, USA - KBS C2-4 metaG (SPAdes) (version 2) | ecosystem: Host-associated > Plants > Roots > Rhizosphere > Soil... | reverse complement strand
ACGCCGAAGACCTTGTCCGTGACGGTCGGCGGCACCGACCTCGCGCCGGTGGTGGGCACGGACATCGCGCCGGGGACGACGCGCGCCACCGACCGGGTGGAGATCGCCGGCGCGCCTCTGGTGTTCGTCGGCTACGGCGTCTCGGCGCCGGAACGCGGCTGGGACGACTTCAAGGGCGTCGACCTGCACGGCAAGGTCGCCGTCTTCCTCGTCAACGATCCCGATTACGAGGCGCAGCCGGGCGACGGCGCCTATGGCAAGTTCGGCGGCCAGGCGATGACCTTCTACGGGCGCTGGGTCTATAAATATGAGGAAGCGGCGCGGCGCGGCGCCATCGCGGCGCTGATCGTGCACGAGGACGGGCCGGCCGGCTATGGCTGGAACGTGGCGGGCAACACGGTCGGCGGCACCTACGCGCTGCCGGTCGCGGCGGGCCAGCCCCAGCCGGTCGCGCTGCAGAGCTGGATCGCGCGGCCTTTCGCGGAGAGGCTGTTCAAGGCCGCCGGCCTCGATCTGGAGACGCTCAAGAAGCAGGCGCGGCAGGGGGATTTCCGGCCCGTCGAGCTGAAGGGGGCGACTCTGGCTGTCGATATGCCGGTGAAGTCCGAGCGAATCGAGAGCCACAATGTGCTGGCGCGGATTCCCGGCACGACCCATCCCGACGAGGCGGTGATGTTCGGCGCGCATTGGGATGCCTATGGCATCGGCGCGCCCGATGCGCAGGGCCGCACCATCCGCCCCGGCGCCAATGACGACGGGCTGGGCGTCGCCGGCCTGCTGGCGCTCGCCAAGGCGTACAAGGCCGGCCCGGCGCCCCAGCGCACGATCGCCTTCGGCTTCTGGACGGCGGAGGAGCGCGGGCTGCTCGGCTCGGAATATTATGCGCAGAATCCGGTCTTCCCAGTGGCGAAGACGGTCGGCGTGCTGACTATCGACATCCTCCAGACCGCCGGGGCCGCCAAGGACGTGGTGCTGATCGGCGCGGGCCAGGACAGCCTGGAGAAGGACCTCGCCACGGTCGCCGCCGCGCAGGGACGGACCATCACGCCGGACAGCAAGCCGGAGCGCGGCCTCTTCTACCGCGCCGACCATTTCTCGCTGGCCAAGCGCGGCGTGCCGACCCTGCTGCTGATGGGCGCCGGTGGCGGCGCCGATCTGGTGAAGGGCGGCCGCGCGGCGGGCGACCAGTGGGTCACCGACTATACCGCCCATTGCTACCACCAGACCTGCGACACCTGGTCGGCGGACTGGGACCTGACCGGCGCGGCGGCGGACGTGAACCTGTTCTACGCCCTCGGCAAGCGACTCGCCTGGTCGCGCGAATGGCCGACATGGAATGCGGGCTCCGAGTTCAAGGCGGTGCGCGAGGCGACGGCGGCGGAGCGGAGGCCCTGATCGAATCCTCCCCCGCCAGGGGGAGGTGGCGCGCGTAGCGTGACGGAGGGGGCAGACGGAGGTGCGCTTCCGGTGGAACACCGCCGCCCTCCCCCTCCACCGCCTGCGGCGGTCCCCCTCCCCCTGGCGGGGGAGGATATAAAGACAGAAAGACAGCGCTGGACATATGGCCTTTTGCGCGCGCTTGGGCCAAAGGGGGGCCGCGCTCGTGAGAAGCCGCGTCGAGGGAGCCCGAATGACCGACGCTTTCGCCCGTACCCCGCCGTCCGCCGTCCTGCCGGCGCAGCGCCTGCTGCTGTTCGGCGCGACCGGAGACCTGTCGCAGCGCATGCTGCTGCCCTCGCTTTTCTCGCTCCACGCCGAGAAGCTGGTCGGGCCGGACCTCAAGATCATCGGCACCGCGCGGTCCGAGCTGGATGATGCGGGCTTCCGCAAGGTCGCGGCCGAGGCGCTGGAGAAGTTCCTCTCCCCCGAGGCGCGCGTGGCGGAGGCGATTCCCTCGTTCCTCGAACGCCTGCGCTACGTGCCGCTCGACGCCTCCAAGCCCGAGAGCTTCTCGGCCTTGTCCGGGGCGATGGGCAGCGATCGGGACCAGCACACCGCCATCTATCTCTCCACCGCGCCCTCGCTGTTCGGATCGACCATCGCGGGCCTGCAGAGCGCGGGGCTCGACGGCCCGAACTGCCGCATCGGCCTCGAAAAGCCGCTGGGCCACGATCTCGCCTCCTCGGCGGTGATCAACGATGCCGTCGCGGCGGCCTACACCGAGGGCCAGACCTTCCGCATCGATCACTATCTCGGCAAGGAGACGGTGCAGAACCTGCTCGCCCTGCGCTTCGGCAACCGCATGTTCGAGCCGCTGTGGAACGCCGAGAATATCGAGCATGTCCAGATCACCGTTTCCGAGACGGTGGGGCTGGAAGGCCGCGTCTCCTATTATGACGGCGTCGGCGCGCTGCGCGACATGGTGCAGAACCACATGCTCCAGCTGCTCGCGCTGGTGGCGATGGAGCCCCCTGCCCGCTTCGGCCCGCGCTCGGTGCGCGACGAGAAGGTGAAGGTGCTGCGCTCGCTCCGCCGCATCGATCGCGCCACCGCGGCCACCGACACGGTGCGCGGCCAATATGCCGAGGGCGCGGTCGGCGGGAAGGCGGTGCCCGGCTATGTCGACGAGCTCGGCCAGCCCTCCAACACCGAGACCTTCGTCGCGGTGAAGGCGCATGTCGACAATTGGCGCTGGCACGGCGTGCCCTTCTACCTGCGCACCGGCAAGCGCCTGCCCAACCGCCACAGCGAGATCGTCATCCAGTTCCGCGAGGTGCCGCACTCGATCTTCGCCGGGCGGGGCGCGGTGCTGCAATCGAACCGGCTGCTGATCCGCCTCCAGCCGGAGGAGAATATCCGCCTGCTGGTGATGGCCAAGGAGCCGGGCCTCGATCGCGACGGAATCCGCCTGAGAGAGGTTCCGCTCGACCTTTCGCTCACCACCGCTTTCGCCGGCTTCCGCCGCCGCATCGCCTATGAGCGGCTGCTGCTCGATCTGATCGAGGGCGATCCCACCCTGTTCGTCCGCCGCGACGAGGTGGAGGCGCAGTGGCAGTGGATTGACGCGATCCGCGACGGGTGGGACGCGGCGAATGTCACACCCCGCCTCTATTCGGCGGGAACCTGGGGGCCATCCGCGGCGATTGCCCTGACGGAACGCGATGGAGTGCACTGGAATGATTGAGGCCGAATGGTGGGACTATGAGAATGCCGAGGAGCTCGCCGAGCAGCTCGCCGGCGATATCGGCTTCATCATCGAGAGCGCGATCGACGCCCGCAACGAGTGCCTGCTCGTGCTGCCGGGCGGCAAGTCGCCCATCCCGGTGTTCGAGCGGCTCAAGGCCCAGAAATTCCCCTGGAAGAAGGTGACCATCGTGCCGGGCGACGACCGGCTCGTCGACGTCACCGATCCGCTGAGCAACGCCAACCTGCTCGCCCGCAACTTCATGCCGCTGGGCGCGCGCGTCGTGCCGCTCACCGCCGGCAAGCTGGGCGTGAAGCAGGCGGGCGAGGCGGCGGACGCGCGGCTGGCCGATCTGAAGTGGCCGCCGGACGTCGTCTGGCTCGGCATGGGCACGAACGGCCATACCGCGTCGATCTTCCATGGCCCGGAGTATGACGAGGCGCTGTCCTCCAAGAAGCGCGCCATCGGCCTCACCCCTGATCCGCTGCCCCCGGAAGCCCCCGTCGCGCGCGTGACGCTCACCCGCTCGGCGATCCTCTCGGCCCGCTCGATCCTCGTCACCATCGACGGCGACGAGAAGAAGCGCGTGCTGGAGGAGGCGCTGGCGGAAGGCGAGCGCTCCGAATGGCCGATCGGCCGCGTCCTCGCCGATGCCGAGCAGTCGATCGACATTCACTGGCGCAAGGCGTGATCTGATCCCCGCCGCTCCCGCGCAAGCGGAGGCGGCGGGACGCGAAGACCCTGTTCATTGCCAACGCCCCGGCCGGTGCCGGGGCATGGAAGAGGTGACATGACCGACCTCCACCCCACCGTCCACGCCGTCACCCAGCGGATCGTCGAGCGGTCCAGGCCGACGCGGGATCGCTATCTCGCACTGGTCGAGCGCGAGCGGGAGCGCGGGGTGGATCGCTCCCGCATGGGCTGCGGCAACCTCGCCCACGGCTTCGCCGCCTCGGGCGAGGACAAGGCCCAGATCCGCGCCGGCGGGGCGATGAACATCGGCATCGTCACCTCCTACAACGACATGCTGTCGGCCCATCAGCCTTATTATCGCTACCCCGAGCAGATGAAGCTCTGGGCGCGCGAGGTCGGCGCGACGGCGCAGGTGGCGGGCGGCGTGCCGGCGATGTGCGACGGCGTGACGCAGGGCCTGCCGGGGATGGATCTCTCCCTGTTCAGCCGCGACACCATCGCGCTCTCCACCGCGGTGGGCCTCAGCCACGGCATGTTCGAGGGCGTCGCGATGCTGGGCATCTGCGACAAGATCGTGCCGGGCCTGCTGATCGGCGCGCTGCGCTTCGGCCATCTGCCGGCGATCCTGATCCCGGCCGGGCCGATGCCGTCCGGCCTCGCCAACAAGGAGAAGCAGCGCGTCCGCCAGCTTTATGCCGAGGGCAAGGTCGGCCGCGAGGAGCTGCTGGAGGCGGAATCGGCCTCCTATCACGGCGCCGGCACCTGCACCTTCTACGGCACCGCCAATTCCAACCAGATGATGATGGAGATGATGGGGCTGCACGTGCCGCAGTCCGCCTTCGTCAATCCGGGCACCAAGCTGCGCCAGGCGCTGACCCGCGCCGCCGTCCACCGCCTCGCCGAGATCGGGCTGGGCGGCGAGGATTACCGCCCGCTCGGCCATGTCGTCGACGAGAAGGCGATCGTGAACGCCGCGATCGGCCTGCTCGCCACCGGCGGGTCGACCAACCACGCCATCCACCTGCCCGCCATCGCGCGGGCGGCCGGCATCGTGATGGACTGGAAGGATCTCGATCAGCTCTCGGCGACGGTGCCGCTCCTGGCGCGCGTCTATCCCAACGGATCGGGCGACGTGAACCATTTCCAGGCGGCCGGCGGCCTGGCCTTCATCACGAAGACGCTGCTGGACCATGGCCTGCTCCACGGCGATATCCTGACCATCGCGAAGGGCGGCTTCGCCGACTACACCTCCGATCCGCGCCTGATCGACGATGCGCTGGTGTGGGAGCCGACGCCCGAGCAGCCGCTGGACACGGCGATGGTCCGCCCTGCGTCCGATCCCTTCCAGCCCGATGGCGGGATGCGGCTGGTGACGGGCAATCTCGGACGCGCCATCTTCAAGACGAGCGCCGTCGATCCGTCGCGCTGGACGATCGAGGCGCCGGCGCGCGTCTTCGCCGACCAGAACGAGGTGCTGGCCGCCTTCAAGGCGGGCGAGCTGGATCGCGACGTCATCGTCGTCGTCCGCTTCCAGGGGCCCCGCGCCAACGGCATGCCGGAGCTGCACAAGCTCACCACGCCGCTCGGCGTGCTGCAGGACAGGGGCTTCAAGGTGGCGCTGGTCACTGACGGGCGCATGTCCGGCGCGTCGGGCAAGGTGCCGGCGGCGATCCACGTCTCGCCCGAGGTGCTGGGCGGCGGCCCGCTCGGCAAGCTGCGCGACGGCGATGTGGTGCGGCTGTGCGGCCATGACGGGATGCTCGAGGCGCTGGTCGATTTCGACGAGTGGGAGGCCCGCCAGATGGCGGACGCGCCGCCGCCGGCGCTGGGCACGGGGCGCGAGCTGTTCGCCTTCATGCGCCACGGCGCCGACGACGCGGAGAAGGGCGGATCGGCGATGCTGGCCGCGATGGACGCGATCGTGTGACGCCATAACAGGCGATGGGCATCGGGGTTTGCTCGCATCATCCGTTCGCACTGAGCATAGTCGAAGTGCAGCCACCGACGGCGCGTGTCCTTCGACTACGCTCAGGACGAACGGAACATGGGCCGAGAATCGGGCTACGAAGGCGCATGAGCGGCTTGTAATGCCCCTCGCCCGGCTTTTGCGCTAAGGGGTGGCCATGAACGCGCACTCGCACGGCCATGATCATGGCCACGATCATCACGGCCATGGCCACGGGCACCACCATCACGGCCCCGGCGGCCATCACGATCATGCCGCCGGCGCCAGCGCCAACCGGATCGGCATCGCGCTCGCGCTCAACCTGTCGGTGCTCGGTGCCGAGCTGGCCGGCGCTTGGTGGTTCGGCAGCCTCGCCCTGCTGTCCGACGCGGCGCACATGTTCACCGATGCCGCGGGGCTCGCCATCGCGCTCGCCGCGCTCGCCATCGCCAAGCGCCCGGCCGACGACAAGCGCTCGTTCGGCTATCGCCGCTTCGAGATTCTCGCCGCCGCCTTCAACGCGGTGCTGCTGTTCATCGTCGGCGGCTTCGTGCTGGTCGAAGGCATCCGCCGCTTCTTCGACCCGGTGCCCGTCGCCTCGCTCGGCATGATGGGGGTGGCGGGCCTGGGCCTCGTCGCCAACATCGCCGCGATGGCGGTGCTGTCGGGCGGGCGCGGCCATTCGATGGCGGTGAAGGGCGCCTATCTGGAGGTGATGGCCGATGCGCTGGGATCGCTCGCCGTCATCATCGGCGCCGGCGCGATCTGGCTGACCGGGCTGCAATGGCTCGATCCATTGATCGGCATCGGCATCGCCTTGTGGGTGCTGCCGCGCACCTGGGCGCTGTTGCGCGACACCACCCAGATCCTGCTGGAGGGCGTGCCCGCCCGCCTGTCGCTCACCGAGGTGCGCGAGGCGCTGGCCGGGGCCGAGGGGGTCGGCGGCGTGCACGATCTGCACCTCTGGTCGCTGGCCGGGGACGATGCCAGCCTCACCGCCCATGTCGAGCTGGTCGAGGATGTGGAGCCCGAAGGCGTGCGCGTGGCGTTGATCCGCATGCTGGACGAGCGCTTCTCGGTTCGCCATGTGACTCTCCAGCTCGAGCAAGGGCCGTGCTGCGAGACGGGGCATCTGCATCCATGATTCGGGTTTGGGCATGACGAAGGCGTACAAGATCCTGACCGCGGGCCAGTGGGCGGGCTGGCAGGACAAAGGCGAGTTCGCCGGCGCGCCGATCGATATCGAGGACGGCTACATCCATCTCTCCGCCGCCGAGCAGGTCGCGGAGACGCACGCCAAGCATTTCGAAGGCCTGCACGATCTGGTGCTGGCCGAGGTCGATCTCGATCAGCTCGGCGATTCGGTGGTGTGGGAGCCGTCGCGCGGCGGCCAGCTTTTCCCGCACGTCTACGGCACGATCCCGCTGGACGCGGTGACCGACGCGCGGCCGATACCGGATTGAACAGAGAAGCCGTTCGGGCTGAGCTTGTCGAAGCCCTGTCCTTCTTCTTCTTTCAGGGCTGAGGGAAAAAAGGACGGCACCCTTCGACTGCCTGCTAAGGCAGGCGCTCAGGACAGGCTTCGACAAGCTCAGTGCGAACGGTTGAGAGGTTGGGCTTTTAAGCCGCTTCCCACCGATCCTCTTCGCCGATCCGGACGCGTTCGGCCTGGCTCACCGCGTCGGTGGCGCGCAGTGCGGCCAGGATGCGCATCAAATGGGCGAGATCGTGCACCTCCAGATCGACCTGGAAGGTGTGGAAGCTCGAATCGCGGTGGACCAGCGACAGGTTGAGGATGTTCGCGGCATGCGCGCCGAGGATGCCGGCCATCATGCCGAGCGAGCCCGGCTCGTTGCGCAGGATCACCGAGAGCCGCGCGGTGCCGCCGTCCGACTTGTCGCCCCAGGCGAGATCGACCCAGTCGGCATCCTCCGGCCCGGCGGCGAGCGTCGGGCAGTCGATGGCATGCACCTCCACCGGCGCGTCGGGGCGGCGCAGGCCGACGATGCGGTCGCCCGGCACCGGGTGGCAGCAATCCGCCAGCCGGAAGGCGACGCCCGGGGTGAGGCCCCGGATCGAGACCTTGTCGCGCTGGGGCACCGGGCGCGATCCCGCCTCGGCCCCCGGCATCAGCGCCTCGGCCACCGCGGCATCGTCGATCGTGCGGCGGGCGATCGCCTCCATCAGCGCGCCCTCGTCGCCGAGGTGCAGCCGCTTCACCGCCTGCGCCAGCGCATCGGGCTTGAGCGGCGCGGGCAGGCGCGAGACGATCTCCTCGTAGAATTTCCGGCCGAGCGCGATCATCTCCTCGCGCTCCTTCTGGCGGACGAAGCGGCGCAGCGTCGCCTTGGCCTTGCCGGTGACGACGAAGTTCATCCATTCGGGCTGCGGCTTCTGCGCGGCGGATTTCAGGATCTGCACCTGGTCGCCATTCTGGATCGGCGTGCGCAGCGGCACCAGCCGGCCGTTCACCTTGGCGCCCACCGCCTGGTTGCCGAGATCGGTGTGGACGGCATAGGCGAAATCGATCGGGGTCGATCCCTTGGGCAGCTGGATCAGCTCGCCATTGGGCGTGAAGGCGAAGATGCGATCCTGGTACATCGCCATGCGGGTGTGCTCGAGCAGCTCCTCGGGGCTGTCGGCATGGTCGAGGATCTCGACGAGGTCGCGGATCCAGCTCACCTTCGTGCCGCCCACGTCGGCGGCGGTGCCCTGCTTGTAGGCCCAGTGCGCGGCATAGCCATATTCGGCCTGGGCGTGCATCGCCTCGGACCGGATCTGGATTTCGATCCGCACCTTCTCGTTGTGGATCACCGAGGTGTGGAGCGAGCGATAGCCGTTGCGCTTGGGCGTCGAGATATAATCCTTGAAGCGCCCCGGCACCATCGGCCAGCGCTCGTGGACGAGGCCCAGCGCGCGATAGCATTGCTCGGTATCCGCGACGACGACGCGGAAGGCCATGATGTCGGAAAGCTGCTCGAAGCTGATGTGGCGCTCGGTCATCTTGCGCCAGATCGAATAAGGATGCTTCTCGCGCCCCGTCACCTCGGCCTGGATGCCGTGGCGGCCGAGCAGCAAGGTGAGGCCGGAGGCGATGCGGGCGATCCGGTCCCCGCCGCCTTCCTTCAGCTGCTCCAGCCGCTTGGTGATCGATTCATAGGCTTCGGGCTCGAGCTGCTGGAAGGCGAGCGTCTGCATCTCCTTCATGAATTCGTACATGCCCACGCGCTCGGCGAGCGGCGCGTAGATGTCCATCGTCTCCTTTGCGATGCGGCGGCGCTTGGCCTCGCTCGGGATGTAATGGAGCGTGCGCATGTTGTGCAGCCGGTCGGCCAGCTTCACCAGCAGCACGCGGATGTCGTCGGACATCGCGAGCAGGAACTTGCGGAGATTCTCCGCCGCCCGCTCATTCTCCGATTGCGCCTCGATCTTGGACAGCTTGGTGACGCCGTCGACCATGCGCGCCACGTTCGGCCCGAACAGTTTCTCGATCTGCTCGGGCGTGGCGACCGTATCCTCGATCGTGTCGTGGAGGATGGCGGTGGCGATCGTCTCGTCGTCCAGGCGCAGGTCGGTCAGGATGCCGGCCACCTCGATCGGATGGCTGTAATAGGGGTCGCCCGATGCGCGCTTCTGGCTGCCATGCGCCTGCATCGAGAAGACGTAGGCGCGGTTGATCAGCTCCTCGTCCGCTTCGGGATCATAGCGGCGCACCCGCTCGACGAGTTCATACTGTCTCAGCACCCGCGCATGATGTGGGTTTTCCGGCCCGCAAGGCAACTGCGAAGGCCGGCATTCCGCGCTTTTTCTCCGCACCAGTGGCACCGGAGCGACGACATTTGGGTTTTTACCCGACTCGCCCTATCTATGGGGGCGGAGGAGAGGGATTTTGGAGGACAGTGACGTCATTCGCCGGATCGTGACCGGCTGCAGCCTGACGGCCGCCCTGGAGGTGGTGGGTGAGCGTTGGTCCTTCATGATCCTGCGCGGCGCCTTCAACGGCCTCGGCCATTTCGAGCAGTTCCAGTCGACCCTCGGCATCGCCCGCAACATCCTGGCGAACCGGCTGTCGCGACTGGTGGCGCACGGCATGATGGAGCGCTGCCCCTGCACCGACGACAAGCGCAAGGTGGAATATCGCCTCACCGAAAAGGGCGAGGCCCTGATGCCGGTGCTGGTGGCGCTGCGCCAGTGGGGCGCGCGCTGGACGTCCTGCCAGCCGGCCAATGCCCGGCTCGTGGACACGCGCGACGGGCTGCCGGTGCAGGAAGTGGGCGTGCTCGCCGCCGACGGCCGCAGGCTGAGCCTGCACGACGTCAAATGGGTGGTGCTGGAGCAGGACGAAGCCCCGCAGGCTCCACCGGATACCGGCCGCGTCGCCGCGGCCGGCTGACAGCCAAACCAACCCCGTTCGCCCTGAGCTTGTCGAGCCTGCCTTGAGCGCCTGCCTTGGCAGGCAGTCGAAGGGGGCCGTCCTTATTCTTCCTCGGCCTTGGCGAAGAGAGAAGGACAGGGCTTCGACAGGCTCAGCCCGAACGGAAGTTAAGGCTCAGTTATTCGTAGTCCGGCCCGACATTCTGGTTGCGCGCCGGGGCGGCGGCGGTGAGGCGCAGCGCCTCGGCCGACTGGGCGAGCGAGCCCATCTCGTCGATCGCGTCATCCTCGTCGACCTGCACGCGCTGCAGGTTGGAGATGGCCGAATCGGAGAGATGGTTCGGGGTGATCGTCTCGTCGGCGATCTCGCGCAGCGCGACGACCGGGTTTTTGTCGCGGTCGCGATCGATGGTCAGCTCGGCGCCGCCCGAAATCTGGCGGGCGCGGTGCGCGGCGAGCAGCACCAGATCGAAACGGTTGGGGACCTTGTCGACGCAATCCTCGACGGTGACGCGCGCCATATGGGCTCCGTAAATGCTGGGACGGAATGTCGGATGAACGCGGGCAGGTAGCGATCCCCCGCCATTTTGTCAATGAAAGCACTGCGGCTTGCCACCGTCCCGGCCGGTGTAGCATCTGGGGCCATGGCCACCGAAGCCCGGACCCGCGACGAGGACGCGCCCGACCTGTTCGAGGTCGACGGCAATCGCCTGCACCTGCTGATCGACCGCGAGCGGCGACTGGAGGCGCTGCTGGATCTCATCGGCGGCGCACGGGCCGAATTGCGCCTGCTCTACTACATCTTCTGGGACGATCCGGTGGGCGTGCAGGTGCGCGACGCGCTGGTCGCGGCGCGCGGGCGGGGCGTGAAGGTGTCGCTGCTGATCGACGGCTTCGGCAGCGAGCGCACGGCGGACGGCTTTTTCGAGCCGCTGCGCGCGGCGGGCGGATCGGTCTGCCGCTTCCTGCCGCGCTTCGGGCGCAGCTACCTGCTGCGCAACCACCAGAAGCTGGCGCTGGCGGACGGCGACAAGGCGCTGATCGGCGGGTTCAACGTCGCCGCCGGCTATTTCGGCGGCAGCGAGACGGACTGGCGCGATCTCGGCATGCTGGTGGAGGGGCCGGCGGCACGGCACCTCGCCGGCTATTTCGACATGGTGCTGGGCTGGGCGCAGGATTCCCGGGCGAAGATGCGCACGCTCACCCGTGGCCTGCGGCGCCACAGCCAGAAGCACGGGCATCTGCGCTGGCTGTTCGGCGGGCCGACCCAGCGGCTGTCGCCCTGGACCCGCGCGCTCAAGAGCGACATCGGCCGGAGCCGCCGGCTGGACGTGATCGCCGCCTATTTCGCGCCCAATCCCGGCACGCTCCGCCGCATCGGCCGGCTCGCGCAGCGCGGCACGCTGCGCATCATCTCGGCCGCCCATTCGGACAATACCATGACGATCGCGGCGGCGCGCAACGGCTATGTCCGCCTGCTCAAGCGTGGTGCGCAGATCTGGGAATATCAGCCGCAGAAGCTGCACACCAAGCTCTTCGTCGCCGACGACGTGAGCTATGTCGGCTCGTCCAACTTCGACATGCGCAGCCTCTACATCAATTGCGAGATCATGCTGCGCATCGAGGACAAGGCGCTGGCGGACCGCCTGCATCGCCATTTCGAAGGTGAGACCGGCCAGTCGCGCGAGGTGAACCTGGACCTGCTGCGCGAGCGCGCCGGCTGGTGGATGCGCACGAAGTGGAAGCTCGCTTACTTCCTGGTGGCGTTCGTGGACTATACCGTCACGCGGCGCCTGAACTTCCGCAATCCGGGGGCGGAGATATCCTAGATCGTATCGCCATTCAAAATCCTCCCCCGCCAGGGGGAGGTGGCGGCGAAGCCGACGGAGGGGGAGGACGGCGGCGCGCTCTCCGATGGAACTCCGCCGCCCGCCCCCTCCGTCACGCTGACGCGCGCCACCTCCCCCTGGCGGGGGAGGATTGCATCGGTACGTCGTCTGAATGTCGATACAGCCTAGTCCCTCCCTTCCCGGGAGGGGCCACAGGGCGTCAGTCCTTGTGGAACCACCACAATTGCGCCGGCGGCACGTTCCAGAATTCGAAGGCCTGGTCGACGCGATCGAAGAAGGGCTCGACGATCGAGCGGACCTTGGGGCGGAACTGGTAGACCAGAAAGCTGCCGCCGGGCTTGAGCGCTTCCGCCGTCGCCTTGGCGATCGCCGGGCCGACTCCGGTCGGGAGCGTGGTGAAGGGCAGGCCGGAAATCGCGTAATCGGCCTTGTCGAAGCCGAGCTGGCCGAGGATCTCGTTCACGTCCGCCGCCGAGCCGTTGACGATCTGCAGGCGCGAGTCCGGGATCGAGCGCTTGAGATAATCGCAGAAATCGGGGTTGGTATCGATCGCAACCAGGGTCGCGTCGGGGGCGAGCCGCTCGAGGATCGGCCGCGTGAAGGTGCCGACGCCCGGCCCATATTCGACGATCAGCCGGGTGTTGGCCCAATCGACCGGCGCCAGCATCCGATCGATCACGGCCTTGGAGGACGGAATGATCGAGCCGACCATCACCGGATGCTTGAGGAAGCCGCGGAAGAACATCGCCATGGGGCCGAGGGCCCCCTTACGCTTGCGATATGCGGCCTGCTCCGCCGAAAAACCGGTCATGTTGTCTCCACTCTGGGCGAGGCCCGTGCCGCAGCGTTGGCAAGCCTCGCCCGCGAAGGCAAGCCTTCGTGACGAAAACGCGACTATGCGGTTTCGGAGCCATGTCCGGCAAGTGACGGATAGCAGGGAATTTCCGCTTCATCGCGGGCATGGGCCGGTCTATCCCTCCCGGCCATGGACAATCCTCCTTCCGGTGCGATCGCAGTGATTTTCCTGTCGGGGCGGAGTGCCTCCGATCCCGAGGGGTATGCGGCGGCGGCGGACGCGATGGCCGAGGCCGCATCGCGCGTGCCGGGCTATCTCGGCATCGAGTCCACGCGCGGCGAGGATGGCGTCGGCATCACGATCAGCTGGTGGCGGGACGAGGCGGCGGCGCGCGCCTGGCGCGACGATCCCGATCATGCCCGCATCCGCGAGCGGGGCCGGGCGATCTGGTACGACTGGTATCGCGTGATCGTCGCGACGGTCGACCGCGCTTACGGGTGGATGCGCTCCTAGGTTGACGATGGCGCGGAAGCAAGAAGACCGATCCTCCCCCGCCAGGGGGAGGTGGCGGCGAAGCCGACGGAGGGGGAGGACGACGGCAAGCCCTCGGGAGCGCACCGCCGTCCTCCCCCTCCGTCACGCTAAAGCGTGCCACCTCCCCCTGGCGGGGAGGATTAATGACGCTTACCCCTCCCGCGGCTTGAACATGCCGGGCGAGACGAAGCCGATCGGCTCCAGCGCCAGCGCGTCCTGCTTCAGCCGCGCGGCCATCTGCTCGTACTCGCGCTCCATCTCCGGGGTCACGGAGGCACGCGTCTCGTCCAGCGCCTTCTCGAAGTCCGCCATGCTGACGTCCTTCGCCTCCAGCGAGGCCCGCAGCGCGATCAGGCCGGCGCGGCGGGTGAGGTCCTCCAGGTCGGCGCCGGTGAAGCGATCCGTCCGCGCCGCCAGCGCATCGAGATCGACATCGTCGGCCAGCGGCATCCGGCCCGTGTGGATGCCGAGGATGCGCCGCCGGCCCTTCTCGTCGGGCACCGACACATAGACCAGCTCGTCGAACCGCCCCGGCCGGAGCAGCGCCGGATCGACGAGATTGGGCCGATTGGTCGCGCCGATCACCACGACCGACTGGAGCTCCTCCAGCCCGTCCATCTCGGCGAGGATGGTGTTGACCACGCGTTCCGTCACCGCAGGCTCGCCCAGGCCCCCGCCACGGGCGGGAACGAGGCTGTCGAGCTCGTCGATGAAGATCACGGTCGGCGCCACCTGTCGCGCCCGGGCGAAGAGACGGGCGATCTGCTGCTCGCTCTCGCCATACCATTTGCTCAGCAGGTCGCTCGACTTGGTGGCGATGAAGTTCGCCTCCGCCTCGCGCGCCACCGCCTTGGCGAGGAGGGTCTTGCCGGTGCCGGGCGGGCCGTAGAGCAGGAAGCCCTTGGCCGCGCGGATGCCCATGCGGCGGAACGCCTCGGGATGCTTCAACGGCAGCTCGACGCCCTCGCGCAGCCGCTCGCGGGCGTCGTCCAGCCCGCCGACATCGTCCCAGCCGACATTCGGGGCCTGGACCATCACCTCGCGCATCGCCGAGGGCTGGACGCGCTTCAGCGCCTCGAGGAAATCCTCGCGGGTGACGCTCAGCTCCTCCAGCACCTCGGGCGGGATGGTCCGCTCCTCAAGGTTGAGCTTCGGCATGATCCGGCGCACCGCCTCGATCGCCGCCTCGCGGCACAGGGCGGCGAGATCGGCGCCGACGAAGCCGTAGGTGGTCTTCGCCAGCTCCTTGAGGTCCACCCTGTCGCCCAGCGGCATGCCGCGCGTGTGGATGCCGAGGATCTCGCGCCGGCCGCGCTCGTCCGGCACGCCGATCACGATCTCGCGATCGAAGCGGCCGGGGCGGCGCAGCGCCTCGTCGATCGCCTCGGGCCGGTTGGTGGCGGCGATGACGACGAGGTTGGCGCGCTTCTCCAGCCCGTCCATCAGGGTGAGCAACTGGGCGACGAGGCGCTTCTCGGCCTCGCCCTGCACCTGCCCCCGCTTCGGCGCGATCGAATCGATCTCGTCGATGAAGACGATGGAGGGCGCGGCCTTGGCCGCCTCCTCGAACACCTGGCGCAGGCGCTGCTCGCTCTCCCCGTAGGCGGAACCCATGATCTCGGGGCCGGCGATGTGGAAGAATTCCGCATCGCTCTCATTGGCGACGGCGCGGGCGAGGCGCGTCTTGCCGGTGCCGGGCGGGCCGTGGAGCAGCACGCCCTTGGGCGGCTCGACGCCAAGCCGCTCGAACAGCTCGGGATAGCGCAGCGGCAGCTCGACCATCTCGCGAATCTGGTCGATCGTGTCGCCGAGGCCGCCGAGATCGTCATAGGTCACGTCGGCGCGGCGGGCCTCCTTGGGCTCCTCATATTCGGCACGCAGCTCGACCTCGGTATTCTGGTCGATATGGACGATGCCCTTGGGCGTCGTGGAGACGACGACCAGCCGGATCTCCTGCAGCGAATAAGCCGGGCGGTTGAGCATCTGGCGCAGCTGCGGCGGCAGATCCTCCTGGGTGACGCGCTGCTGGCCGGTGGTGGCGACGACGTCGCCGGCGGTCAGCGGCTTCATCTGGAAGCTGCGCTTGAGCGCCGCGCCCGACCCCTGCAGGCGGAGATTCTGCTGGGCCGGGGCGAACACCACGCGCTGGGCGGGCTTGCTCTCGGCCTTGCGAAGCTCGACGAAGTCGCCCGATCCGACGCCGGCATTGGCGCGCTGCAGGCCGTCGAGCCGCAGGATGTCGAGACCCTCGTCCTCGGGATAAGGCTGGACCGCGCGGGCCGGCGTGGAGCGCTTGCCGACGATCTCGACGACGTCGCCTTCGACGACGCCCAGCGTCTGCATCGCGCTGCGCGGCAGCCGGGCGAGGCCGTGGCCGCTATCGTCCGGGCGCGCATTGGCGACTTGCAGGCGCGCGGTCTTGGTTTGATCGAGTGTTTCGGCGTCGGCCATCGTTCCCGCTCCGTTATGGTCTGGAGGCCCCGGAAAGATAGGCAACGCACAGCGCGTCTGCGAGTGGCAGGCGGCGGATAAAAAAAGGCCGCCCCGAAGGACGGCCTGAAGTTTTAGGAGAGGATGCCTGAAAGGCACGCTCTTTGTGCATTTGCTCAGTGTTTTGTGCAAGTGCGAAATGACGGCTCCGTAATTGCATAATGTGCAACCCGGGCGCCCGGCTGCCGCCGTTTCTTGGCGAGATTGTTGCAAGGGCTCAAGATTTCCGGTATTTGCAACGCACAACAAGCGCCGCGAAAAACGGACCCGGAGCGAGGCTGCCGATGCGACGATTGCCACCGCTGACCGCCGTCGAGGCCTTCGTGCAGGTCGCCCGCCTGGGCTCCGTAAAGGCTGCGGCCGAAGAGCTTGCGCTGTCTTCCCCGGCGCTTAGCCGTCGCGTGCAGGCGATGGAGCGATTCATCGGCCGCCCCCTGTTCGCGCGCCGCCACCAGGCGATGCTGCTCAACGGCGATGGCGAGATGCTGCTCTCGCGTATCGCACCTGCACTCGATGCGCTGGGCGAGGCGATCGAGCAGGTGACGGGCGAGGCCGAGCTGATGCGGCTCAAGCTCGGCGTGCTGCCGCTCTATGCCTCGCGCCAGCTGATCCATCGCCTGCCCGATCTGCGCGCCCGCTATCCGCACCTGCACATCGACATCGATACCGGCGCGCACGCGCTGGCGCGGCTCGGCGACGGGCTGGACGCGGCGATCGTGCTCGCCCGCGAGATCGAGCCGCCGCTCTACGGGCGCAAGCTCGGGCGCAACCGAATCGTCGCGATCGGCAACCGTGCGCGGCAGGAGGGGCCGGATCCGCTGCTCGATCCGTCGGACCTGGCGAGGGAGACGATCCTGCTCCACCGCGACATGCAGGACAATTTCACGCTGTGGCGGCAGGCGATCGGCATGCCGAACCTGGAGCCGCGCGCGATCGACATGTTCGATTCGGGCCAGCTGATCCTCGAATCGGCCGCCGAAGGGCTCGGCGTCGCCTTCATGCTCGACTTTCATCTGGAAGGCGCCAGCGATCCGCGTCTCGTCAAGCTGTTCGCCGAGGAGGCGGAGGCGGAATCGCAATATTGGTTCGTGTGCCGCCGGCCCGCTCTGTCGCGGCGCCCGGTGCGGCTGTTCCACGACTGGCTGGTGGGCGCCGAGGCCTGACCATCAGCCCTCTCCCGCGAAGGCGGGAGAGGGCTTCGGTACGTCACGCGTCCGCGGCGACCTTGGCGGTCACGATCTTGCCCGGCGCGCGGGGCGGCTCGCCCTTGGGCAGCGCGTCGACATGCTCCATGCCCTCGGTCACCACGCCCCACACGGTGTACTGGCGATCGAGGAAGGTCGCGTCGTCGAAGCAGATGAAGAACTGGCTGTTCGCCGAATTCGGGTTGGACGAACGCGCCATCGAGCAGACGCCGCGCACATGCGGCTCGGTGTTGAACTCGGCCTTCAGGTCCGGCTTCTTGGAACCGCCCATGCCGGTGCCGGTCGGGTCGCCGCCCTGCGCCATGAAGCCGGGGATCACGCGGTGGAACACCACGCCGTCATAGAAGCCCTCGCGCGCCAGCTCCTTGATGCGCTCGACATGGCCGGGCGCGAGATCGGGGCGCAGCCGGATCACCACGTCGCCGCCCTTGCCTTCGCCGGCATCGAGGGTGAGGACCAGGGTGTTCTCCGGATCGGCCGCATGGCCGGGGGTGGGGTGCAGCATGGTGAGTCTCCTGCCTTATTGTCGGTGGGGCTCTAGGCGGGGCCGGCGCCCGCCGCCAGCTTATTCGGCGGTGGGCGGCGGGGCCGGGCATGGCAAGGATGGCGATCCCAGCGCGCGCGGCCCCGATGAAAGGGCTGACATCGCGCGAACACGCGGCTAAGGGCGCGGAAGACGGTTTGTTTCGGCGGAAAAAGGAGGCGGCCCATGAGCGACACCGACCTCGAGGCTCCCGAACCGATCGAAGCCGAGGCCGCCGAGCCCAGCCACGACGAGGACAATCGCCTCACCCGCGATTTCGTCGATACCGTCGTCGAGCATGTCGAGCAGGACGAGAAGGAGGAGGCGCGCGCGCTGGTGCGGCCGCTCCACCCGGCCGACATCGCCGACCTGTTCGAGCTGGCGCCCGCCGACGCCCGCGCCCCGCTCGCCAGCGCGCTGGCCGAGCTGCTCGACGGCGACGTGCTCGCCGAGCTGAACGACTGGGTGCGCGACGAGGTGCTGGAGGCGCTGGAACCCCGGCAGGTCGCCGCCCTCGCCACCGAACTCGATACCGACGATGCCGTCGCGATCATCGAGGACATGGACATCGAGGACCAGCGCGAGGTGCTCCGCGCGCTGGACCCGGACGATCGCGCCGCGATCGAGGAGGCGCTCAGCTATCCGGAGGAATCCGCCGGCCGCCTGATGCAGCGCGACCTGATCGCGGTGCCCGAGCATTGGACCGTCGGCGACGTCCTCGACTATCTGCGCCGCAACGAGGATCTCACCACCGATTTCTGGGAGATCTTCGTCACCGATCACGCCCACCATCCGGTCGGCACCTGCAAGCTGAGCTGGGTGCTGCGCACCCCCCGCTCGATCGCCATCGCCGACGTGATGCAGCGCGAGCAGACTCTCGTGCCCGTCGACATGGACCAGGAGGAGGTCGCCCTCCGCTTCCAGAAATACGGCCTGATCTCGGCCGCGGTGGTGGATGCCGCCGGGCGGCTGGTCGGCATGATCACGGTGGACGACATCGTCCACATCATCCAGCAGGAAGCCGGCGAGGACATCCTCGCCATGTCGGGCGCCGGCGACGGCGACATCAACGAGCCGCTGCCCCGCACCATCCGATCGCGCATGATCTGGCTGCTGATCAACCTCGGCACGGCGATCCTCGCGGCATCCGTGATCGGCGCCTTCTCGGGCGCGATCGAGAAGCTCGTGGCGCTGTCCGCGCTGATGACCATCGTGTCGGGCATGGGCGGCAACGCCGCGACCCAGACGATGGCGGTGACGGTGCGCGCGCTCGCCACCAACCAGCTCACCTCGTCCAACACCTGGCGCATGATCGGCCGCGAATGGTGGATCGCGCTGGCCAACGGCATCGGGCTCGGCGCGCTGATGACGCTCGGCTGCCAGCTTTATTATCACGACCTCGGCCTTTCGGTGATCCTGTTCGCGGCGATGATCATCAACAGCATCAATGCCGGCCTGGCGGGCGTGCTGATCCCGCTGGGGCTCGAAAAGCTGAAGGTCGACCCCGCCGTCACCTCCACCGTGTTCGTGACGACCATGACCGACTGCATGGGCTTCTTCGCCCTGCTCGGCCTCGCCACCGCCTTCAACGTGCAGTGAGCTTGCCGAGCGGCGGCCGGGTGCCCACATTCCGGGCCGCATGACGCTCAACATCACCAAGGTCGCCGTCGGCTGCGCCGAGCTCGATACGCTGCGCGCCCGGCTGGACGGCCGCGCCGTGGACGGCGAGACCTATATCGTCACCCGCTTCCGGCCCAAGCGCGACAGCGAGCTGGTCGGCGGATCGCTCTACTGGATCATCAAGCACCGGCTCGTCGCGCGGCAGGAGATACTCGGCTTCGCCGAGGACGAGTCCGCGGGGGCCGATGGCGGCAAGCGCTGCCGCATCCTCCTCTCCGCCGATCTGCGGCCGGTGCGCGCCCATCCGAAGCGGGCGCACCAGGGCTGGCGCTACCTGTCCGCCGCCGACGCCCCGCTCGATCTCGGTGGCGACGAGGTGGAGGGGCTGTCCGCCCTCCCCGGCGCGATGGCGGCCGAGCTGGCGGCTTTGGCCCTGATCTGAAGACTGTAGGACAACCCGAACCATATCCTCCGCTCGTCCTGAGCCTGTCGAAGGACTGTCCTTCTTTTTCGACCTGAGAAAGAGCAGGACAGGGCTTCGACACGCTCAGCCCGAACGGAGGTAACTCAGCCCGGGCGGGTTGCAGGAGCGCTCAGTCGTCGCTTCCTCTTTTGGCGCACGTCACGTCGCCCGATCCCGAGCGGGTGACCGAGCAGGCCGCCGGCCCCGAGATCGTCACGTCGCCCGATCCGGCGAGCACCACCTTCACCAGGTGACGCGCGCCGAGCGCGAGATCGCCCGATCCGACCAGCTTGGTCTGGGCATCGTCGGCGACGAGGCGATCCGCCTTGAGATCGCCCGATCCCGTGAGCGTCGCGGTGACGGTGCGGGCCTTGCCGGCGAGGCTCATGTCGCCGGAACCGGTCATCACCGCCGAGACCGTGCCGACGTCGATCGCGCCGACGTCCAGCGAGCCCGATCCCGACAGCGCGAGATCGACGGCGTCGCCGCGCATCCGGTCCACCGTCACGTCGCCCGATCCGGTGATCGAGACGCCGCGCAGATCCGGCACCGACACCTCGACCACCACCGGCCCGCGCGATCCGGTCGGCCAGCCGCCCCAGCCGCCGGGCAGCGTCTTCACCACCAGGGTATCGCCATTCTGCTCCACCGAGAGGCGATCGAGCGCATCCTTCGGCCCGGATGCGCGGGCTGAGGGCGATCCGCCGACGCGGACATGCACGTCGAATGGGCCGGCGATCCGCATCCTGCTGAAATCGCTGACGCCATAGGTCTGCGTCGCGGCCTCGGCCGAGCCGGTGCAGGCGGCGAGCGGCAGGGAGACGAGGGCGGCAAGAAGGGCGATACGGGGCATGGACAATCTCCTCACTGGCCGCAGCGGACGCTGCCGAGGCCACTCTTCTGCACCGCGCAGCGGGCATTGCCGGCCACCACCACGCTGCCCATGCCGGACAGGCTGACCGCCGCCGGGCCGTTCACCCGCGCGCTGATATGGCCGGTGCCCGACATGGCGAAGCTGCCGGCGTCGGCGGGAAGGTTGGCGGCGTCGATCGATCCGACGCCGGAGACCTTCGCCTCCAGCCGCGCGGTATGGCCGGCGACGACGATCTGGCCGGTGCCGCCCATGGCGAGCGCGGTGCGGGCCGCGCGCAGCTGGGCGATGCGGATCGTCCCCGCCCCGCCGACATTGCCGGCGAAGTCCGGCCCGTCGACCCGATCGATCGTCATCGTTCCGGCGCCGGATATGGCCGCGCCGGCGATGCGCGGCATGGTGATGGAGACGTGCAGGTCGTTATTGCCCCGCACCGGCCCGCCCTGCAGCCAGCCGAGCACCAGGGTGTCGCCGCGCACGTCGGCGGTGAGGCGGCGGACCAGCTCGGCATCGCCCTCGGCATGGACGGCGAAGCGCGGCCCGGCGGTGATCGCCACGGTGGCGGCGGACTTGAGCTCGACATGATCGAAGCCCCGCGCCGGATAATCGCGCGTCGCGGCCGCGGCGGGAACGGCGGCCAGCGCGGCGAGGACAAGAGCGGACAGGATGCGCACGCTGTATCTCCCAACTGTATTGCTTTTATAATACAGCAAGCGCGCGACGGCGCAAGCGGCCATCCGCCGCGCGCGTGGGTCGCGGGGGGCAACATGGACAACATGGACGCCAGCATCCCCCGGGGAATCGCCCCTCCGGAACGAGGATGCGCGGCGATGAAGGGAGAGCGAAGGCGGAAGGGCCGTCATCGTCCGACCGTGGCACGCGAAATCCTATTGGGGAAGGGGTGGGCTCGGGTTCGCGGCGGCGTTTGCCGGCCTCCGGAAAGGGAAGGGTGTTCCTGGCGGCAAGCGCCCCAGTTCCGGATGCTTTCTCTTCCTCGTCACCCCGGACTTGATCCGGGGTCCCGCTATCTTGACAGGCCCGGAAGAAGGAAGAAGCGGGATCCCGGATCAAGTCCGGGATGACGAATAGGGTT
>Ga0207671_10002130_pt1 | contig 21609 bp, 15 predicted proteins | sample KBSC24metaG_FD_184352 | JGI IMG/M metagenome (GOLD analysis project Ga0207671, IMG submission 184352) | Corn rhizosphere microbial communities from Kellogg Biological Station, Michigan, USA - KBS C2-4 metaG (SPAdes) (version 2) | ecosystem: Host-associated > Plants > Roots > Rhizosphere > Soil... | reverse complement strand
ACATCCGTAGCGTCAGCAGTGTCAGCGTGTCCACGGATGTTGCCTGGAAAGCTTTTTTGATAATGATGGCCTTGGTTGAGAACAGGATGGCCCCTGTAAAGGATATCAGGAAGCCTGCCAGTAATGTATTCTGCTTAGACGGATACATTGAAATCCCTCAAAGCGTCATTCAGGCTGGTTTTCAGATCAGTGCTCGGTTTGCGCTGACCGATGATCAATGCGCAGCTGACATTGTACTCGCCGGCAGGGAATTTCTTGGGATAAGTGCCTGGTATCACTACGCTGCGGGCAGGTACCCGACCCTTGTACTCCACGGGGGAGGAGCCGCTGACATCGATAATTTTGGTGGATTGGGTCAGCACCACGTTGGCGCCCAGTACAGCCTCCTTTTCTATGATGACGCCTTCCACCACGATGCTGCGGCTGCCTAAGAAGGCGCCGTCCTCGACGATGACCGGTGCTGCCTGCAGGGGTTCCAGCACGCCGCCGATGCCTACGCCGCCGCTGAGATGCACGCCCTTACCGATCTGTGCGCAGCTGCCGACAGTGGCCCATGTATCTACCATGGTGCCTTCGTCCACATAGGCTCCGATGTTGACGTAGCTGGGCATCAGCACTACGTTTTTGGCCAGGTATGCGCCATATCGCGCTACGGCATGAGGAACGGCGCGAACACCCAGGTCCTTATAATTTTTCTTCAACAGCATTTTATCGTAGAACTCAAAGGGTGGAATGTCCCAGGTTTGCATGGGCTGGATACCAAAATACAGCAGGATGGCCTGTTTGACCCATTCGTTCACCGCCCAGCCGCCGCCGGCTGCAGGAGAGGCTACCCGCAAGCGGCCCTTGTCCACTTCCTCGATGACGGCCCTTACAGCATCCGCATATTTGGCTTCCTTTAAAAGATCCCGGTTGGCCCAGGCTTCCGCAATCAGTTGTTTCAATTCCATCTAAAAATTTTTTGCAAACATACTACCTTTACGGCGTATGCATTCCCCAGACTTTCAACAGGACATAGAACAATCGCTGACCGTGCTGCAAAAGAGCGGATTGATCCTTTACCCCACCGACACCATTTGGGGGATTGGGTGCGATGCCACGGACGCCGCCGCTGTCAGCAAGGTCTTTACTTTGAAACAAAGGGCTGAGACCAAAAGCCTCATCGTCCTGATGGCGGATGAAAGAGACATATTGAAATACACGAGCCAGCCTGACCTCCGGATCTTCGATTATCTGCATACGGTGACCAAGCCGACCACTGTCATTTATGAAGGGGCGGTGGGACTGGCAGGCAACCTGACCGGCGCCGACGGCACAGTAGCCATCCGCCTGGTGGATGATCCTTTCTGCAGGCATCTGATCAAGCGGTTGCGTAAGCCCCTCGTGTCCACTTCCGCGAATATTTCAGGGGAGCCTGCACCTGCCAATTTTATGGCCATCGACTCCAGGGTGAAGGAAGGGGTGGATTATATCGTATGCCACCGGCAGCAGGATACCGCACCCCGCGATCCGTCTGCCATTGTACGGTGGAATAAAGATGGTACGGTGTCGGTCATTCGCCCCTGATGGCGTACCTTCGCGACGTGAAAAAATTCCTGGTCATACAAACGGCGTTTATAGGAGATGTGGTACTGGCGACAGGCATTATCGAGAAGCTCCACATTCATTTTCCCGACGCACAAATAGACTTTCTTGTCCGCAAAGGGAATGAGGCGTTGCTGTTGGGCCATCCTTTTATCCATGAAGTATTGATCTGGGATAAAAAAGAGCATAAACTCCGTAATCTGTTCAGGCTGATAAAACAGGTTCGTCGTACAAAGTATGACATTGTCATCAATGTACAACGGTTTGCAGCCACCGGTCTGCTGACAGTGCTCTCCGGCGCAAAAGAGAAGACCGGTTTTGACAAGAATCCGTGGAGCCGTTGGTTTACGAAAAGCGTTCCGCATATTGTAAGTACGGCCGATGCACCATTGCATGAGGTGCAACGCAACCAGGAATTAATACGCTCCTTTACGGATGACACGCCTGCCATGCCAAGGCTTTATCCGGGGGAGGGGGACTTCAGGAAAGTACAGGAGTATAAAGGAGTCCCGTATATCACGATCTCTCCCGCTTCCGTCTGGTTCACCAAGCAGTACCCCAAGGAGAAGTGGGTGGAGCTTATAAAGAAGATGCCGGGTGTGTATAAGGTGTATTTATTAGGCGCTCCATCGGATTCCGCGTTATGTGCCTATATAAAGGGAGATGACCCGCGGGTGACCGACCTGAGCGGAAAGCTTACGTTCCTGCAATCCGCCGCCCTTATGCGGGATGCCCATATGAATTACACCAACGATTCGGCCCCCATGCACTTCGCTTCGGCCCTCAATGCTCCTGTGACGGCGGTGTACTGCAGCACCATCCCTGCCTTTGGCTTTGGTCCGCTGTCGGACAGGAAATTTATCGTAGAGACGCCGGAGCCTCTGGACTGCCGTCCCTGCGGGCTGCATGGATATAAAGCTTGCCCGCTCGGGCATTTTAATTGTGCTCATTTCATTCGCGATGAGCAGTTGATCAACAGCTTGGGTTAACGTACCTTTGTGGCGTTTATGGATATTACTTGTACCGAAAAAGAGCTATTCGTATTCAATAAAATAGCCATGGCAGCTGAGGAGCTGGGCGTACCCTGTTTTTTAATCGGGGGATTTGTCCGTGATAAGCTGATCGGCCGGCCTACGAAGGATGCAGACATCGTCTGTGTGGGGGATGGCATCGAATTGGCGCACAAGGTGGCCGGCAGCTTCCAGCCCAAGCCTACTGTATCTTTTTTTAAGAATTTTGGTACCGCCCAGATAAAGCTCGATGACTGGGAGATCGAGTTCGTGGGGGCACGTAAGGAAAGCTACCGCCAGGATTCCCGGAACCCGCAGGTCGCTCCCGGAACCATCGAGGATGACCAGCTCCGCCGTGATTTTACCATTAATGCCATGGCTATCAGTCTGAACAGGGAGGACTATGGCCGTCTTATCGATCCTTTTGACGGCATTAAGGACCTGGATCAACGGATCATTCGTACGCCTTTGGACCCTTTGCAGACCTTTAGCGATGATCCCCTGCGTATGATGCGGGCTACCCGCTTTGCCACCCAGCTGAATTTTACCATCGACGAAGCTGCGTTCAAGGCCATAAAGGAGGATGCTCCCCGTATTGCCATCGTCTCGCAGGAGAGGATCACCGACGAGCTGAATAAGATCATCCTCAGCCCCAAGCCTTCCATTGGGTTTGATCTGTTATATCGCAGCGGTCTTCTGAAGATCATTTTTCCGCAAATGGTGGATCTTGCCGGCGCGGAATACATCGATGGTCTGGGACATAAAGATAATTTCTATCATACGCTGCAGGTGCTGGACAATATCTCTCAGCATACGAACGATCTCTGGCTGCGATGGGCGGCTATCCTCCATGACATCGGCAAGCCTGCCACCAAACGCTTTGAAAAGGACCATGGCTGGACCTTCCATGGGCATGAAGTAGTAGGGGGACGGATGGTGCCGCGGATATTTGCAAAGCTCAAGCTGCCGCAAAATGAGAAGATGCGTTTTGTCAGGAAGCTGGTGGAATATCATCTTCGTCCCATCAGCCTCACGAAAGAAAATATCACTGACTCGGCCATACGCCGGCTGCTTTTTGATGCGGGCGACGATATAGACGCTTTGATGACATTGTGTGAGGCTGACATTACTTCCAGGAACAAACAAAAGGTCCGCCGTCACCTGGACAACTTCGAGCTGGTGCGGCAACGGCTTAAGGAAGTGGAGGAGAAAGATCAGATACGCAACTGGCAACCGCCGATCACGGGTGAGATGATCATGGAGAAATTCGGGTTGCCGCCCGGCCGGACCGTGGGTGAGCTAAAGAATGCCATAAGGGAAGCTATCCTTGACGGTGTCATTGAGAACAATTATGAGGCTGCGGCCGAATTTATGATGAAAAAAGCCGCCGAGCTTAAGTTAATCCCTGTAAAATAAGTCCTGGTGGAATAGCAGGTGCAAATCCAAATAATTCATATTATATTGTGACCCAATTATATCTTTAATTTTGTTTCTTGAATTAATCAGTGCTTATGGCCATTTTGAAATTCAGGGTTTATTTCGAGGAAGATGATAGTATTTACCGGGATGTAGCGGTGAGGCATACGCAGTCTTTTTTACAACTGCACCAGGTGATCCTGCGCGCTTATGAGTTCGACAGTAAGCACCAGGCCACCTTTTATCGCAGCAACGACAACTGGCAGCGGGGAAGGGAAATAACACTGGAAAAATATGACAAGCCGTATAAGGTAGAACCCCTAATCATGGATGCGACAACGATTGGCTCGGAGATCCGGGACCCCAATCAGAAATTCATCTACGTATACGATTTTGTAAAGAACTGGAGCTTTCTCGTGGAATTGATCAATGTTTCGAAAGAGGAGAATGGAAAGCTGGACTATCCTGCCGTCGTCAAGTCGGAAGGCATCCCTCCCAGTCAATACGGCACCAAGGGGCTGGTGGGTGACAAGCTCACCGAGATAGAAGAAAAATATGATCTCACCAAGGGTACGGAAGGCTTTGGCGTAAAGGCGGAAGACGGCACAGACGCGGAGGAAGAGGAGAGCGAGAATGAAGAGGAAAGCGAAAGCGAAGAAACCGGTACAGAGGAATAGCCTATCTTTCCGAACGTGAAGGAAATCACCGTCATAAAGGACCCTACTGTCATTATTATCGCGGGCCCGACTGCTGTGGGCAAGACGGCAGCAGCTGTCCACCTGGCACAGCGACTTTCCACAGAGATCATATCAGCCGACAGCCGTCAATGCTTTAAGGAATTGAATATCGGCGTAGCCAAGCCGTCCCCCCGGGAGCTGCAGGCAGTACATCATTATTTTATCGATTCCCATTCCATCCGGGAGGAGGTGACGGCAGCCCTGTTTGAAGAGCTGGCCCTGCAATGGACGCAGGATATCTTTGGGCGGCAGACGGCGGCAGGCAAGCCACCCGTTGCCGTTGTGGTCGGCGGCACAGGACTTTACATAAAAGCTTATTCCGAAGGGCTCGATACCATTCCGCCCATCGACCCTATGATCCGGCAGCAGATACAGCAGATGTATGAACAGGCTGGGATAGACTGGTTGCAGGCACAGGTGAGGGACAGCGATCCCGAGTTCTTCAGGGTAGGGGAGATACAAAATCCTCAACGGTTGATGCGGGCCCTGGAGGTAAAGCGGTCTACAGGGCAATCCATATTGGCCTTTCGGACGCGTGAGAAGAAACATCGTCCATTTAAAATAGAGAAAATCGGTCTTTCCCTGTCGAAAGAGGTTCTGCACCAGCGCATCAACCAACGGGTGGACAGGATGATGGAAGAAGGACTGTTGGAGGAAGTAAGGGGATTGCTGCCTTACCGCGAATGGAATGCGTTGCAGACGGTGGGCTACAGCGAGCTCTTCGATCACCTGGAAGGGAAGCTGTCGTTGGATGAGGCTGTAGAGCGTATCAAGATCAACACCCGTCAGTATGCGAAGCGGCAGATGACCTGGTTTCGCAAGGATCCTTCCACTCAATGGGTAGATGCCGGCGAGAACCCTGACCTGCATTCGTTCGTTGTAGCCTAAAAAATAACCTAAGCTTAATATTAACGTAACATCCTGTAGCCCGAATTTGCGGCTTAAATTTTCCGTCCAGTGGTGACAAACCTGCACAAACTGATAGCCAAGGAATTCGGAGATGATTTTGCATGGGGTGTAGCAATGGCCGCCGTACAAAATGAAGGCGCCTGGAACAGCTATGGCAAGGGGCCTTCCATCTGGGATACCTTTTCCCGGCGGCAGGGCAAGATAAAGGGAGGTGGCCGGCCTACTGTGGCCTGCGATTTTTACCACCGTTTTAAGGACGATCTTTTACTGGCAAAGGCCCTGGGCTTTAGTGTCTTTCGATTTTCGCTTTCCTGGGCCCGTATCCTTCCTGAAGGGACGGGCAGGGTGAATAAGGAAGGTATTGCATTTTACCATCGTGTCATCGACGAATGTCTTAAGCTGGGGCTGACACCTTATGTCACCCTTTACCATTGGGATCTTCCCGCAGCCCTGGAAAAGGAGGGAGGCTGGACCAGCCATCTTATGCTGCGGTGGTTTGTCCGCTATGCTACGCTTTGCGCGGAGGAATATGGCGATAAGGTAAAGAACTGGATCGTATTGAATGAACCTTTTGGCTTTACCAGCCTGGGGTATATGCTGGGCAAGCATGCCCCCGGAAAAATAGGGCTTTCGAATTTTCTGCCGGCTATCCACAATACCGCTCTGGCCCAGGCCGAGGGGGGACGTATCCTTCGCCAGCTGGTGAAAAATGCCCACATCGGCACTACGTATTCCTGCTCCGAGGTGCTGCCGTATACCAATTCGCAGGAAGATATCCAGGCCGCGAGACGGCTGGATATCCTGATGAACCGCCTGTTTATCGAACCGGTTTTGGGAAGAGGGTATCCCCGTGAGGACTTCAAGTTCCTCGAAAAGCTGGAGCTGCATAATAAAAGCTGGAAGTATACGGAGCGGATGCAGTTCAATTTCGACTTCATCGGTATCCAGAATTATTTCCCCGTTGTCGTGCGGCATAATGCGCTTATACCCATCGTCCAGGCTTCGGAGGTAAAAGCGGTCACCCGGAAGGCGCCTCACACCGCCATGGGTTGGGAGATCAATCCCGACAGCTTTTATCGCCTGATCAAGCGGTTCTGGCTGTATGGGGGAGTGAAGGAGATCATCATCTCCGAAAGCGGCGCCGCCTTTAAAGATGAACTGGTAGGGGGCGTGGTGGATGACCAGGATCGCATCGACTATTATCAACAATATCTCCTGGCCCTGCTCAGGGCTAAAAAAGAAGGGGTCAATGTCAAGGGCTTCTTTGCCTGGACCCTTACCGACAATTTCGAGTGGGCGGAAGGCTATAAGGCCCGCTTCGGTCTCATCCATGTAGACTTCAACACGCAACTGCGCACTATCAAGAATTCCGGCTACTGGTTCAGGGATTGGCTGAGTGGTAAATAATCCCGTTCAAATCCTCATTTTTCCAACTTTACCGGGGATTCTTCCTGCATAAATTTTATTGATTAAGGTCACTTAATAAAAAATGTGTGACTACTTTTGTATTTTTTTATAAAAGTATTGTAACTTAACATTAATTTAGCATGAGAAAGGCGAAAAAATGTCCAAAACTATATTTTATAAAAAAAAGATTATAAAAGAGTTATACTTCGCCGGTACCTTATCCTGCAGTGATCTAAGCTCCCAAACAAAAAAGAGTCTTCCGTTAACTACGAAAATGGTCAATGAGCTTATCGATGAACAATATATTATAGAAACCGGCTATGCGCCTTCAACAGGAGGGCGGCGGCCTGTAATGTATTCGTTGAGGCCCGAAGTATTGTATGTGGTGGCGGTGGCCATGGACCAGTTGTTCACCCGGGTGGTAATTCTGGACATGCAAAAGAAACAGGTAACCCAGCCTGAAAAGTTCGAGCTGTACCTGGACAAGAACCCCCAGGCTTTGGATATTCTTTCAGAAAAGGTTGACAACCATATCCATCGCAGCGGGATAAAGAAGGAAAAGATAGCGGGTGTTGGGATAGGGATGCCCGGTTTTGTGGACGCAAAAAAGGGGATCAATTATTCCTTTTTAGAGTTGGATGGGGTGAGCATACCTCAATATCTGGCCGAAAAAATAAAAGTGCCCGTGTATATAGAGAACGACTCGAGCCTGATCGCCCTCGCCGAATACCGTTTTGGCGCGGCAAGAGGAAGGAAGAGTGCGATGGTGATCAACCTGGGGTGGGGTATTGGTCTGGGCCTGGTGATGAATGGCGAGCTGTTCAGGGGACACGAAGGGTTAGCAGGAGAGTTCAGCCATATTCCTCTTTTTTTCAATAACAGGCTTTGCTCATGCGGTAAGAGCGGTTGTTTGGAAACAGAGGCATCTCTGCTGGTAGTGATAGAGAAAGCAAGGGAAGGTATCCGGCACGGAAGGCTGACTACATTGAAGAACGGCGATTTTCTCACTGCCGACACAGACAAGGCATCGATAGCGGTGATCAAGGCTGCGGAAAAAGGTGACAAGTTCGCAGTGGAATTGTTGTCGGAGGCAGGCTATCACATCGGCAGAGGAGTAGCGATCCTTATCCATCTGCTGAATCCTGAAGCAATCGTGCTTAGTGGAAGAGGGTCAGTGGCGGGAAAGATCTGGCGGGCGCCGGTACAGCAAGCGCTAAATGAGCATTGCATTCCCCGGCTGTCTGCCAATACAGCAATTGAAGTGTCCGAACTGGGTTTTGACGCCGAACTCATTGGTGCGGCGGCTCTGGTGATGGACAACTACGAAAAGGGTTTTATCAAGAAAGGCATAAAACACACCGGCGGAACTGTAATGACCTAGACCGGTGATCAGCTTGCCCGGCCATATGAAAGAAAAACAGAGCAAATATTCAAAATCAAAACTACAACGCGATGAGAAAGTCAAAGACTCTCTTGCTCCTGACCATGCTATGTTGCATGTGGAGTACAGCACTATTGGCCCAGGACCGGATACCAGTCTCCGGAACGGTCAGGGATAGTGTGGGTAACCCGCTTTCGGGGATTTCAGTTTCAGTTAAAGGTACAAAGACCGGCACGACCACGGATGTGCTGGGAAATTTCAAGATAGCCGCCGGTCGTGAAGAAAGCCTGGTTTTTTCCGGTATTGGTTATCTTTCTCAAACAGTGCCAGTCAGCAGCAGTGCGTTTAATTTGGTTATGCGTTCGGATCCAAAGAACCTCAGCGAAGTAGTGGTTACAGGCTTTGGACAGCGCAAAGATATTCGCAAGGTAGCCTATTCAGTTACCGAGATCAAAGGTGATGAGATCACCCGTGCCAACAATGCCAACTTTGTCGCCGCCCTTCAGGGTAAGGTTGCGGGCGTATACGTCGGACAGGGCGCCGGCGGTCCTTCTTCCAGCGCTAAGATCCGTATCCGCGGTAACAATAGTTTGCGTCCCAATACGCAGCCGTTGATCGTCATCGACGGTATCCTGATCCAGCCTGGCAACACGGGGGCAGACAGCTGGGGTTCCAACAAGGACTTCGGTAATATTGTGAAGGATCTCAACCCCGACGATTACGAGAGCGTGGATGTCCTCAAAGGTTCTGCGGCTACTTCTCTTTATGGTAGTATCGCTCAGAATGGCGTGCTGCTGATCACGACCAAGAAAGGACGGGCCCGCAAGGACCTTGGTATCACGCTGACCCATACGGAGTCGTTCGATAAGGCGTACAAGCTGCCCGATTATCAGAATGTGTATGGCGGTGGTATCAAGCCCACTTTTGACAAAGATGGCAGCGGCAATGATATCGTAGACCCCGTATATGCCAATATCTATCTGACGCCTGGTGAGGCCGGATATTCTTATGGACCCAAGTTCGACGGTCACATGGTATTGGACCTCGACGGAAAGATGAGGCCCTGGGTAGCCAACGATCCCCTGAAGTTCTTTATCACCGGTAAATATATCAATACCAACCTGGCAATCGAAGGTGGTAATGAGAGCAGCACCTACCGCTTTTCCTGGTCGAATCTGGCCAACAACAGCGTTATGCCAAATAACCGGATGGACCGGAACAGCTTTGCGCTGAAAGCCACTCATAAGATCGGGAAGATCTTCAACCTGCAGGCCAGCGTCAACTATACCATGTCCCGTATCCGGAACCCGATACTCCAGGGTGGAACCTATAGCCCGCTGTTTGCCTTCACATACCTGATGCCCAGGAATGCGCCTATCATGGACTATCGTAATAATTATATCGATTCGGCGCGGGGCGGCTATAAGACCGGTCCTTCGAAAGATCCTTACTACCTGGCGCATACGATGTTTCATCTTTTCGAGGAGAACTCCATCCGAAAGGAAAGCAACCTGCTGGCGGATTTGGACCTGACAATCAATATCGCTCCCGGACTTACCGGTCTCGTACGGACTAACGTTACGAACTATAATGATAATACTGAAGATAAGTACCTGGGAACTGGCGCGGGCTTTTCGGGAGGTAGCTATAGTCTAACTCAAAGCAGCTACCGGAACATCCGTGTACAGGGCTTACTTACGTATACGAAGGATTTTGGCCAGGATTTCTCCCTAAATGCTTCGGCAGGTGGTGAAACGGTGCGTGACCTTGGCGGTTTCTCCGAGCAGGTGAGCACCAACGGCGGACTGGTAGTTCCAGGTTTATATAACATCGGCAACTCTGTCAGCTCGGCCAATGTGTCGGTGAACAATTCCAACTGGCCTTATGCCACCAAGCGTATCGATGCCGTATATGCATATGGCGACCTTACCTGGCAGAACATGCTTACCGTCAATGCCAGCTTGCGTAACGACTGGACTTCGACACTAGCTTACCAGGATGGGCATGGGAAAATTACCGCCCTCTATCCCAGTTTCGGTCTTTCCTGGGTATTTACTGAGCTTCCCATGTTCAAAGAGAGCAATAAATCCATTCTTTCGTTCGGTAAGCTGCGCGCCAGCCTGGGCTGGTCCGGCGCCTATCCCGATGCTTATTATACCAACACCATCGGCTTCTACAGACAGAATGGCACTTTCAACAATTCAGGCAATGCCAACCAGCCTTTGTATACCTTCGATGGTTCAACGCTGGGTAACAAGGATCTGAAAGCCGAGCGTACGCGGGAACTGGAATTCGGCGCCGACATCCGATTCTTCGACAACCGTCTGGGCTTCGACGTAGCCTGGTACAAGAAGAATTCGTTCAACCAGATCCTCGAGCTGGCTGCCCCACCTGAAAGCGGCGTGACTTCCAGGGCTGTCAATGCCGGCAATATCCAGAACCAGGGTATTGAGATCCTGATGACTGCTACGCCCGTGAAGACAAGGGACTTCCAATGGAATGCCACTGTCAACTTCACCCGCAACCGCAATAAGATCATCGCGCTTGTTCCGGGCACCACCACCAAGCAGCTGGAGCTGGCCTTTGGCGCCGACGCTTCCGCCAACGCCGTCGTCGGAAAGGATTACGGTACTGTGCTTTCCAACTATGCTTTCGCTACCTACAGCGGGAAGAATGCCGCCGTACAGGGCAAAAGGGTAGTCGGTAATGTCAATGGAGCTACAGGAGACTACTACACATATATGCGTTCCGGCAACTACGACGGAACTACCAAGACGTTGGGGAATATCATGGAAAGATGGATGGGCAGCACTACACAGGAATTCCGTTACAAGGATATCAGCGTGAGCGTCCAGATCGATGCCAAGATCGGCGGCGTGATGGCTTCCGCCTCGCACCAGTACGGCTCTGAAAGCGGTAATTTCAAGAACTCCCTTCCCGGCCGTAATGCTTCCCTGGGTGGTGTAACCTATACCGACGCGAGCGGCAGTCATGACGATGGCATCATACCCGATGCAGTATTTGCCGATGGCACCATGGTCGGAGCCACTGACCTCGGCGGTATGACTTACGCCGATGCAGTGAAGGCAAACCTTGTAAAACCCATACCGGCCTATGCTTACTACGAGAACCTCTCCAAATGGAGCACTGGTATCCGCGAATATTCCATCTTCGAGAATTCCTGGGTAGCTGTGCGCGAGGTGACCGTCGGGTACAATCTGCCTGCAAGCATCTACAAAAAGATCAAGTTCAGTTCGCTGCGGGTGTCTGTCACTGGCAGGAATCTGGGCTATCTGCACAAGACTGCCAAGGACGGCATCAACCCGGAAGGTTTTTATAATAACAATTCGGCTGGTTTCGCCGAATATGGTGGATTACCCTACATAAGAAGCCTTGGCTTCTCTGTTAAAGCTGGTTTCTAACATTGTAACCCACAAAATTTAAATTATGAACAAGAGAAATTATATCATATCGCTGTCTATGGCTTGCTTAGCCATAGGCGCCTGTAAGAAGTCATCTTTTGTCGACGCCAATATCAACCCGAATACCCTGTATTCCGTGGACCCGGCCGACCAGTTCCTGGCCGCAGCAGCAGGCAGCCAGGACGATTTTGAATTTTTTTATGATGTCCTGCGTGCTGAGAACCTGTGGATGCAATATGCCACCGGTGCAGGTGGGACGCAGGCCGGCGCATTGAATATCACCGGCAACTTCAATGGAAGATACGCGAAGGTATTTTACGGCCGTACCGGCACTGATCTGAGTGATGTGCCCAACATGGTGTCCAAGCTGCCGGCTTCCGAGCAGCCCAAGCGGGTCAACCAGGTAAATATCGCCGCAATCTTCAAGGCGTATTATGCCTTTTATGTCAGCGACATCAACGGAGATATCCCTTATTCGCAAGCGTTCCAGGCACGGTATGGCGGCACGGTAACGCCCAAGTATGATCGCCAGCAGGCTTTGTTCGATACCCTGGATACACAGATAAAGAAAGCGGTAGCAAGCCTGGAGTCGACAGACGCCAGTACTCAAACCGCCTACGGCGCAAAAGACCCCTTCTTTCCTGCCGGCCTGAGCGCAGCCGATGAAGCGCTGGCCTGGACCAAGATCGGCAATGCCCTGCGCCTTAAGATAGCCATGCGGCTCATGAAGCGCGATCCGAACAAGCTGAAATCCATCGCTACGGAAGTTTTGGCAGATGCCAAACAAATGAGCGACTATACTGACAGCTGGGTACTGTATGCGGGTCCTTCTTATGCCAACTCAGCTAACCAGGGCAACTGGAATCCCACCGGTTTCCTGGCCAGCAAGCCTGTTGTAGACTTCATGAAGGCAACCGGAGATCCGAGGCTGCAAATGTATTACCGTCCGGCGATCAAGTCAGGAACCTATATCGGCGCACCCACCAACCCTGATAGCATTGCTCCAAATGCAAATCTCTTCCAGCATTCCGATAGCCTGCTGTCACAGCTGCAACATCGTATGTTCACACCCGACTATGATGAAGGCGACGGAGCCGGCGGCGGTAGCGGGCAGGCTTTCTTTCCCTTCCTTACCTATGCCGAATATTGCTTTATCCGTGCCGAGCTGGGGGCTAAGAGCATTACGAATGACGATCCGCAAGCATGGTATAATAAAGGCGTCGAGGCTTCCATCAGATTTTATGACGCTCGCGCTCAAGCTGCTAAGGTTACCGGGTATACACCTGTATCTGACCAGAAGATCAGCGATTACCTAACCCTCAGCAGTGCGAAATTCGATGCAGCCAAGGCATTGGACCAGATCTATTGCCAGGCTTATCTCGACTTCTTCCGTCAACCGAGCGAAGCGTGGGCCTGGTGGAAACGTACGGGCTATCCCAACACCACTTCTGTCCTGGCTTGGGAGCCTACCACGCTTAACGGTGCAGCCCTGACGCTGCCCAGGAGAGCCGCACTCAACATCCTTACTCCTGCCGACCTGAACTATCAGAACCAGCAGGATGCTTTCGCTGCAATGAAAAGCGATGGCAACTGGGGAGATAATCCCGGCGATTTCAAAGGTCGCGTTTGGTGGGACATGCCTTAATGTCCGCTGAAAATAAACTGAACTCCGGGCGGATATCAGCCCGGAGTTTTTTAATTTAGTAGAGATTTTAAAAAGGCAGCATGAAGGAAATTCTTTTGTCGGTGTATGCATCGTGTATGCTTTTGATATCCGGCGCCTCGGCCCAGAAAACTATCTGTCTTTGGGATCCTGCCGCTGACAAGGCACAGCCTTTTTCACTGCACGATACACAACAGTTGCAGGTCATTGTCTTCCTCTCTCCCGAATGTCCCTTGTGCAAGAATTATACGCTGACGCTGAATCAGCTTCGCGCCCGATGCGAGGGCAGGGTAATTTTTACCGGGATCATCCCAGGCAAGGCATACACGGCTGACGATGTGAAAGACTTTGCCAGGAAATACAAGATAACGTTTCCCGTCTACATCGATTCAGGGAAGATCGTATCCTCGGCTTTACAGGCAACGGTGACGCCCGAAGTATTCTTGTTGCGGGGCGAAAACAAAATTTATTACCATGGCGCAATTGATAACTGGTTGAAGGAACTGGGCATGCAAAGCGCCCGTCCAACCAAATACTATTTACGTGACGCCATCGATGAAACTTTGCAGCACATTCCCGTCCGTATCAGCTTTAATAAGCCTGTAGGCTGTCTCATCAACGATTATTAACATGAAACGACCTCTGCTTTGTCTCTCTCTTCTTTTGTTGCTGACCTTTGTAAAAGGTCAAAGCATCACATTTACGGACGTGGCTCCGATTATCCGTACTAAATGCAGCCCCTGCCATAAACCCGGGCAGACCGGTCCCTTTCCCCTGATCACCTATGAAGATGTAGCCAAGAGAGCTTCCTTTATCCGCGATGTCCTTCAACGAGGCTATATGCCGCCGTGGAAGGCGGATAACCATTATACATTATTTGCAAATGACAGATCCCTGTCGGAGAAAGAGAAGTCGCTGATTATGCAATGGATAGACGCCAAAACGCCTAAAGGCAATCAGCCTGACACGGCCTATCTAAAAGAGGCTTTTGTCCCGGGCACCAGCTATTTCCGGAAACCCGACCTGGTATTGTATGCTGCCGATTCTTTCCATCTTACGGGGGATAATCTTGAGCGCTATATTATTTTCAAAATACCTTTCGAGCTGAAGGATTCGTTCAATGTCGAAGCCATCGAATTATATTGCAATAATAAAAAGCTGATCCATCACGCAAACTACGCTATCCATTCTGTACCGGATCCGGCTATCGACATATACAGTACTGATAAACTGATCAACCTTACGGAGGACGACCGGCGCAAGTTCGATCAATATCAGCCCTATCGCAAGACCATTACATATTATGGGGGATGGATACCGGGTACCAGCTATGAGTCCTATCCGAAAGACTTCGGATGGGTGATGCCGAAAAGGGGAGTGATCCTGCTGACGGTGCATTTTGCACCCACGGCCGTGGACGACATTGCCAAACTCGGGGTCAACCTTTTTTTTAAAAAGACTCCCATCAAGCGCCCTGTTAAAGTGGTCAGCTTCGGGTCAGGAGGTATCGGCGAGCGGCAGATCGAACCCATTTTTTATATCAAGGCCGGCTCGGTGCAGAAATTTACGTTGGAAGTGAGCAACCCGAATGATGATCAATCCATCCTCTACGTATGGCCTCACATGCACCTCATCGGTAAAGAATACCTGGCCTATGCCGTCGCCCCGTCCGGCGATACCATCCGCCTGGTGCATATCCCTCGTTGGGACTTCCGCTGGCAGGAGATCTACCGTTTTAAAAAGCTGGTTAAAATACCCAAGGGATCCATCATACACATAGAGGGCACTTATGACAATACGGCCGACAATCCTTTTAATCCAAACAGCCCGCCGAAGAACATCTTTTCCTATGGAGATATGAAGACCACCGATGAAATGATGACTTTGATGATGATCTTTTTGCCCTACCGGCAAGGAGATGAGAATATCGATCTCGAGTAAAATGAGACAGACATCAACAAAACTACTGCTCCTGCTTACCCTTCTGTCGAAGGGCGGGACCGTCTTTTCACAGACGGCGGAAGGACCGATGTTCACCCATATGGAAGGCAAGGCGTCGGGCATTACATTTTTGAACAACATTGTGGAGACGGACGTGCTCAATGTCATGCGGTATGAATATCTCTACAACGGCGCAGGCGTCGGCATTGCCGATCTGAACAATGATGGGTTGAACGACGTTTTCTTTTCGGGCAATACGGGTCCCAACAAACTATTCATCAACAGGGGCGGATTCAAATTTGAGGACATCACTCATAAGGCAGGTGTACAGGGGAATGGTACCTGGTCTACGGGTGTCAGCATTGCCGATGTCAATGGGGACGGTCTGTTGGATATATATGTCTGCCATTCGGGTAAATACGACGATCCTTCCCGTCTCAGCAACGAGCTGTTTATTTGCCAGGGCATCCGGGATGGAATGCCCTTATATAAGGATATGGCCCCGGCCTATGGTCTGGATGCTCCCGGTACCCAGTCCACGCAGGCCGTTTTTTTTGATTACGACAAGGACGGCGACCTGGACATGTTCCTGTTGAACCACTCCAATCACACTTACAATCCTTTTCTCAATACACGGAAGATACGGAGCACGCCCAACTTTCAATTCGGCAACCGGCTATTTCGCAATGACAGGGATGCTTCAGGTAATATGCATTTTACGGATGTGACATTGGACGCAGGTATCGTGAACAATGCATTGAATTTCGGACTTAGCGTGACGGTAAGCGATCTTGATGGAGATGGATGGCCGGATATTTATACAACCAGCGACTATACAGAAAAAGACTGTTATTATCACAATGACCGCAACGGGCATTTTACAGAATCCCTGAGCCGGAGCTTCACCCACATCTCAAAATATTCCATGGGCAGCGATATTGCCGACTATAACAATGACGGCCGCCCGGACGTATTGACCCTGGACATGCTGCCGGAGGACAATCACCGGCAAAAACTGCTGAAGGGGCCGGATGAATACGATGAATATCATCTCCTGCTCGACAGCGGCTACTATCATCAGCAGATGCGGAATATGCTGCATCTCAATGAAGGCGTCGATGACGAGGGGCACCTTCGTTTCAGCGAGATAGGCCAACTGGCGGGCGTCTCGAATACGGACTGGAGCTGGGCGGGACTCTTTGCGGACTTTGATAACGATGGATGGAAGGACCTCTTTATCAGTAACGGCTACCTCCGCGATTTCACCAATATGGATTTCCTGAAGTATACTGTTCCTGACGCAAAAGTGCAGGCAGCTAAAGAAGGGCACCAGGATTTTCAGACCTATGAGCTGGTGCGCCAGATGCCGTCCAATAAGCTTACTAACTACCTATTTCATAACAACGGCAATCTGGGATTTACGAATGTATCGGCCGCCTGGGGATTGTCGCAGCCCGGCGTGTCGAATGCTGCTGCTTATGCCGATTTGGACAACGACGGTGATCTCGACCTGATCATATGCAACAACAATCAGCCAGCCCAGGTATATCGCAATGATGAGAACCAGTTGAAAAAAAATCATTTCCTGTGTATCCGGCTTTCCGGGGAGGGGTTGAACACCAAGGCTTATGGCGCCAGGGCAATACTAACAATGGCCGATGGTACAAAACAGTACCAGGAATTATACCCTGTGAGAGGGTACCAGTCCACGATGGCCCCGGAGCTTTTTTTCGGATTCCCTGCCCAGGCAACTGCCCGGCAGCTAACAGTGATCTGGCCTTCAGGTAAGCGGACTGTGTTTACCGGGGTTGAGTCTGATCAGATATTGCAGCTGAATGAAAAGGATGCGGTGGCCTCGGAGGAACCTGTCCACCAGCCATACCGGCTGTTCACAGATGTTACCAAAAGTTCCGGGCTGTCTTTTATCCACAGGGAGAATGACTTTGTGGATTTCAAGGAAGAAGTTCTTCTGCCATACCAATTGTCCCGTGAGGGGCCTGCACTGGCAAAAGGGGATGTGAATGGAGATAAGCTGGAAGATATTTATCTGGGGGGCGCTATCGGACAGGCCGGTCGGCTTTTCCTGCAGACAAATGAAGGCAGGTTCATACCTGCGCCGGCTCAACCCTGGCTGACAGACACGGTGCATGAGCAGGTGAATGCGTTGTTCTTTGATGCGGACAATGACGGTGACCTGGACCTGTACATCGTCAGCGGCGGCAATGAATATGCCGATCAGTCTCCGGAGTTCCAGGACCAGCTGTATATCAACGATGGGAAAGGCAATTTTACAAAAGCCTCCGAAACAGCTTTGCCTTCCATGCTCAGCAGCAAGCTGGCAATAGCCGCCGGCGACTTTGACCAGGATGGTGACATAGACCTGTTTATAGGCGGCAGGGGGATGTCCGGCTCTTTCCCCCTGCCTTCCAAAAGCTATTTATTAAGGAATGATACCCGGGACGGAGTAGTGCATTTTACAGATGTGACGGACCAGGTTTGTCCGGCTTTGCGGTTGCCGGGTATGGTCACCACAGCGGTGTGGACCGATGTGAACAATGATCGCTATCCCGAACTGCTGCTGGCCGGTGACTGGATGTCCGTGCAGCTGTTTCATAATGAGAAGGGACGGCTCATCGATGTATCGGCAAAGGCGGGACTGACGCATCTCACCGGCATGTGGTCTTCCATCACTGCCCTGGGCCCTGACAAGGATGGGCATTTGGATTTTGTCCTGGGGAATGGAGGATACAACAGCCAGTTCAAGGCATCCGTCTCGCAGCCGATGATGCTGTATGCAGCCGATTTTGATGACAACGGGACGATGGACCCTATCTTCTGTTACTACATAAAGGGGAAGAGCTATCCCATGGCATCCCGTGATGAATTGCTCGATCAGATAACGTCTCTGAAGAAAAAATTTATCCGTTACAGCGACTATGCGGATGCCACCATACAGGACATTTTTCCAAAGAACAAAGTTGCGGGCGCCAGGCTGTTCACCTGCGAACAGGTGGCCTCCGGGATCCTCCGCCGTCGGGATGTTGAACGGTACGAGTTTGCTCCATTGCCGGCGCAAGCGCAGTTCTCCAAAGTTTTCGCTGCCGTAACGGACGATCTTGACGGGGATGGTATATCCGATCTGCTGATCGCCGGAAATTTTTACCCTTACCGGACCCAACTGGGCGCCTGTGACGCCAGCCTGGGTTTGTTGTTGAAAGGTACTGGTGGCGGTAACTTTCAGGCAGTGGATGCGGCTGTTAGCGGTCTATATGTGGGTGGAGATGTAAGGCATGTGGTGGAAGTAAAGACCTTCTCGGGGGACAAGCTGCTGGTCGTCGCTAAAAATAACGATGCCGTACAAGTGCTAAAAGTAAATACGAAATGAAAAGATGGCTCTGTCTTATAATTGCCCTGCAGGCAGGCGTATCCTTTGCCACGGATGGGCCTGGCAGATCTCCAGACGCGGGTCCTTTGCACCGGGCGGAGAAAGCCATCACGGATGTGATGGTGCATGATATTTTTTCCCCTCCGGTAGCCAGCCGTATCTACCTGTATACCAATGTAGCGGCTTATGAGGTATTGGTGAGGGCGTATCCGGGCGGTTACCGGAGCCTTTACGGGCAGGTAAAGGATTTTCCCCGATTGCCGGCGCCGAAGGGAAAGATCGACGGCTCACTGGCGGCAGTGTATGCATGTATGATGGTGGGCAAGAATCTTATTTTCAGCGAGGCCGTGCTGGAGGATTCCATGCGGTCCATATTAGCGGCCTACCGAGGTATGGATAAGATACGTTATGATGCTTCATTACGCTATGGGATGATGGTAGCCGATTCTATTCTGTCGTGGGCAAATAAGGACCAATATAAGGAGACGCGTAAGCTGCCCCGCTACCGGTTCATACAAAAAGAAGGCAAATGGCTTCCGACACCGCCAGCATATATGTCGGCCGTGGAGCCTTATTGGAACAGAATACGGACCGTGGCCCTGGACAGCTGCAGCCAGTTCCGTCCTGCCCCACCGCCGCCATTCAGCAAGGATACCGGCAGTATCTTCTATCATCAGGCGCACGAGGTCTACATCACGGGCAATCAGCTGTCACAGGAGCAGAAGGATATCGCCAATTTCTGGGACTGTAACCCGTTTGCCGTCACCATGGAGGGACACCTGCATTATTCGGTGAAAAAGATATCACCGGGCGGCCATTGGATGTCGATCGTCGGGCTGGTTACCCGCCGGAAGAATATGCCCATGCTGGAGACCTCGGCAGTTTATACGATGGCATCCATTGCTTTGTTCGATGCCTTCATCGCCTGCTGGGATGAGAAATACCGCAGCAATGTCATCCGTCCCGAGACTTACATCGATGCGTATATCGATGAGGGTTGGAGACCGTTACTGCAGACGCCGCCTTTCCCCGAATACAACAGTGGGCATAGCGTCATATCCAGCGCCACGGCGGTAGTGCTGACGGAGATGCTGGGAGACTCGTTCGCATTCGACGACAGTACAGAAATGGAGTTCGGGCTTCCTTCACGGCATTTTTCATCTTTCCGGGCAGCGGCGGATGAAGCTGCCATCTCCCGTTACTATGGGGGTATACATTATCGTGCGGCCATCGAAGGTGGGCTTTCCACTGGAGCGCGGATAGGGCAATGGGTTGCTCAAAAGATCATATTGAAACAATTATAGTATCGAAAGCGTACAGTACGAATTGGTTGTGGTGATCTAAGTCATTGGATGTTAATTTTATAGCAAACAGGCACTTTTTTGGTAAGTTTGTATGGAAAAACCTGTTGGCAAACTCTCATTCATCCTATGACACAGAAAAGTGTACTCTATAAGAAGAAGATCATTAAAGAATTATATTTCGCAAACAACCTTAGCAGCTCGGATATAAGTACCCGCATCCACACTAGTTTACCGTTGGTTACAAAGATGCTTAACGTTCTGATGGAGGAGCAGGTAATACTGGAGACAGGATATGCTCCATCCACCGGCGGGCGGCGTCCGCTGCTATATTCATTGAGACCTGATATATTATATGTCGTTGCAGTTGCCATGGATCAGCTGTTCTCCCGTATTGTCATTATGGATGCGCAGCGCAGGCATGTCACGGCCGTGAAGGAAATCGCCCTGCCACTGGTGGGCAACCCCAGGGCAGCAGCAACACTGGCCGAAAACATCAATCAATGTGTCCTTGAATCAGGCATCCCCAAGGAAGAGATTGCAGGCACGGGAATTGGTATGCCGGGATTTGTGGATGCCAGAAACGGGATGAATTATTCATTCCTGGAAACAGTGGGTGTTCCACTGACCCGGTATCTGACAGAGAGGACGGGTATACAGACCTACATTGAAAATGATTCCAGCCTCATTGCACTCGCCGAATTCAAGTTCGGCGTAGCGCGTAACAAACGGTCAGCCATGGTCATTAACCTGGGGTGGGGTATCGGACTGGGCATGATACTCAATGGAGAGATATTCCGGGGATACAATGGATTCGCCGGTGAGTTCAGCCATTTACCGTTGTTTTCGAATAATAAGCTGTGCAGCTGCGGGAAAAGCGGTTGCCTGGAGACGGAGGCTTCTCTGCTGGTAGTTGTCGGCAAGGCAGAGGAGGGCATCCGTAATGGCCGGTTAACGATGCTTGACCAGGTCTTACCGGCAGAGAATGTGGACCAGGCTTGCTGGGCTGTCATATCTGCTGCGGAGAAAGGGGATAAGTTTGCCGTAGAGCTGTTGTCGGAAGCAGGCTACAACATTGGAAGAGGAGTGGCTATCTTAATTCATTTACTTAACCCCGAAGCGATCATACTCAGCGGAAGAGGGTCCTCTGCCGGGAAAATATGGCAGACGCCGATTCAGCAGGCATTGAATGAACACTGTATCCCCCGGATGGCTATTAATACCGGCATTGAAATATCGACGTTGGGTTATGATGCCGAGCTGACGGGGGCGGCGGCGTTGGTGATGGAGAATTATCTTCGAAACGAAGGAACTGTCCTCTCAATGAGAAAGGAAGTGCAGGGCCACTCTTAAATTTTTTTGTTATTTGAACGAGCTGTGTATCGCATTATTGAACGTCTTCAAACTCCATCCTCCCGCCACGATGATCCGGCGGATACACATCAACGGGTCT
>Ga0207671_10002129_pt1 | contig 21612 bp, 15 predicted proteins | sample KBSC24metaG_FD_184352 | JGI IMG/M metagenome (GOLD analysis project Ga0207671, IMG submission 184352) | Corn rhizosphere microbial communities from Kellogg Biological Station, Michigan, USA - KBS C2-4 metaG (SPAdes) (version 2) | ecosystem: Host-associated > Plants > Roots > Rhizosphere > Soil... | reverse complement strand
TGGAACGAAGAACTTTATTATCAACTCGCCACAACTGACCTCGGTGATGCTGGGCTACGATATCCAGGATGATAAATTGTTGCAGGGGAAACTGAAGCCGCGTATCGAAGCCTATTTAAAAAGACTGCTAAAAGCTTACTTAGTGAAAGAACATGAATATACAAATAAATAAACCCCAACACACAAAGCCATTTATAAAAATGGTTCAAACCCTTTTCCGTTTTGCGATAGCAATTCTGATACCGGGTTTGATGATCACTTCCGCGTATGCGCAGGACAAAACTTTAACGCTTGATGAAGCTATAAAGCTGGGCATTCAAAACAGCAAGTTATTGAAGCTTTCGCAAGCCAAGATCGACCAGGCTGTGTCACAGTACAACCAGGCTAAGGATGCTGCATTGCCAACAGGTAAAGCAAGCTTTGCCTATAACCGCGCAGAGATCCCGGCTAACAAATTATCTTTTGGCCCGGATGCAAGTTTTAATCTGCCTAAAAGCGCTGATGCCTATTTAGGCATCGTATCCTTAAACGAACCCATATTTGCCGGTGGTAAATACAGGTACGCACGTGAATCGACCGAGCTCCTGACCAAAGTATCCCGTTTGGATGCCGACAAGGACAAGGATGAGATCACTTATGATGTGATCAGCGAGTACTACAATCTTTATAAAGTATTGCAGAGCAAAAAGGTGGTAGATTCAAACCTGAAATCTATCGATGCACAGATCCACCAGTCGCAGCGCTTTTTTGACCAGGGACTGGTTACTAAAAACGATGTGCTTCGTTTCCAATTGCAGCGGTCGAACGTTGAGCTGAACGGCATCGACCTGGAAAGCAATCGCAAGATCATCAATTACAATTTAGATATCCTGTTAGGCTTGCCCGAAACTACCCAGATCAATATCGACCAGATCAAAGAAGCCGATCGCCAGGTAGCGTCACTGAGCAATTATCTTGATACGGCCATGATGGCCCGCCAGGAAGTGCAGCAATTGGTATTGCAATCAAAAGTTGCCGAAACAAACATCAAGAATGTAAGGGCCAACCAGATGCCGACACTTGCGGCTTCGTTCGGAACTTATTATGTGGATGCGAATATCAATCCGCTGCCAAAATCAGGAAACTTCATCACGCCGGTTACAGTAGGTTTAACGTTTGGCTGGAACTTCTCGTCGCTATGGACCAATAAGAACAAGGTTTCTGAGGCCAGGATACAGCGCGACCAGGTGACCATTAACCAGGGCATCACAGCTGATAATATCCGCAAGGATGTGAATAACAGTTATGAGAATTACCTGGCTGCGATCAATAAGATCAAGCTATTGCAAACATCAATAGACCAGGCAAACGAGAACAACAAGATACTCGAATCAAAATACAAGAGCAATATCGCGTCAGCTACAGACAGGGCCGATGCCGAAACACTGCTATACCAGGCTGAGATCAACTTAGAGCTTGCAAAAGCTGATGCAGGATTAGCTTATTATACCTTATTAAAATCAACCGGAAAACTTAACAAATAATAACAACCCAATACAATGGCACAAGAACAAGAACCCAAAAAGAAACCCAATAAAGTACTACCTATCATACTTGGAATTATATTGTTAGGCGGTATCGCATTCGGGATAAAAGAATATATCTATTACGGCAAACACATCGATACGGATGATGCCCAGATAGATGGCGACATCAGCCCGGTAGTGGCCCGTGTTGGCGGCTATGTGGACAGCATCTTCTTCGAAGAAAATGGCCATGTTAACAAAGACCAGGTTTTAGTAAAACTGGATGACCATGACTATAAATTAAAAGTTGAACAAGCTTTGGCAGCACAATCTGGCGCAAGCGCCGGCATAGGTGTGGGCGAGTCGCAAATCATTGCTGTAGCTGCAAATTCATCAAGTGCACGTGCACAGGTGGCATCGGCAGCAGCAAGGCTGGAAAAGGCAACTAAAGATTACGACCGTTATGCCAACCTGGTAAAGGACGGCTCAGTAACCCAACAACAATTTGACCAGGCAAAATCGGACAAAGATGTTGCCGAGGCTACTTACCGTGCGGCAGAGGATCAATATAAATCTTCATTGGAGCAGGTTGGAACAAGCCGCAACCAGTTAAAAGTAACCCACGTAGGTGTTACCCAAAAGGAAGCAGACGTAGATTTTGCTAAACTGCAGCTGACTTACACAACTGTTAAATCCCCTTCAAGTGGTATCGCATCTAAAAAGAATATCCAGATCGGCCAATTGGTGCAGGCAGGACAAACTTTGTTTTCGGTAGTTAATGATAACAGCCTTTACGTAACCGCAAATTTCAAGGAAACCCAGTTAACCAACTTAAAAAATGGCCAAAAGGTAAATATTGATGTAGATGCCTATCCTGATCTGAAGCTACAGGGCGAGGTATACAACTTTTCGCCCGCTACAGGCGCTAAATTTTCATTACTGCCTCCTGATAACGCTACAGGCAACTACGTGAAAGTGGTACAACGCATACCTGTAAAAATAAAGATCAATGCTGATAAGGAAACAATGGCAAAGCTGCGTCCGGGAATGAGTGTAAATGTTTCTGTAATTAAAGACTAAAAATAATGGCCGAAACAGGTTTTAGAAAATGGATCATTACCATCACGGTAATAACGGCCGCATTACTTGAGCTGATCGATACAACGATAGTGAATGTGGCCCTGCCGAAAATCCAGGGTAACCTGGGCGCAACTCTTGAGGACGTGGCCTGGGTAGTTACCGGATACGCGGTGGCAAACGTAATTATATTGCCTATGTCGGGTTGGTTGGGCAGTTTTTTCGGCCGGAAGAATTATTTCCTGGCTTCTATCATAGTATTCACCATAGCGTCATTCCTCTGTGGTAACTCTACCTCGTTGAACGAACTGGTTGCATTCCGTATACTACAGGGATTCGCCGGCGGTGGTCTGATCTCTACGGGCCAGGCAATTTTGCTGGAAACATGGCCGCGCGAACAAATAGGCACCGCAACAGCCCTGTTTGGCTTGGGAGCCGTAGTAGGACCGACAGTAGGCCCAACTATCGGCGGGTTTATTACTGACCACTCCACATGGCAGTGGATATTTTATGTAAATATCCCGGTTGGCGCTATCGCTGCATTTTTTGCTTTAACATTTGTGCGTGAAACGCCAAGGGACGCAAAAGGCAAGCCCATTGATTGGTGGGGAATTGGGCTATTGGCGGTTGCCGTAGGCAGCTTGCAAACGATTCTGGAAAAAGGTGAATCTGAAGACTGGTTTGCGAAACCTTATATCCTTGTGCTTACCATAACCGCCGTTTTAGGAACAATCCTATTTATCTGGCGCGAGCTGAGCACAGACCACCCGATAGTGAATTTCGGTATTATGCGGCATCGAAGTTTCGCGGTAGGTATGTTTACGTCATTTATCCTGGGCTTTGGGCTTTACGGATCGGTGTTTGTGTTCCCGGTTTTTTGTCAGAATTTACTCGGGTTCACGGCCCAGCAAACAGGTGAGTTATTATTCCCGGGCGGGTTGTGTACCATTGTCATGATGCCCTTTATAGGTAAAATGCTGAACAAGGGCGTACCCGCCCAGTTCATGGCGACCGCCGGCATGGCATTATTCTTTGTGTTTACCTATATGCTTAGCGGGTCTACGCTGGAAACGGGCCAAGCCGATGTATTGGTACCGCTGTTAATAAGGGGTGTAGGTATGGCCTTATTATTTGTGCCGTTAACCACATTAGCTATATCCGAGCTTAAAGGACCGGAAGTGGGCCAGGGTACCGGTTTAAATAACATGATGCGCCAGTTGGGCGGGTCCTTCGGTATAGCTGCCTTGACTACGATCATTCACATCCGCCAGGCAACACACCGGAGCAACCTCCTGTCTAACATCAACCCATACAATACCCCGTTTGTACAGCGCCTTCACTTTCTTGAACAAGCGTTTATGGCCAAAGGGAAGTCTGCTCTTGATGCTACCCACATGGCGTACAGCGCTATTGAAGGTGCAGTGATAAAGCAATCGTTATTGCTGACCTATAATGACGCATACTTAATTTCGGGACTTGTGATGCTATTTTCCATCCCGTTACTGTACCTGCAGCCATTCAAAAAAGGCAAGGTAAGTATGCCTGCGGATGCACACTAAATGATAAAAGCCGTTCGGTTTTTCAACTGAACGGCTTTCCCCAAAAAAAATTTACAATTAAAAAGTTTTAGTACTATCACCTCCCGGATGTGCATTTTCTCTAAAGATAATGTGCGCCGGGATTTGCTTATCTTAAAGGATAAATTTAAAAGTTTTTAATTAAGATTTCCAAATTTTAATGAAATTATTCCCAACAATTTCATCTATTTTTCATAAAGGCGGGTAATAGGTTGATTTGCAATATTATACCATTCCAGATACCCCGGCTGTCAACGATTTTCAAAGAATATGACTTTTTAAACTTATCATTTTGACGTATTACTGAGCATTGCCTGTGGTTTTGCAAAAAATGCATACATTATGCTCAAAATTAGATTATTGGCCACCTGTGAGGAAACAAAAGACCGCAAAAACGCATTATATACGGTGATATGAAAGTTTTTAGTAAAGAGTTTATAAAACAGTTCTGGAAGGTAATAGTCGCCACGTTTATGGGCTTCATCAACGATAATGGCTTAAAATTGAGCGCTTCGCTGGCGTATTATACTGTCTTTTCCATCGCTCCATTATTAATACTCGTCATCTCGCTGATCAGTTTCTTTTTAGGGCACGATGCCATTAACAATAGTTTATACCCGCAGATCAAGGGGTATGTAGGCAGCCAGGCCGCGGCACAGATACAGGAGATCATCAAGAATCTTCAATTTTCAGGTAAAACCGGCATCGCCCTCATTAGTGGCATTATCATATTGCTCATTGGCGCAAGCAGCATCTTTGTCGAGATACAAGACTCACTAAATATCATCTGGCGGGTAAAGGCAAAGCCGAAAAGAGGTTGGGTAAAAATGGTCCAAAACCGTTTCCTGTCATTTTCGCTGATCGTTAGCCTCGGTTTCCTTTTGCTGGTTTCATTGGTCATGAATATTGCCATTCATGCATTAAGCGAAAAACTTGCTCATTTTTTAGCAGGCGCGACGGTGATATTACTAAGCGCCATTAACCTGGCTATCACATTGATCGTCATTGCGGTACTTTTTGGAATTATATTCAAAGTGCTGCCTGATGTTAAAATCAAATGGCGTGATGTGCGTACAGGTGCAATTTTTACTGCAGTACTTTTTGTGTTTGGCCAGTATCTCATCGGCCTATACATACAATATTCGGCGCAGGCTTCGGCCTATGGGGCCGCAGGTTCAATAATCGTTATTTTGGTATGGATATATTACACCTCGGCGATATTGTATATCGGCGCCGAGTTCACACAGGTATATGCAGAAGCCACAGGCAGCCATATTGAACCGGCAGAATATGCTGTTTACGTGCGGCAGACCGAGGTTGAAAGCGTCGTGACACAACTACCTCCCCAGAATCCGGATCTCGAAGGAAATCTGAAAAGCATCCAGAAAAATAAACCCGCTCAATAATTTTCGTGGATATAGGTGATAATCCTTACCATCTCATCTCGTATCTCACGGGTTGGCCTGGTGAAATTATTATTCATAAAGGAAAATGCCAGGTGTTTCCCTTTACGGGTGACAAGGTAGCCGCTTTGGTTGTGGTTGTTTGACAATGAACCCGTTTTCGCCCATACAAAAGGCTTCCCATTATCCGTTTTGTAGGCGCTTTTAATTGTTCCTACAACACCGCCGACAGGCATCAGGCTGTGTAACAGATCATCATTCTTCATCTCCTCCGATATTTTTAGCAATAGTGCGAGAATGCTGCGTGGTGTAAACAGGTTAAAACGCGATAAGCCCGATCCATCGACCCATTGCGGCGTATCGGGCAGGTCATTCAGGTAATGCGTTTTTGAATATTGTATTACCGTATCCGCATTAAGTGTTTTAAACTTTACGGATGAGCAAACCAGCAGCAATTGTTCCGCGATAAAGTTATCGCTTGGCTGTAGCATCCGTTTATACACCGAATCGGCATTGGCATCATAAACGGTTTTTGCATCATTTTGTAAAGGCATGTGTACAAGAGAAACATCTCGTTTTAACGTATCCTGCAATAAAGCAAGGGTCAATCCAAGGTTAGTTTTCCAGGGTATTTCCTGCCGGAAATTAGCAGGCGGCTTCATTGCCGGGTAAATAAAAGCGTTAGTCAGAAAATCCCGCTGTATCCTGAATGACGATGGCTTATAGTTACTGTCGCACCGCAAATAGGTTTTAAACCACGATGGTTTTATTTGCAGGTTGCCATCTGCGCCAGTATATAAAACGGCCACATTATCCTCAATCGGGAATTCATTTATTTCGGCCTGGTAGTAATCATTATAATCGTCCCATGCCCAACCCGAACCGTAGAAATCATTTTGATATCGCCCCGGCGAAAAAAACAATCTTTTATTGGTGTTCTTTAAAAAATTAAATCCATTTATACCTTTCAGGTCGCTGTGCAGAAATGCGGGGTCACCCGTCCCCCAGAAGATCAACGAATCCTGGTGTACCACATAATTTAATGCAGGGATAGAATCGCCCAGCATTTTTAGGCACGTATAAAAGGTGAAGAGTTTCGTATTGGAAGCAGGGGTAAAATATTTATCGGAATTAAGCTCATATACCATTTTGCCGTTGTCCATATCGTACAATGCAAACCCGGTAAAATGGTCGTTAACAATTAAGGAGTGCTTGAAAAGTTTCCGGATCTTTCTCTTCCGGATCTTGCCTGCATAGGCGCTGCTATGTGCCAAAAGTATCAATTTTGCTATCAGTACAATCAGCAGTGCCCTTCTCCTCATAATTATTTTACAACTACGCTTAATTTATCGTAAATTTAGTATTCCAATTATAAACAAATTGTTATTCAAAATTTCTCATAAAATAAAGCTCCTGCCCGCGCTGGTATTAACTTGTTTAATGTGTTCCATTTTTGCCCCGGCAAAGGCACAATATTTTGATCTGAATAGCGACCGTAAACAGGTAAGAATCCCTTTTAAACTGATCAGGAACCTGGTCATCATACAACTTAAAATTAATGATAAGGGCCCCTACAATTTTATCCTGGATACAGGAGTAGGGTTGATGATCATAACAGAACCCAAGCTCGTCGACTCCATCCGTATCGATAATAAGCGGACGATAAAACTACCAGGGCTGGGGGAAGGGGAAGCCTTTGAGGCTTATGTAACCCCTCCTTTAGAAATTAATATCCCGGGGCTGACCAGTTATGATGTAGCTGCCGCCATACTTAAAACAGACCATTTCAACCTCTCCAATTTTGCCGGCATACCTATACACGGCTTGATTGGTTACGAGTTTTTTAACAACCTGGCCGTAAAGCTGAGTTTCACAGACAGCACAATTGTTGCCTATCGGCCAAAAGATGTGCGCCTGTTTAGAAAAGGGACAAAAATTCCCATGATTGTTGAGGGACACAAACCCTATATACAAGCCAATGTAAAACTACCAAACGGCACGGTGCAGAATTGCAAACTGGTAGTTGATATTGGCGCAGGGCACCCTGTTTCGCTCGAAAATATGATCAAGAAAAACGGCCTGCCCCAAAAATTTATCACTGCTAATTTAGGTGTCGGCCTCACAGGGCCAATCAGTGGTTTCCTGAGCAGGATCAACGAGATAGACCTGGGGAAATATAAAATAAAGAATGTGATCACATCTTTTCCGAATGACTATGATGAGGAAACATTAAAATACCTTAACATTCCACGGGATGGTAACCTTGGTATTGGCATACTTAAAAAGTTTACCGTAATTTTTGATTATCACGATCAGCTATTATACCTAAAACCCAATGCGGCCTTTGGAGACCCGTTTGAACATGATATGAGCGGCCTTGAATACTATGCAGTTGGGGAGGAGTTCAGGCATGTTATCATAAGCAGGGTTGAGCCGGGTTCGGCTGCCGATGAGGTGGGACTGGAGAAAGGCGATGAAATTATCAATATTAATTTTAAACCGGTATCAAACATGAGCCTCGAGCAGATTGACCAGATACTGAAGTCAAAGGCTGAACGCAGCCTCCTGATGGAGATATTTCATGATCACAAATATGACAATGTGATCCTCACTTTAAAACGCCGGATTTAATAAGCGGTTAAAGTCCGCGGCAACCATTTCACTATTTTAATTGACTTATATTCTCAAAAAAGGCCGCTTGCAAGTCTAGCAATGAGTTTACCTTGATCCTCTCACCGTACATGTCAAAGCAAAGGAATTTTGATTTTTCGGGATGCTTTTTATCTGTTTTCTCAAAAAAGTTAAAGGTCTCAAAAAAGTAATGCCGCGTTACGGTGTTACTTCTCCTGTTACTCTTTGATTCATTCAGCCTGAAGCCAAAAGCATCAATCCATACATGGATACGGGAATGTAGTGAGGATGCTATGTTTTTCATGGGATTAATTCCTTTTTAAGTGTAACGAAAAAAATCAACCACTGTTTTGCGTTTTTGTCGTCTTTTTACCAACAAGAGTTAATTAATGCCCTTTTAGCTATGTAACATAGTTGTTATAAAATATTAAGTAAATTAATTTCCTATCATGTAAGTGTAACCTATTGAGGTGCTTCTCGTAGAAAGCTGTAATTAATTTATTTAACAAACCCTAATATGAAAAGAATTAGACACATATTACCATTAATACTGCTCGCTTGCCTGATCAGCATTAATGGTTGTAAAAAAGACAAAACACCCGGACCAGCAGGTTCTACCGGCGCTACAGGCGCAAACGGTTCAACCGGTGTTGCAGGTGCTACAGGTGCTACAGGCGCCCAGGGTCCTCAAGGGCCGGCTGGTCCTGCAGGAGGCCCGGTAGGTCCGCAAGGAGCAACCGGTGCTACGGGAGCAACTGGCGCAACCGGTGCTACAGGTTCTAACGGAACGAATGGCACCAACGGTACTAATGGATCAACTGGTGCTACAGGCGCTACAGGTGCAACCGGTTCTAATGGAACTAACGGAGCAACTGGTGCGACCGGTACTACTGGAGCAGTAGGTGCTACCGGTAATACTGGAGCAGTAGGTGCTACCGGCGCAACCGGTAATACTGGCGCTGTTGGAGCAACAGGCGCAACTGGTAATACAGGTGCAGCAGGCGCAACTGGTTCGACTGGTTCGACTGGCTCTGCTGGTGCAACCGGCGCCACAGGTGCTACAGGTGCCAGCGGTAACGCAGATGTTACCAGCTATATTAAAACCGGCGTAACCGTTCCGGTAACAGGAACAACCATCAGCGTTCCGGCAATAACTCAAAATGTTGTTGATCAGGGTATCGTTTTGGTTTACTTCAGCAACACCGGCACAACAGGTCCTTGGTATGCGTTGCCTTACACAGTTGCGGGAACTACTATCAACCTTGTTAATTATGGTGTTGGCCAGATTAATGTAACCGCAAGCACTGCGCAAACAAACCTTAACTTTAAGATCGTTGTAATACCAGGCACATCTGTTACTTTGCTGAATGTTGCCCATCCAGGTCTTAACTTTAATAACTACAACCAGGTAGCAAGCGCCCTGCATTTGAAGAATTAATATCAGAATAAGTTTTCATAGGTAAAGCCCTCCGATCGGAGGGCTTTTTTTGTTTTAGTGTGTAACAATCATATGATTATGGGGCTTTTTTTAATTGATATGTAACAATCATATGATTATTAGTTATTTAAATACGGATAAGTTGAACATTTGCGTCTTAATGTTGTCATTAAGTTCAAAATCAGTATCGACTAAAAACCATGAAACCCCTACTGCTACTTTTTTCCTTTATTTTTTTCACCGTTATTTACGCACAAGCCCAAACCGGGCGCCAGGTAAACGGAACAGTGATCGACTCTACCAAACTTTCGGTCCCGGGAGCAAGCATTAAACTGGTATCAGACAAAGGCGACAGTACACAAGCAGTAGCCGATGGCGCCGGAAAATTTGTTTTTCCTTCTGTAAACGGAACTAAGTTTACCCTCACCATATCTTCCATCGGGTATCAAACACTCATCCGGCACTATGGAATGGACAACGATACCAAACCCATTATGCTTGATCCGATCATCCTAAAGTCGGAAACCAATACATTAAAACAGGTTAATATTATTGGTGTAAACCCTGTTACTTTAAAAGAAGATACTGTTGAATATAAGGCCAGCGCCTACAAAGTGCGTGAAAATGCCCCGGTAGAGGACCTGGTAAAAAAATTGCCGGGAGTTGATGTCGACGTTAACGGAAATGTGACCACACAGGGGAAACAGGTGACCAAAGTAAGAATCAACGGCAAGGATTTTATGGGAGGCGACGTGCAAAGTGCCACCAAAAACCTGCCTGCCGACGTGGTTGAAAATATACAGATCATAGATGACTATGGCGACCAGGCTAATTTAACCGGTGTTAAAACAGGTGAACCTGATAAAATAATGAATATCACCATTCGCAAGGATAAAAACTACGGATACTTCGGTCAGGCTACTGTTGGCGACGGTGAGGATGCATTACCCAAGGACCAGGGCATCCCGGATCAGAACCGCTACCTCGGGACCTTAAATTCGTTCAGGTTTAATGGTGACCAGCAAATGGCGCTTTTAGGAAGTATCAATAATACCAATGTAAATACCTTCTCGTTTAATCCTACTGCCGGAGCAGGCGGTGGTGGTGGCGGAGGAGGGGGTGGCGGAGGCTTTGGCGGTGGCGGCGGCCGGGGTAACGCAGGCCGGGGCGCGCAAAATACCGGGAGCCTGATCACCACTCAAAACGGTATTACTGATGCAAAATCCATTGGTGCCAATTTCCGTGATCAATGGGGGAAAGCATTATCGGTATATGGCAGCTATAGCTTTGCTGATAACAAGATATCAACCAATACCACCACCGTGCAGGAAAATACTTCTCCCGTAAACCCGAGCACCAATAATCAAACCGGCAATGAGATTGACCAAAATATCAACCACCGTTTCACGTGGAACATGGAATACAAACCCGACACGATAAACTATTTAAAAATAACACCGACATTTTCATATGCCAGCACCAATACTAATGACCAAGAAAGCGTTTCGAATACACCCAAAAATGCGACAACGCCAACCCTTGCTTACACCTCTACATCAACCGGGACTTCTACCGCGCCAACTTACGGATTAACGGCATTGTATAATCACCGTTTCCATGGCCGCCGTAACCTGAGCATTAACTTGAATGTAAGTTCGGCTAAAACCGATCAGTTCCAGAACCCGATATATAATTATACTCACAATAGCGATAATAGCCCTGTATCGCCTACTAATCAGTTGATCAACAGCGATAGCCGGGCCACCACTTTGGGAGCTAACCTATCATACCTGGAGCCCCTCGGTAAATTCTCATACCTGGAATTTAATTATGCCTACAGCCGGACGCGGACCACAAATGACCGTGAAACAACGGTACAGGATACCTTAAGCGCAGATCCTTTTGTTACGGCTTTTTCCCCCGACACAGCACTAAGCACGCAGGCTAATTATACCTTTGTGACCAATCGGATCGGTTTAAACTTCCGCTACGTTGAAAAGAAATATAATTATACTTTAGGCATAGCAGCATTGCCATCAACATTGGATGGTTATTACCCGCAATACAATGGCTTTACTACCCACAGCAGCACATTCAATATTGTGCCTACTGCAAGATATATTTACAATTTCTCAAGAAGCCAGTCATTGAGTCTGAATTATAACGGATCAAGCAGTCAGCCGAGTTTTAGCCAGTTAAATCCAAAAGAGGACCTTTCCAATGCCTTATATCCGGTAATAGGTAACCCTTACCTGAAACCACAGTTTACCAATAACTTCTCGATCAGGTACAATGCATTCAGCTTTGCTACGGGTAATATCCTGTTCACCAATCTATCATTCCAGACTATAAGCGACCAGGTGGTTACCAATACCATTACCTCACAATTCAACAATACGATCTTAACCAAATACACCAATGCTAATGGCTACTACAATATCACGGGTAACGTGGTATATGCCAAACCGTGGGATAACCGCAAGTACACGCTGATGTTTACTGGCGTGGTTAATTATAGCAACAGCGTAGGTTACCTCACTGATATTTCAGATACCACCGTTGCCCCCAACCAAGTGAAGAATATTGCCAAAAACCTGCAGTTTACACCCGGTGTGCGTTTCAGGGTCGATCTTACTGATGTGGTAGATGCACAGTTGCTCACTAATTACGCTATTAATAAGACCGATAATTCGGTAAAAAATTCAGTGCTGGATGGTACATCAAATACCCGTACCTGGAATATTGCCTTGAATGGAAAAAACTACTTTGGGGACTGGACATTTAGCTATGACTATGGAAAGGCTATCAATTATGGATACAATCCTAAATTGGGAGTTACCAACCCGAACATATTGAACGTATATCTCGAGCGTAGGTTCCTGAAAGATCATCGGGCTACCATACGCCTTTCAGCATTCGATTTATTTAATCAGAATACCGGTTTTTCATCAGCATCAACAGTCAGCTCATATACCGAAACCCATGTTAACCGGTTGGCGCGTTATTACCTGGCTACTTTTACGTTGCGACTTCAAAAATTTGCTGGTAAGGCGCCCAATCAGAATAATCCCGGAAGAGGTTTCAGAAATGGCGGTGGTGGTAATCGTGATGGCGGTGGTGGCCCTCCCGGAGCCGGACCTGGCGGCCCCAACTAAATGGCATTTGAACGGTAAAATAAAAGAAGCCCTTTTTAGTTAAAAAAGAGCTTCTTTTATTTCGATATATCTTGATAGCTAATTGCTGTTTGCTAGTACATTATTGATCACTTTTTCCAATGCATCCAAGTCGAAAGGCTTGGCCAAATAGCTTTCAGCGCCCGCATGACCGGCGAGTGACTGGATATCGCTATTTGCCGAAAAATACACCACGGGGATATTTTTCAATTTATCCACCTTTTTTAAAGCCTGCGTTGCAAGAATGCCTCCTGCTTCGGGTATCCAGTTGTCCATTAAGATCACATCCGGAAGTATCCCCAGCACCTTATCGGCTACGTTATTACAATCAGTAAAGGTATGTACCTCCCAACCCTGCTCCACCAAAACGTAGCTACAGATCGACAGTATATCCTCGTCATCGTCAAAAATTACAATTTTGCGCTTGTCTGTTTTATCCATTTATGAGTTACAGGTGTAGATGTATTTACCGAATATAGACACAAATGTTTTTAATTTTTTTTAATTAATCAAACAGGTATATTTATAATATCAATTAAACGCCGCAAGTTGCTTATTAATAAAGATTTAACGATATTTTTTCAAAAATAAGTTTAACTGCGTTTTCTTATTTATGCCATCAGCCTAAAAATCATTATCCAATTACATAGCCGGTAACGTATAAGCTGTATTAACACCGAAGCACAAGATCGTCACAATTGAAAAAACAAAGCTCCATAACCGGAAAGGAAAGTGCACATCACGAATTGATGGTATTTTTTAATGCCATGGACGAGGTGTTCTTTTCTGTTGATATGATCAATTCGAGGGTGATCCAGGTATCCGGGGGCTGCGAAAAATTATATGGTTATAAGCAAGAGGATTTCCTTAACGACTATATGTTCTGGTTTGACCTCATCCACCCGGACGACAGGCACATAGTTGATGATGAGGATAAAATATTACAGCTGGGCGAACAGGTGAATAACGAGTACCGCATCATCCGTAAGGATAAGGCCATCCGATGGGTCGAAAATAAGATTATTCCAAGCCTTGATAAAACGGGGAAACTTGCAAGGGTAGACGGCATCACCAGGGATATTACCCAGCGAAAGCTGAATGAGGAGGCTGTTAAAAAATCTGAAGCAAACCTCCGAACTATTTTTGAAAATACCGACACGGCCTATATCCTGTTTAATTCGGAGCTTAAAATTGCTTCCTTTAATGCCATTGCTCAAAAATATTCAGAGGAACAAAATGGTGTGAGCCTGGAGATAGACAAACCGATAAGGGGTTATTTTTCGGATGCAAGATGGCCGTTTATAAAAGATACGCTGGATAAGGTTGCCAATGGTGAAAGCGTTAACTACGAACTGAGTTTTACAAAGCCCGATGGCACACTACACTGGAATGATGTACGCTGGCTGAATGTAAAAAACAACGATAACCTCAACTGGGGCTTTATACTGGCAAATAAAGATATTACCGAAGCGAAAACTGCCGCCCTTGAACGCGAAAAGATAACCGCCGACCTCATTCAGCACAACAACGACCTTGACCAGTTTACCTACATCATTTCGCATAACCTTCGTGCACCAGTTGCTAATATTATCGGCTTGGCTGACATGCTTAAAGACCATGACCTGGATTCCAATATGATGCAGGAAGTGCTTGACAGAGTCACCCTATCTGTAAAAAATATAGATACCGTTATACAGGACCTTAATCATATTTTACAAGCGAGGGAACTGGTGAGCGAGAAAAAGGAGTTGGTATATTTTAATGAATTGCTCGATGCATTCAAAATGAGCGTCCACAATATCGTAATAGCTGAAAAAGTGCAATTTAAACCCACTTTTGAAGAAGTGGATTCCATGTTTACCATCCGCAGCTACCTCTATAGCATCTTCTATAATCTTTTATCAAACAGTATTAAATATTGCCGGGTTGGCGTTCCGCCTGAGATCATTATTACTTCCTTCAAATTAAAAAATAAAATAGAACTGAGATTCAAGGATAATGGCAAGGGCATCGACCTTAAAAAAAATGCCGATCATATTTTCGGGTTGTATAAACGCTTTGATACTACGGTAGAAGGCAAAGGCATGGGACTATTTATGGTGAAAACCCAGGTAGAAGCCCTTGGAGGAACGATAAAGATCAAAAGCAAACTAGGCGAGGGATCAGAATTCATCATACAACTACCTGTTTAAATCCTGCTTCACTTAATATTCATACACAATTTACGGGGTTATACGTACAAAAAAACGTGTTTTTACGCTGACGTTCTTCTTTGAATTGACCTACATTTAACTGGTAGTTTAGATAATCACTGGTTAAACAAACAGCATGAAAAGATTTACCCTACTTTTTATAGTAATGGTTTTCCTGACCGGAAAAACTTTTGCACTGGATGGTAATAAAGCTCCAATACCTGCAGAAAATAAAGCCGCTGACAATGGAGCAGCCCCGGTAAACCAAAGCACATCTGCTATTCCGGCCAAAGCGATAGTGTATCCTGAAATACTTAACGTAGTCGCCAAGAAGATAGATACCGTAGACAAAAAACGGGATGGCGCGCGCAAATCAGCCTATGCCGGTGACCTTTTGATGGTTTTAATGCTTCATCCTAAAGAATTTCTGGACCAACGCCCCACGGATAAAAGCAAATTGGTTTTGTATGCCGAAGGAGTGGAACTGAAGGGTATCTCCTCTGACCTTTTTAATGGCGTTGGCAAGGACGTTTCCCAGCAAGTCGACTCGATCTGGATACCGTTTAAGCTCGTACGGGATACCACAACAAAAAGTGCCTGGGATTGCCTATATCGTATCACCCGCTGGAACAAGACGCATCTAAAGGTTCACATAAGCGTTGGCTGGGAAGGTATGTTCCCTGTGAGGGTATCGCGGGCGAATTTTAATAATACTGAGATCATGATCGTGTTTTTTGAGCAATGGGCATTCTTTGTGTGGCTGCTTTTGTATATTGTTATTGTAGGCGCATTTGTGGTATTAGCCATTAAATCCAATATGTTGCGCGACTGCGACGACGGCCCCTATAGCTTGGCCCAAACCCAACTGGCTTTCTGGACAATATTGGTTATCGGGAGTTTTATTTATACGCTGATATTAACCGATATCGCATCCTCGCTCAACACCTCTATCCTGTTTCTATTGGGGATCAGCATAACCACCAACGGAACCGCCGTGTACCTGGATTATTATAAAAAGAAAGACAAGGCACGGCTGAATCCCAAAAAATCAAAAGGGTTTTTGAATGACATTCTTGGCGATGGAAATACCATCGTGGTACAACGCGTGCAAAATGCCGCCTGGACAGTGGTACTGGGTTTATACCTAATCTATTATACCATATCCAACAAAACCCTGCCTACTTACCCCGATGTGCTGCTGTACCTCACTGGCATCAGCTCACTTGGGTATGTAGCAGCTAAACCTACGGAGAACAGGAAAGCAACAAACGGAGCAAATCCGCCTGCCGCTCCACCATTACAACCGGCACCCGTTCAGCCGCACCCGCCAGTCGCTCCGCCGCCAGCGAATGCCCCACAGGGAGGTTAATTATTTGGAATAAAAGGTGTCTATAAACTGGTAGCGTTTCAAATTCTTTTCATCTTCAGAACGGGTGTTTACGTCGATGACCATCACTTTGGAATTGCCTGGTTTCAATGCTGTCCATTCAGGTAGACCGGTTCCGTTTGGATTGTGGTTTTTGATGAAATTGACAAAATAGGATTGCATGGTTTTTGACACCATATAATCATCCGGCCCCCACTGGAAAACCTTGTTAGAATACAGGTTACCCATCGCATACTCAATTTCTGACGAATGGCTTGCACCCAGCACCGGCTGAACTTTATTGGTTTGACCACCTGCACCACCTTTTACTATACCACCCGCAAGGCCCGGGGTGGCGTCGCCCATAGCTGCTGTCATGGCCGGGCGAGGGCGTGAATATAAATAGCGGTAGACTGGTTGCCCGCTGGTTTTACTTTGCAGGTCCATCCATTTCCAGGTATTGTAAGATATAAAGCGGTCGGCAGCCAGGTCAGTCGCTACATGGATCACATCATCATCGCTGGTGGCATGATACAACTCTAATATTTGTGGTGCTTTGTCGCCATATAATTTTTCCACTGCCTTTTTATAATTGTCCATTGTCGGCTCATCTTTACCCAACAGCGCCGTGTATCCAACCTCGGCTGAGTTAAATCCGGCTAATAAAGGCACATGGGACTGTTCCCCTGCATTGTAAATGTCCATCGGTGTTTTTGGCAGAAAATAGCCATCGATAGTTGCCGGGAAACGTGCAGCCTTTGCCGTGGACTGCAATAACTGGTCCGCCGGGATGGCACGCAGATCAGCTAATGTAGTTTTGCCCAGATCTGTTGCGAATTTGGTTCCAACGGCCTCGCCATCAGCTAAAGGCACCGCGTGGCTGCTCCCAACCATCGCACCGCTTTCGCCTATCGCAGCAGAAAATAAACCTTTTGACAAAGGGGTTGCCACCTGCACACTTACCGATGTAGAACCGGCAGATTCACCAGCAATCGTAACCCTTGATGGGTCACCACCAAAGGCAGCTATATTTTTTTGCACCCATTTCAGGGCCGCGTTCTGATCTAAGTAAGCATAATCACCCGATCCATGATAGGGTGATTCTTTTGTCAATTCTGGTGTCGCCAAAAACCCGAAAACACCTAAACGGTAATTAACTGTTATAGCCACTATACCTTTGGTAGCCATGCTTTCGCCATCATATCTTGGCTCCGACCCATCGCCCGCCACTGCTCCGCCTCCATAGAAATACACCAATACAGGCAATTTTTCATTGGCTGATTTTGCGGGAGTCCATACGTTCAGGTACAGGCAATCTTCGCTCATGCCATCTGAACGAAAGTTCATATCGCCAAACAGTGGCAACTGCATCGCCCGCGGGCCAAATTTATAGGTCTTGCGAACGCCACTCCAGTTTTTAACGGGCTGCGGGGCTTTCCAGCGTAATTCGCCCACCGGGGGTGCCGCAAAGGGTACACCTTTAAAGCTTCTTACTCCATTGGAGTCTACAAGGCCTTCGACCGTGCCGTTGACTGTTTTTGCCTGCGTAGTTTTTCCTGTTTGGGCGATGGCCGCTGTGTACAGCCCAAAAGATAATAACAGGAATAACGAATATTTTTTCATAAGAAATAGATTTATAGGTGGTTGTTACTCAAATCTATCGTACCTGCCGCTAAAATCATAGTATTATTTTAACATGTCATATCAATTTTACAATAAATCCTATAGAGATGACAGATATTTTTTATCATTTGTGATGTAATTAACTATTTTTAGTGATTCCTTATAAACCATAAATCTTCTGCCATGAATAAAAAATACAGGTCCTTGCCGGTATGGGTCATCCTGACGTGCTTTATAGCTACCGTGCAAGCCCAAAATGCCCCGCAGGCAACGGTATGGCTCACTAAAAATGACCGGTCTGCCCTCTTCGAAAAACAGGCCAAGCCATTAAAGTTTACCGCTGCTGCTAATCAAAACGCTACGATCACAGTAAATGAAGGGCAAACTTACCAATCCATTGATGGATTTGGTTTTGCACTGACCGGCGGCAGTGCCCAACATATCATTCATATGAGTCCGGCCAGCCGTGCCGAACTATTGAAAAACGTATTTGCTTTTAATGAGAATAACATCGGTGTGAGCTATTTGCGGCTGAGCATTGGGTCTTCGGATCTGAATGAGAAAGTTTTCTCCTACGATGATATGCCCGACGGACAAACCGACCCGGAGCTAAAGCACTTCGATCTGGGACCGGACAAGCAGGATGTGATACCGGTAATGAAGGAAATATTACGTATCAATCCGCATATCAAAATATTAGGCTCGCCATGGTCGCCCCCGGCCTGGATGAAGACTAATAACGACACCCGTGGAGGCCGCTTAAAACCCGAGCTTTATGGTGTTTATGCCAAATACCTGGTCAAATATATCCAGGGCATGAAAGCCAACGGGATCATCATCGATGCCATTACCATTCAGAACGAGCCGCTGCATCCGGGTAATAATCCCAGCCTGCTTTTGGTGGCGCCTGATGAGGCTGATTTTATTGAAAACCACCTCGGCCCGGTATTTGCGGCCGCCAAGATCACTACCAAGATCATTTTGTACGACCATAATGCTGACCGGCCAGATTATCCTATCTCGATATTAAATGATCCCAAAGCCCGGAAATATATCGACGGTTCCGGCTTCCACCTTTACGGCGGGACAATAGATGCCTTGACGACAGTGCACAATGCGCATCCCGACAAGAACATTTACTTTACGGAGCAGATGGTGGTGGAGCACGAGAATAGCTCAACCATCAATATCGTTAACCCGGTAAAAAGACTGATCATTGGCGCTACCCGCAACTGGAGCAAAAATGTGCTGGAATGGAACCTGGCTGCCGACCCGCAATACAAACCGTATACCGACCGTGGTGGCTGCCCCTCGTGCCAGGGCGCGGTTACTATTGACGGCGACAAGGTTACCCGGAACATCGCTTACTATTCCGTGGCGCATGCATCAAAGTTTGTCCGTCCGGGTTCGCTGCGCATCGCTTCTGACGAAAACGAGATATTGCAAAACGTGGCCTTCAAAACACCTGATGGCAAAAAGGTGCTCATTGTAGCTAATACAAGCAAGGAAGCGCAAACATTCAACATAAAATACAAAGGCAAGATCGCAGCAGCAACGCTCGACGGCGGTTCGGTAGCAACTTATATCTGGTAATCTCAATTCTTAGCACATGTCAATCAACAATATTATCAATAGATATTCCTTAAAGGCAGTCCTGCTTTCGGCAGTTACGCTTATTTCGCTGCAGGGGAAAAGCCAGGGGTTTTTAAAGGCAGATGGCCAAAAGATCGTGAATGAAAAAGGCGAGAATTTTCGCTTGCGGGGCATGGGTTTAGGTGGATGGATGATACAGGAGGGCTATATGCTGCACATCAACACCGATAGCCGGCAGACAAGGATACGTGAGCGCCTGGAAGATATGATGGGCCCGGCGGAAACAAAAGAATTTTATGAAACCTGGCTGGAAAATGATGTCCGCAAGATCGATATCGATTCGATGAAGGCCTGGGGATTTAACAGTGTCCGTCTGCCGATGCACTATAACCTGTATACCCTACCTATAGAAAAAGAGCCGGTAGCCGGGCAACATACCTGGCTGGACAAGGGTTTTGAAATAACGGACAAACTACTGGCCTGGTGCAAAGCAAACCATATGTACCTTATCCTGGATATGCACGCCACACCCGGCGGCCAGGGCAACGATTTGAACATCTCCGACCGCGACCCCAACAAACCATCCTTATGGGATAGCGAGGCCAATCAGCAAAAACTGATCGCCCTTTGGAAAAAATTGGCTGAACGTTATAAAGACGAACCTTACATCGGCGGCTATGATATCATCAACGAACCTAATTGGGGTTTTGACGATCCCGAGCACGACAAAAATGGCCTGAAGGAAAAAACCAATGCGCCACTAAGAAAACTGATGATGGACATTACCGCGGCCATCCGGCAGGTAGACCAAAAGCACATCATCATTATTGAGGGGAATGGCTGGGGCAACAATTATAACGGCATATTCCCGGTATGGGACAAAAATATTGTGTTGAGTTTCCATAAGTACTGGAATTATAACGACCAGGCATCTGTGGCCCATATTGTAAAAGCCCGCGAGGAAAATAATGTACCGGTTTGGCTAGGCGAGACCGGGGAAAACTCGAACGTTTGGTTTACGGATGCCATCAGCCTGTTTGAGAAGAATAATATCGGCTGGGCTTTTTGGCCGTTAAAAAAGATGGGCAATAATAACCCGATGGAGATCAGATCCAACCTGAATTATAACGAGGTGACCAACTACATGAACGGCAAGGGCCACAAGCCAAAAGAAAGCAATGTATACAGCGGAGCGCTCGAAATGGCCACTTATGCAAAGCTGGAAAATACCATCATTCACCGCGATGTGATCGATGCAATGTTCCGCCAGCCGTATACCAATGCGACTAAACCATTCAAAGCCAACAAGATTACTAACGGCACCATCATCAACGCGGTTGATTATGATCTCGGCAAAAATGGCTTTGCTTATTTTGATACGGATACTGCTGATTTCCATGTATCCGGGCATCCCGGCCAGGGTAACCGGGGGAGGATATACCGGAATGACGGGGTGGATATCCATAAAGATTCTTCCGAATATGAAAGCTACTATGTAAGCGATATTGCAGATGGCGAATGGACACAGTATACTGTCCAGGCCAAACTCCCGGGTACCTATAGCCTTAAGTTAAAAGTAGCTGCGGCAACGGATGGTGGTGCTATTTCGGTTATGGTTAACGGAACACCGCAGGCCAAAAATGTAGCGATACCAAATACGACAGGCTTAACCAAATGGCAGGTGATCGCCATTAAAAGCATCAAACTAAAAGCTGGCAGCAATAAGATCCGGCTATATTTTGACAAGGGCGGGTTTAATTTGCATTATATGCAGTTTGCGGCAAATAAATAGCACACTCCTCTATAGCGATGGGTTTGAAACCCATCGCTATGAAATAACTTTATAAGCATGCGGTTAAGGAACTTATTAAATGCACAGCTATATCACATTATACTAAGCCTTAGTTTGTGCTTTTGCCTGATCGATAGAGCCTCCGCTCAGCAATCTGATTCCACCATGTACTACTTCGCCGCGCACCAGGACGATTGGCAGCTTTTTATGTCGGCAAATGCCTGGAACGATGTTGTTAAGTC
>Ga0207671_10002128_pt1 | contig 21614 bp, 17 predicted proteins | sample KBSC24metaG_FD_184352 | JGI IMG/M metagenome (GOLD analysis project Ga0207671, IMG submission 184352) | Corn rhizosphere microbial communities from Kellogg Biological Station, Michigan, USA - KBS C2-4 metaG (SPAdes) (version 2) | ecosystem: Host-associated > Plants > Roots > Rhizosphere > Soil... | reverse complement strand
TGGCAACGAATCAGGCCGGAGAAAAGCGTGAGCGCCACGCACGCGAGGAGATGGAGGCGTACACGCGCCTGAATCTGGCTCGGAGGAGAGTAGAGGATTTCGATCGGCAGGCAGGGATGGTGTGCCAGTCGATTGTGGCGAACAGCCGTTTCAAGCAGGCAGCCATCGTTTTGCTTCAGGGATCCGGGCATTATCAGCTTTGCGGGTCCGCGGGGTTCGATGACGCGACATTGACTGCCCTGGAGGCGCTCGCCCTCCGAATTCCGGTGACCGGTTTTTTGGACCCGGAGAATGTGCCGCCCACCATAGAGCATGCGCAGACATTCGATCTGGATCTTTCGCCCTTTCTTGTCCCAGGCGATGATCTAACGCAGCTGAAGCTGACCACAGTGCAGGCGGTCCCGCTTCGCGGCCGGTCGTCGACCGAGGGGGCGATTTTCCTTGCAGGGTTGGATAGTCCCGGTGAACCGATCACAGCTGTGGACCTGCTGCCTTTGGAGGTTCTGGCGACGCGCCTGCAGGCGCTGCGCAGCCAGACGATGATGCTTGAGAAACTGGTGGATGCGGAGAAGTTCGTCGGTTTGGGGCAGCTAGCCGGAAATGTGACGAGGCAATTGAACAATCCGCTGACGGTGATTCTGGGGTACGCCTCGCTGCTGGAAGAAACCGAAGACCTCAACCCGCAGGCGCACAAAGCCATTGAGGCGATCCTGACGGAAGCGCGGCACATGAGGCTCACGTTGGAGAGCCTCGCGCGCATGTCGCGGCCGCAGGGAGATCAGATCGCAGCCATCTCTGTTACAGAACTGCTGAGCGATCTGGAGCAGCTGCACCGCTCGGAGTTTGTGCAGCGGTCCATCGACTTCAGGGTGCAGATTGCCCCGGCACTTCCGCGAATCCTGGGGAACGCGCAGCAGGTGCGGCAGGCCGTGCTGTATTGCCTGCAGTACGCCATGGATGCTGTCGAGAAGCTGGATACATCGCACGAGAAAACGGTGCGCCTGGAGGCAGCTGTAGAAAAGGGCCATGTGCAGATCCTGGTCGCGCACAGTGGGGCGAAGTTCACGGTTCCGGCGCGCGCCTTCGATCCGTTTGTTCCCGAGCCGACCGGCGAAGAGTCGACCAGCCTCGGACTGAGCATGTGCGCTTCGATCATCCGGGAAAACAACGGCAAGGCGAGCGCCGTCAATTTCGAGCCGCGCGGGGCAGGGATACTGCTGGAGTTACAAGCCGCGTAAACCCAGCGGCCGGAGAGAAGAGGCTCGAAGCCCGCAACTCGGATCCACATCCCCGATCTAGTCACTGGTTCAAACAGTCCCTCCTTCAGGGAGCACTGCGCACTGTTCACTGACCACTGAAGTTGTACACTTCTTCTTCGCGTGAAGTCGAAGCGCGAGGGGAACGGTATGCGCAGATTCTGGTTATCTTCTTTTCTTTTCTTCGCAGGCTTCTTTGCGACCTTCATAACAACTCAAGCACAGACGAAGCGTCCGATGACGTTTGAAGACATGATGCACATGAAGCGTCTCGGCGGGACGGCTGTGTCCGCGGATGGAAAGTGGCTGGGGTATTCGGTCACGACCGTCGACCTCGAGAAGAATGCGAAGACACCGGAGCTGTGGGTCCAGGCGATTGCAGGTGGGGAACCGGTGAAGGTCGCCGGAGCACAGCCGGGCGATGACGGGCTGGAATTCGCCCCGGATGGGAAACACGTACTTTTTGTGAGCGGGCGCGAGGGCGGAGATCAGGTCTGGGTTGCGGATTTCGATGGCGCGACGGGCGCGATAAGCAATGCGAAGAAGCTGACGGCGATTTCAACGGAGGCGGAGAACGCGAAATGGTCGCCGGACGGAAAGTTCATTGTCTTCACTTCAAACGTGTATCCGGATTGCGCGCCGATCACTTTCGCCGATGCGAAAACGGACGACCAGTGCAATGCGGATCGCGACAAGGCGAAGGCCGAGAGCAAGGTGAAGGCGCAGATTTTTACGCACCTGATGTACCGGCACTGGAACCACTTCACGGGTGACAAGCGCTCGCATCTGTTTCTCGTCGAGGTGGAGAGCGGGAAGATCCGCGATCTGACGCCGAACGATACACATGATGTGCCTACCGATTACCCGACAGATCCGCTGGGTTGCGGATGCGCGATATCTCCGGATTCGAAGGAGATTGCGTTCGTGAAGAAGGATGTTCCAGAGGAGGCGGTGAGCACGAACTCAGACATCTTCACGCTCGATATAAGTGACGTCCTGACCAATCCGGATCTGCCGAAGCCGCTGAAGGTTAGTACCGCTCTCGGCGGCGATATGAGCCCGGCATACTCGCCGGATGGGAAGTGGCTAGCGTGGCGAGCGCAGGAGCGGGCAGGGTACGAGGGTGACAAGTTCCGGCTGGCGCTTTATGACCGAGGGGCGAAGACGGTTAAGTATCCTCTCGATGACTTGAAGTTCGCAAACTGGGTTGACGAGTTCAATTGGGTTGACGATTCTCAGCACATTCTCTTCGTGTCCGGAGATAAAGGAGAAGCCCCACTCTATGAGGTGAATGTGACTGGCGATGATCTCCACCGCATGGGCAAAGCGAACGGCGAATGGAGCAGCGCACATCTGATCCTGGTTGATGGAATGCCCTTCGTTTTGGGAACAATAGTGCGTATTGATCGCCCTTCTGAGGTGGTGCTGGGCGATTTGCTTGAAATGGATGACACCACCGTGAAGCTGCAGTTGAATGCAAACTCCAGCGGAAGTGCGAAGAACATTACCAATCCGACTCACGAGCCCAAACTCGTAACACATCTGAATGACGCGCTGCTCGCGCAGCTCGATATGCCGAAGATGGAGAACTTCTGGTTCACGGCTGCGGATGGGACCAAGGAGCAGGGGTTCCTCATTCGTCCACCTCACTTCGACGCGAACAAGAAGTATCCCGTGAAGTTCCTGATTCATGGCGGCCCTCAGGGTGCTTGGGGCGACGCGTGGTCGTACCGGTGGAACGCTGAGCTGTTTGCGGCGAACGGGTACGTGGTGGTGATGATCAATCCGGGTGGCTCGACCGGGTATGGACAGGCCTTTGTGGATCGAGTGAATGGCGACTGGGGCGGAAAGCCGTACACAGACCTGATGACGGGGCTGGATTATGCGGAGCAGCACTATCCGTTCATCGACGAGAACCGCGAGTGCGCGCTGGGCGCGAGCTATGGCGGGTACATGGCGAACTGGATACTCGGGCATACGACCCGGTTCAAGTGCATCGTGTCGCACGATGGGATGTTCGATCCCGAATCTGCCTACGGAACAACCGAAGAGCTCTGGTTCAACGAGTGGGAGTTCAAAGGCAAGCCCTGGGATTATTACGGGAAACCCGACAGCGAGAACCCATACCGGAAGTGGGCTCCGATGCTTTCGGCCAAGAACTTCAAGACGCCTACGCTGGTCGTGCATAGCCAGCTCGATTTCCGGCTGGATGTGAGCGAGGGCTACCAGCTGTTCACGACTCTTCAGCGGCTCGGCGTTCCAAGCAAGATGCTGTACTTCCCGGACGAGGGTCACTGGGTGCTCAAGCCGCAGAACTCGCAGCTCTGGTGGAAGACCGTCAACGACTGGGTGGACGAGTACATCGGGGACAACGGGACGAAGAAACAAGCCCCTGGCCGATAGCTCCACTTCGGTATCCGGGTCTCGGATCCGCATGCCGAATCCAACTCCAGTTTCGCTCCGTTCTCGTAGCAGCGGGAGTTTGTCTGCCGTCTCCGGAACGGGCTGCAGACAGATCTGGCTTGTCAATAAATCCTTTGACTTAGAGGCAAACTGACGCAGAAATGGCTGCATCTAAAATGTTTGCCTCGGCAAGACGTTCCGCGTTGAAATTGCAGCGGCGCAACCGTTTGCCAGAGCTAGACCAGAGCGACAAATGGAGAACGTCAGGTCAATGGATACACGTCTGTCTACAGGGATCGCAGGATTGGATGACATCCTGCATGGGGGGTTGGCGAAGGGCTTTCTTTACCTCGTTGAGGGTAGCCCGGGAGCCGGGAAGACCACCCTGGCGTTGCAATTTCTGATCGCTGGAGCAAAGAAGGGCGAAAAGGGCCTCTACATTTCCCTGGCCGAAAGCGAGGCCGAGCTGCGGCATGTGGCGGCATCTCACGGTATGAAGCTGGACAACGTGGAGATCTGCAAGATTTCCCCCCCGGAGCTTGCAGGCGAAGAAGGCAGGCAGTACACGGTTTTCCAGCCCGCAGAAGTTGAGCTTTCAGACGTGCTGGATACGATCCTCTCCAAGGTGAGGGAACTTAATCCGTCGAGGGTCATTATCGACTCGATGTCGGAGTTGCGAATGCTGGCCCGGGATTCCCTCCGGTACCGGCGACAGGTGTTGAGCCTGAAACAGTTCTTTGAAGGGCGGGATTGCACCACCCTGTTGCTGGATGAGCGTTTCCGCCAGGGCAGTGAAACCCAGGTGCAGACGATTGCACATGGCGTGCTGAGCATGGAAGTGCTTCAGCGTGCTTACGGAGTCACGCGTCGGCGTCTCGAGGTTCTCAAGGTGCGAGCATCGAGTTTCCGCGAGGGATTTCACGACTACGTGATCCTTAAGGGTGGAGTGGTGGTGTTTCCGCGGCTGGTTTCGGGCGAGCATCGCGGAGCTTCGATGATGGCTGAGAACCTGCCCAGCGGGGTGAAAGAGCTGGATTCGCTGTTCAATGGCGGGGTCCAGCGCGGCACAAGCACCCTGATCGCGGGGCCCTCGGGATGCGGAAAGTCAACGCTATGCACTCAATTCGTGTTGCAGGCAGCGAAACGCAATGAGAAGTGCGCGATATTTACATTCGATGAGACACGGCAGTCATTCAGGGTGCGCAGCCGCGGTTTGGGGATGGACCTGGACTCGCATCTTGAAAGCGGAATGATCCATCTGGAGCAGGTAGATCCCGCCGAGCTTTCTCCGGGTGAGTTCATTCACCGCATACGCCGAGGGGTTGAGGAGAAACGGTGGCGCATTGTGGTGATCGACAGCCTGAATGGCGTCATGAACTCCATGAACGAAGAACAGGCCCTCACGGTACAGCTTCATGAGCTGCTTTCGTATCTAAACCAAGTGGGTGTGGCGTCGTTCATGGTCCTGGCGCAGTACGGGCTACTGGGATCCGCAATGTCGTCGCCCACGGATGTGAGTTATCTGGCGGATAACGTGCTTTTGCTCCGCTACTTCGAAGCAGCGGGCGAGGTTCGTCAGGCGATCTCGGTGATGAAACGCAGATCGGGCCCGCACGAGCGTTCCATCCGTGAGATGAGGATGAGCTCAGGAAGGCTCATCATTGGTGAACCGCTAAAGAACTTTGTGGGCGTGCTGACCGGAACTCCGGAATACACGGGAGGACAAAACTTGCTGTGAACGAACCCGCTGCCAATGTTCCCCGGTTCGTAGTTGTTGCTCCTGTGGGCCGTGATGGTGATCTGATTTCCAGTTTCCTGAATGGAGCTGGATTCGCGACCCGTTGTGTGCGCCAGGTGCACGAGTCGGAAGGGCTCGACTGCGCGATGATGCTCGGGCTGATCATGACGGATGAGGCTCTACAGCGCGGGGGGTTCGAGGCATTCAAGCGCATCGTGAATTCACAGCCTGTGTGGTCAGATCTCCCCGTCATCCTGCTTACGAGCAGCGTGACAGAGCCGGGCTATGCAGCGTTGGCCAGCCAGGCACGAATTGAGGTGCGCAGCCTGATCCTGTTGGATCGTCCGATCCGTAAAGAAGCGCTACTCAGCGCAATTCAGGTGGCGTTCAATGCGCGGCAGAAGCAGCTGCAGATTCGCGATGCAGCTGTAAAGCAGTTCCAAAGCGATGAAGCTCTGCGCAAGTCCGAACAGCTGGCAGTGGCAGGGCGCCTGGTAGCGACGCTTGCGCACGAAGTGAACAATCCTCTGGAAGCGCTTGGCAATCTGCTCTTCCTTGTTGAGAACAGCGCGACCCTCGATGAAGCGCACTCGTTCGGGCAACTTGCGCTGAAGGAGTTTCAGCGGATCAGCGAAATTGTGGATCATACTCTGCGATTCCATCGGGCCCCCGCTAAGCCGGCTTTTACGGATGTATCGGAGCTGGCAATGTCGGCTGTCACTTTGTTCCGAGGCAAGCTGCGTGAGCGGCAGATCCGGGAGCGGATCACGGCGGAGCGGGCGTTCGGGTATTGCAATGAGGGCGAGATTCGGCAGGCGCTTGTGAACCTGATCGGCAATGCAGTGGACGCAATGCGGGATGGGGGAAGCCTGCGCATCCACGTGATGCCGGTATCGGTTGGCGGCGTTGAATACGCGCGGCTGACGGTGGCGGATACCGGCGGCGGAATTCGGAAGGAGATCCGCTCGCAACTCTTCCGGCAGTTCTTTACAACCAAGGGCAGCAGCGGAACGGGGCTGGGTCTCTGGCTTACCCGGGACATCGTGGAGAGAAACGGCGGAAAGTTGCGCTTCCGGTCACGGACCGAGTCACCCAGCGGCACCGTGTTTGTGATTTACCTTCCATCTACTCCGCCAATCGAACAGCCGAAACCGGTGCAGGATCGCGGATCAGGCTTGGGCCTGCAGCAAGTGGCAGCGGCGATGTGAGGTCGCGCACGTCGCTTCGATCATCGAGTCTGAGTCATAGCCAGGATGAGTTCGGAACCGAGCCCGAGCTGGATTTTGCTGCTGGTGCTGCTTAACTTGTCGCTGCACTCCGGCCCGGCGGTTGGTTCCAGCTTCAGGTTGGGAACGCCGACGACGATTCCAGGGCGCACGGTGTGCGGCGGTCCGCCCGGGTTTAGTTCCATGTCGAGCGCGTTTGTCCCGGCAACGGCCGCACCGATCTGGCGAACTCCGCCTGCGACCTGTGTCGGCATGTCTTCATGCATGTTGCGCTTCTGACCCGGAGGGCCGACGACGGCAATCACCCGGAGTTTGAAGGGCTGTTTGTCGTGCCCGGAGCAGTCGGCGTGGTCGAAGGCGAGCGAGAGTTCAGAGGAAGTGGCGCCCTTTCCGCCGGTGGCAGAGAGGATATGGGCGTAGACCACGGAATCGGGATCGAGAGTGCAGCCCTGGTAGATAACGCCGTGCGCTACCTTGAACCAAACTTCTTTGCCGGGTTTGAGCTTCGAGGAGTCGATACCCATGACCTTGGCTTCAACGGTGGAGTTTGTGGGGATCGTGGTATCGGCGAGAGCGGCACAGGTAGCGGCTTGCTGAGCGTCAGAGGATGGTGAGGAACTCTGGGCTATGGATGCAGCCGCAGTGAGCGCAAGGAGAGCTGGAAGGATGGTCTGACAGGCGGAACGCGGAACAACCATCATGGGACCCCCTGAGGACAGATGGGTGATGAACAAAGGGAGTATACATGCGACAGGAACAGCCGGCTCATGGTTTACCCGCGACGCATTTCGTAGCGGAATTTCCACAATCCCGAGCATCTAGCCCGATCAACTCCGTGTGCCACGGCAGAGAGAAGTTGCTGTGGGAGATCACTTTAGGGGCTCAAACCATGGCCCAAGGCACGTCGACTTCCATTTTGTGTTTCAAGGACGACGGAGTTTCTGCCATACTTGATTGTGCCCACCAGGTACGGCCAATCACAACAATCAAATAGCGAGGTTGCAGCGATGTCGGCAAAGTATGTCTTTGTGACGGGCGGAGTTGTGTCCAGTTTAGGCAAGGGTCTTGCCGCGGCTTCGATCGGATGCCTGCTCGAGAGCCGCGGACTGCGCGTGAACATGATGAAGTTCGACCCCTACTTGAACGTCGATCCGGGAACGATGTCGCCTTTTCAACATGGCGAAGTGTTCGTGACGGACGATGGGGCGGAGACTGACCTGGACCTGGGACACTACGAGCGGTTTACGCACGCGCCGCTGTCGCGCGACAACAACCTGACGACAGGCCGAATCTACGAGCAGATCATCCTGAAGGAGCGCCGGGGCGACTACCTGGGCAAGACAGTGCAGGTGATCCCGCACGTGACAAACGAGATCAAAAACGCAATGCGGAAAGTCTCGGCCAATGGGCACGACGTGACCATCGTGGAGATCGGCGGGACGGTGGGCGACATCGAGTCGTTGCCGTTTCTGGAGGCGATCCGCCAGATGCGGCAGGAACTGGGCCGCGAGAACACGGTTTTCGTCCACCTGACGCTGGTGCCGTGGATTGCGGCAGCACAGGAGTTGAAAACGAAACCGACGCAGCACTCGGTAAAGGAGTTGCTGAGCATCGGCATCCAGGCAGACGTTCTGCTGTGCCGGAGCGACCGCCACCTGAGCAAGGACATGCGTCAGAAGATTGCGGCGTTCTGCAACGTTGAGGAGAAGGCAGTAATCGGAGCAACGACGGTGCCTTCGATCTATGAAGTGCCGCTGAACTTCGCGCAAGAGGGGCTCGATGGATTGATCCTGAAGTATCTGCACAAGGATGCGCCGGAAGCGGACCTGAGCAGGTGGAAGGAACTGATCCATCGCGTGCATCACCCCAAGGACGATGTGAATATCGCCATCGTGGGCAAGTACGTGGAGTACGAGGACAGCTACAAGTCGCTGAAAGAAGCGCTTACGCATGGCGCGATCGCGGAAAACCTGAAGCTGAATGTGACGTGGATCGAGGCCGAAGGGTTGGAGTCGAAGACGCCGGAGGATCGCAGCTACGAGACCCAGCTCGAAGGGTTCGATGGGATCCTGGTGCCCGGCGGCTTTGGCAAGCGCGGCATCGAGGGAATGCTGAACGCGATCCGCTATGCGCGGGAGAAGAAGGTTCCCTATTTCGGGATTTGCCTTGGGATGCAGACGGCATGCATCGAGTATGCGCGGAATGTATGCGGCCTTAAAGATGCTAACTCGAGCGAGTTCGATCCCGCGACGCAGCATCGCGTGATCTACAAGCTCCGCGAACTGCTGGGCGTGGAAGAGATGGGCGGCACGATGCGGCTGGGCGCGTGGACTTGCGTGATCCAGCCGGATACGCTGGCGCACCGGGTGTACGGCGCAACGGAGATCAGCGAGCGGCATCGCCACCGGTATGAGTTCAACCGCGAATATGAAGCGCTGCTGACGGGAGGCGGACTGCAGATCAGTGGGTCGACGCCGGACTCGACGTATGTGGAGATGGTGGAGATTCCGGGCCATCCCTATTTCATTGGTTGCCAGTTCCATCCGGAGTTCAAGTCGAAGCCCTTGGAGCCGCATCCGCTATTCCAGGAATTTGTGAAGGCAAGCTACGCGAATCGTGCGAGGCGTGGGGCGGAGAAGACGGATTCAGTGACGGTCATCCAGTAGTCAGGAATGGAGAGGGAGATGTTTGACAGTCTTCCGGATGCAGCAGACGAAGCTGAGTCTCAGATCGATGGCCAGAAGTCTTCCTGGTGGATTGGGCGATGGGCGCATGTGATCGCGATGCTGATTTTTAGCGTCCTCTACTTTCCGTTCGCAAATCGTACTTGGAGTTGGCAAATCGCGATCACTCTGTCCTACATCGCCTTTATGCTTTGCTGTACCTGCGGCTTGGCATTTCGGGATTCAGACGACTTCTTTGGCAACCTGGAAGTTGCGCAATACATGGGGGATCTGCTGGTTCGGCAGATTGTAGTCTTGGCCGGCATAAGTGTCATGACCTATGCGTGGCACTTCCTGAAACGTGTTTTGCCAGACTGGTTCGCTCAGACAGGTCACAAATTGTCTTTGTGGGATATGTTTGGCCTGGTTTTGGCTTATGTTGTAGCCGTCCGCGAGGCCTCGTGGATGGCCGAAAATATCAAACGTCGATTCCCGGAACTTGAAGAGACCCTCTGAAAGACCGTTGGTGAACTCATGGCTAGCTCAGCAGCAGCGCACCTTTGGTCTTTGCGGCGAGTGCCTTGTCGAAGGTGACGAGAGCGAGGCCCGCGGTTTCGGCGAAGGCTGAGAGATAGGAGTCCGTCCACATCTTTGGGGCGGATTGAGTGGCACGGCTGCGGGCACGGAAGGCAGCTTCGATTGCTGGTGGCTCTGGTTGCATGATTGCCCTCCCCCCGGCGATCCATTTCTCATAGATTGTCCAGCATTGATGCTGTGTAGCGACTTCATTGCCCATGATGGCAGGCGTCGTTAGCAATCTGAACAGGCCCAGTTGCGATTGACGACAGAATACGAGTTTGCGTCGGTCCTCAAGCCCGTTGAACCACTCGAGAGCCGAAGCGTGATGAAAGTGCTTCTGGTGGTGCAGTGCCACCCAGACGTTCACATCAGGAAGCAAGAATTTCCTCAATCTGCTCGTTGGTCAAGTTCAAAGTTCCCGGCTTGGAAGAGCGAATTACCGGGACCTGAAACCGCTTGGATTTCCCAGTCGCCCTTGAGGGTTCAAGCTCGTTCTGAATGCCTCGGAGAACAATCTGGCGGACGGTCACGCCCTCGTTAGCCGCTTTGATTTTGAGCTGGCGATAGGTCTCGTCGGGGATGTCGAGAGTGGTTCGCATAGTTAACATATTACCATATTTATATATTTATGCATTCAGCATGATGTGCCGGTCATCACACCTTTCGGAGGTATAACGTCGGCTGGTCTGGATTCTGAGCCGGTCTTTGAGAGCGGGGTAGAATCGGCTTCGTGAGACCTTCATTTGAAATTGGACCAGTAAGGGTGGGAGAGGGCCGGCTGTTTCTGATCGCCGGCCCTTGCGTGATTGAGTCGGAAGCGCACGTGCGGAAGATGGCGGAGGCCATTCAGCGGATCACGAGCGACCTTGGCATTCCCTACATTTTCAAAGCAAGCTACGACAAGGCGAACCGCACCAGCGTGAAAAGCTTTCGTGGGCCGGGGCTGGTTGAGGGCACGAAGATCCTGGGCCGCCTGGCGAAGGATACGGAGCTGCCGGTGTTGACGGATGTGCATGAGCCGGGGCATTGCGAGGTGGCGGCGGAGTCGGTGGATGTCCTGCAGATTCCGGCATTCCTTTGCAGGCAGACGGATCTCCTAGTGGCAGCCGGCAAAACTGGACGCGCCGTGAACATCAAGAAGGGGCAGTTCGTTGCGCCGTGGGACATGAAGCATCCGGTGGAGAAGGTGCGCTCGACGGGGAATGAGCGGGTGTTTCTGACGGAGCGCGGCGCGAGCTTCGGATACAACACGCTGGTGGTGGATTATCGCTCGCTGCCAGTGATGCGGGAGATGGCTCCGGTGGTCTTTGACGGAACGCACTCGGTGCAGCAGCCTTCGGCCGCGAACGGAGTGAGCGGCGGCCAGCCCGAGTTTATTCCGCTACTGGCCAGGGCCGCTGTCGCGGCTGGCGTGGATGGCGTGTTCCTCGAAGTGCACGACGACCCGGCTCATGCGATGTCGGATGGGGCGAATGCGCTCCGGCTGGATCTGCTCAAGCCGCTCTTGGAGAGGCTGCTGGCGGTGCAAGACGCAGTAGCCGGTACTGCGGATGATCTGATGCGCAACTGAAGGGTTGCTTGTGCATTCTGATGTTGGTCACCTGTTCTACCACGCAGCTCGCGCTAACTTACGGAAGTGCGTTGGCGAGATGGGGCGCGGTGCACCGGTTTTGCACTGCGGCGCTGGCGCTGTTTCCGGCGGTAGTTGCGCTGGAAGGCGGAGCGGCGGGCGGCGACTACTTCGTCTTCGTAGACTCGTTGGATGAGGTTGCGCAGACCGGCTTCTAGTTCGTGGATGCTCATCTTGGCGGGCTGAAAGTTTACATCGAAGAGAGTGCAGAGATCCCAGGCTTCGTCGCGAAGGATGCGGCCCTCCTGCTTGAGACGCGTGTAGAGCGGTGTAGCAGGGAAGGCTGTCTGGACAGTGATCTGGATGTCGTAGAGGCCGGACTGCTGGACGAAGTTCCATATCTCTTCGAACGATTCGGTGCCGGTGGTGTCGAGGCCTAGTACGAAGCAGCCGTTGACGCGCACGCCGCGGTCCTGAAGCTTGCGAATCGCTTCGAGGTAGTGATCGACCTTGCGCGCTTTCCAATTCGAGCGCTGTTCGACGCCATTTACAGCGGAGAAAGAAGTGCTCTCGAATCCGATAAGGACTTCGGCGCATCCGGCATCGTGAAGCAAATCGAGGAGTTCGTCATCGTCGGCGACGGAGAGATCAGATTCAGTGAACCAGTGGATCTCTTCTTTGGCAATGGCGCGGAGGAGTTGTTTAGAGTGGGCCTTGTTGACGAACGAGTTGTCGTCGGCGAACTCGATAAAGGGGCGCTTCCAGATGCGCTTGATGGCGTGAATTTCCGCGATGACGCGATCGACCGGCTTGATTTTGTAATTGGGCGATATGCGCATGGAGGCGGCGCAGAACTCACAGCGGAACGGGCAGCCACGCTGGGTCTGAACGGTCAGCCGGTTATAGCGCTCGATGTCGAGGAGATCGAAGCGGGGCATGGGAGAGTGGGCGAAATTGAAGCTGTAGCCGCGTGCATCGTAGATGTGCTTAAGAGCGCCGGCACGAAGATCTGCGACGACGGAAGGCCACAGGGGTTCGCCTTCACCTATGACGACGGCGTCGGCATGACGCAAGGCTTCAAGAGGGAGCGCACTGACGTGGAGTCCGCCGAGGATGACGCGGGTGCCGAGTGCACGATAGCGGTCGGCAAGCGCGTAAGCTTCGAAGATCTGGGCGGAAAAGCTCGAAATGGCGACTGCGTCGAAATCTTCGGGGACTCCGTCCACCTGCGCGAGATCTGCAACCTCAAGGTAGCGGATCTCAACGTCTGGCGGAGTAAGTCCCGCAAGAGTGAGCAAGCCGAGGCTGGGCAGCGAGGCGATCACCTGGCTGCGCTCGACGAAGCCAGGAAGCGTCAGGCCGAGGGCGAGAAGTTCCGCGTTGCGAACGCGGACTCCACTCATTGCGATCAGACCAAGTTTCATCGAGGCCAACCTCCGATCAGAATTGCGAGAAGGCCCGTCGTGACGGAAAGAACGGGGATGGGAAAGAGATGCCGCAGAGGCTTTCGCCATGCGGAGAGGAAGCAGCAGATCGGCATCGTTGCGGCGCCCACAATGAGGGCCCAGCAAGCGATGACAAGATCATGGCCCTTGAGGGAGAGCTGTGCAGCTGTTGCGGCGAACGTGAGATTGAGAAACCCCAGGCCGAAGAAGGCGATGTGACCGAGCCGCGCCAGCCGGCGGCGGTAGGAGCCGTAGCCGCCCATCCAGTCCTCGCGATGGAAGAAGAGGCCGAGGACGGCGCCGGAGAGTACACCGGCCAGCATCCCGATCCATCCGGCGATGAGGTTAAGGTTGGGTCCTTGCGGAGTCATGCGTGTCTCCATGCAGGTTTAGGGAGGCAGGGGCGGGGGAGGGCGAAGACGGCGTCTGCGGGCTTCGATTCAGTTCCGGCAGCGGCGTGTTTGTGGCTCTCCCCGGCCAAGGCCGTCGCGGTGTTTTGAGATGAGATGGGATCAGCGGGGGAGATCACCATTAACGAGGCGCCATAGGCCTTGAGACCGTCGATGAAGCCTGAGACGAGGAAGCCAAACAAACTGGAGCCAGTGTGTGCTGACTGCGAAGGTGCCGGCGATGCTTTGAGGTGCGCCATCGAAATTCAACCTCCCTTTCATCGCGGCTTCTGTTGCAAGGGGAAGTGCGATGAAGTGAGGTTAGCCAGAAACGAAAGCGCAAAAAGGGCGTCCGATACAGTTTCGAAGGTGTCACAACAACGGGCGGGTCAGAGCCAATCGGCAAAAAACGGGGCCGAATCAGGAGAAACGGGCGAGTTCGTCTCGGGCGGCATCAGCCAGGAAGGGAAACACGCAGATGCGAGGACCGGCGGGGAGCTTGCCGGACGCGGCAGTGCACGCGTCGCAGATGATGGCGGCGGTCTGGTCGAGGCCGCGAACCCAGCGTGGGCGGGTTACGTTGCGAAGAACCAGACGCTCATTTTCAACTCCAGCTGCTTCGAGAACGGTGCGGGCGATTTCGACAAAATCGGGCCAGCGGGAGGCGACGCCAATGAGGCCCCCATGGAGAGTGGAGAGCCAGGAGTCAAGCCACGCACGGGCGGAGTTGATCTGCAGCGTGATCAGTTCCACGCCCATCGGAAGCAATGGCCGGACGGTGTTGGCCTGGCTGGGTCGACAAAGCGGCACGGCTGCAATCGTCGTTTCGGGTTTGGCGCAGTCTTCAAAGCTTGCGGCGCTGACGGGAAGGATCGAGAGCTGGCGGATCTCGGTAAGGAGGATGTCGCGAACCTCGGCATCGGGCTCGATGAGAAGGAAGTGGTCGGGAGGCGGAGAGGCGAGCCACTGGGCGACACGCCGACGAACATCGGCCGCAGGCATGTTGAGTTCGCGGACTGCGCGGAAGAATCCGGCAATGTGCTGGTCAAGAATTTGCTCGGGAGTGGAGGGCAGCGTGGCATTGTTCTTTACGTAGACGCCGCTGCCGTGACGGAACTCGGTCCAGCCGTCGAGCGCGAGCTGGCGGTATCCCGCACTGATGGTGTTGGGATGGATGCTGAACCGGCGGGCAAGTTCGCGCGTGCTGGGGAGCCGGTCGCCGGGACGGAGGTCTCCCGCCAGGATGGCAAGCACAACCTGCGTGACCAGCTGCCGGTAGATCGGCACTTCGCTGGCGGATGAAAACCAGAATCGCACGGGAACATTGTTGCAGGGGATGAGGGAACAAAGGAACAAGAGAGTAGGGACGAGTGAGTTGCGAGTAACGAGCAAGAGACTAGCAGCCATCACCTCAATCGGGAAACTCGGCGAAGATCCGCTGAGCAATGCGATTTCAGACGGTGAATTTCCCACCGGGAGAGGTCCTACGGCTCACGCTCTGAGGTGAGTGGTCGCGAGCAGGCATCCTGATCAGTTTTGATGAGGAGACGGAATCCTGCGGTTCCATCCTAGAGGTGGACCCGAGCAGATCGCGCATGAGGCGATAGCGGTCTCTGTCAAACTCATAAGCTCCGGCAGTGGGGAGTTCGCGAGCGAGAGCTGCGCCAACGTTCCACGCATCGCGAGCCTCGAGGGGATGGTCTTCGATAAAGTGCAGGGCGGAGCGTGCGAGCCAATAATCAACGCCGAAGTGCTGTGGGTTCTTGCTTTCGAAGAGGTCCCAGTATCGGCGTGCGGCTCCTGCATCGCGATCGAGGTAGACGCTATTGAAGACGAATGTGGTGAGCAGATCCGATGAGATGCTGATCTGGCTCTCCTCAGCGATCGAGACAGCCTGGGCGAATGAACTGCGGGCCTCGGCCACCTGGCTTTGATCGAGGAAACAGGATGTGGCGAAAAGACGCAGCATAAGTGCTTCGCGCCCGTGTGTGAAGTATGCAGCCGCACTGTTGAGGGCCTGGATGTCGTAGTTGCGCGGACGCAAAGAGGTCACGGTGCTGGATAGGACCATTGAGAACACTCGATGGAGTTCCGCCCATGGTCCGCCAGAGAGAAGCTGGAAGATACGTGCCCCGTCTGAGTAGAGAGCTTCCGGACGAAAGGGAACGAGATTGATCGCGAAGGTGACCATGTTTACAAGCGCGAAGAAAGCGAGCGGTTCCCAATAGCTTTCCCAGGCTTGCCCCTTGGCGGAGATGGTGAGGAATGCCGCAAAAATGCCAGCGATGAGATTGATGAGCGGGCCGGCTGCAATCATCGCGATCTCGACCCAGCGGCTCTGATTGGGATTGGCGGAGACGATGCCGGTTGATCCGCCAAAGGAGAGGAAGCCGGCGGGGATGAAGCGGTAGGTCCATCTACCGTCGCGTATGCGCCATTGAAATGGTCCGATCACGAATGCGCGAAGCTTCATTCCAAGGGCTAGGCCAACACAGGCGTGGGCAGCTTCATGAAGCGAGATGGTGATGAAAATGATAAGGAGGATGACAGGCCAGGAGACTGAGCCGCGCACGAAGGGTAGCTGTTGCGCATGTCCCCATCGGGTGTAAAGGATGATTCCGCCCCAAACCCCCGTCAATGCCAGCCCGGACACGAGGAGATCGAGGAACGCACTGGTTCCATCGCCGGCGAGTCGGCGCCTTTGCGTCGATTGAATGGACTCCGAGGAGCTTCGGGCGAAAACGACCAGGCCGAGGATGCCAACAGCAAAGAAGAAGGTCTGAAAAAGCAGATAGCTTCCGCGGAAGTGGTGCCGTCCACCGTGCCAGAGGGTGAGTCGGGCTGTGGCCAGTCCGGCGCTGGTAAGAATGACAACAATGCTGGCGGCTATACCCCACGACCGTGCTGAGCGCCTGCCATTCTTCAGCGTCCACCATGCGCTGCCGTAGACGACGGCCAATATGAGTGGAATAAGGCGGACGAAGTAGCTCAGAGCAACGAGCGTCGCCGAGGAGAGTTGCCGATCGGTTTGCGAGACCCACGTATCCGCGCGCGGATGTTGGTACATCCAGATAAAGGTGCGCACCATGAATATGGAGACGACCAGGGAAATGAGCGTGAGATAGCCGAAACAAATGCGCAGAAAGACTCGAAGGCGTCGCATGGCGGGGGTTTCCATGTACTGGGCAGGGATCCAGGGTTTCGGCTGTTTGTCACTATATCGCACGAAACAGGCTCGCTCTGGCTAAAGTGACAGACCGGAGGGGTGACGGCAGTTCAGCGCATCTACGCAACCACCGTTGTCAGCAATCACATCCCGATGTCCGAATGAGTGCTATGCTCCTGCGCGTCGTTCCAATGGAACGAGGGGGGTGACATGCGCAAAGGTTATGGGTTGTTGATTGCAGGGCTGATGTGTTTGGGTGGATGCAACGTCGATCCGGGAAATAAGGTGGCCGATGTGCCGGAGAAGGCAAAGTCGAAGCCGCCATACCATCTGGATTTTGAAACGAAGGTGGCGAAACCCACTCCGGCGGGGGTAGCGATTCCGGCAGTCAGCTATACAGGAAATCCCAAGGCTCTGGAGAAGAGAGCGGTTCTGGTGGTGAAACTCGATGGCGCCGGCGTGAAGAACGATCAACCAGGCAAGGACAGGCTGTTGCTGCCGCCGGTGGATCTTCCAGGGACAGGCGGCACGCTTCCGCAAAACTATATGGACCAGGCAGATGTTGCGCTGGGGAAGCTGCTGGCGGGCTACTGCTACAAGGGAACCGCGAAGGTGAGCTTGGCGCTGGTCAGGTCGTCGATCAAACCGGGACCGACAGATGCTGATATTGATGCGAAGCGGCTGTCGGATTGGTTGCCGATTGAGGTCGTGTTCAAGAATCCGACCCCGCATCCGAAGTGTTAGTTGTCGCGGGAAATTATTCCGAGTTCCGTCGTTGAGCCAGAGTGCGCCGAGACGATATGATTCGCTCGCCTACTCACCGCTGGATGATGTTGCGCGATGAATAAGATAGAGTCCGTATCTTCAGGGCCAAATCATCATTCTTGGAGGATCAGCACTTGAGCGAAGCGCAGAATATTGCCACTGTTGAAAGGTTCGTAGAAGAAGTGATCAACCATGGGCGGTTCGAAGCAGCGGATGAATTGGTAGAAGAGAATTTTGTCGAGCTCGATCCTCTGCCCGGGCAGGAGCAGGGGCGGGAAGGGCTGAAGAATGTAATTCGCATGATGCGGTCAGCCTTCCCGGACATTCACTGGTCGATTGAGGAAACTATCGCGTCGGGCGATAAGGTGGTTTCGAGATTCCAGTGGACGGGAACGAACCGGGGAAAATTTCTTGGATTTCCTGCAACGGGTCGCCAGGTTGTGGTGACCGGGGTCGTGATCGACCGGCTGCATGCGGGGAAGATGGCGGACAGCCGGATTCAAATGGACACCATGGGGATGATGCAGCAGCTGGGGCTGATTCCGGGCCCGGGGGCTGCCGCTTAGGGAAGGGGTTCTGGTGGTGAGTTACTGAGAGCGTGCAACTCTAGTTGCCAGGCACGGTGGTCGGTATCTGGACGTGCTGCGCGAAGGGTGCAGCAGATTCGGAATTCGCAGACGCCTGGTAGGTCTCAATGATCTCCTTCAGGCGAGCGTAGCAGTCGCGATCGTAATTCCATCCACCTGCATCGGGGAGCCCAGAGAGTACCTGCATGCCGGCGTTCCATGCTTCCCGAGCGAGCTCGAGGCGGTTCTCAGACCAATGAAAGCCACACTTGGCCAACCAGTAATTGGTGTCCTTGCTTTCAATCTGTTTCATTTGCATTGCCATCCATAGGTCGCGTGTAGCGTCCGCATCGCGGCGAGTAAGGGTCGCATTGACCACGAGACACGAGAGCAGGCCGGCCCTGATTTCGGAAGCGGACTCTTCGAAGACCTTTTCCGCCTGGGCGAAAGCTACGCGAGCTTGAGGAAGTTCGCCCACGTCCTGGTAGTGCTCAGTCGCCCAGAGGCGGAGGAGCAAGCCGATCTCTCCGGATGTGAAGTGGCTCGAAGCGCGCTCGATTGCGGCGATGTCGTAATCTCTCGGTCGTATGGGAGAGATAGATCCCGCCTGCGACATCCTGGCAGCCCGTTGATAGTCATATAACGGTCCTCCACGAAGGATCTGGAGGATGCGGGCTCCATCCGAGTAGAGGCCTTCCGGGCGCAACGGAATCAGGTTTACAACTCCCGCGACGAGGCTGACCGTTGCGAAGAGCGCGAAGTATTCCCAGAGAGAAGCCCAGGGCGCACCGGCAGCAGAGTAGGCGAGCGCACCTGCGATCGCGCCGGTGAGGAGATTCACAAACGGGCCAGCGGCGATCACCGCGACTTCATTCCAGCGGCTTTCGTTGGGATCCAGGGGAACAAGTCCTGCGGCGCCGGAAAAAGCGAGCAGCTGTGTGGGGCGAAAGGCGAACCTCCAGCGCTTTTCGACAGCGCGGAATTGAAAAGGGCCAACGACAAAGGCGCGAAGTTTCATTCCGAGGGCAATGCCGGTGAATGCGTGTCCTGCTTCGTGCAGGAGGGTTGCGAGCCCAATGACCACAACCCATTGCACCCATGCTTCAAGACCATGGCTCAAAGGCAGTCCCTGCTGATTCCCCCAGCGGGAGTAGAGTTCCATGAGCCAAAGAATGCCGCCGACCTGGAGGATGATGCCGATCGTATCGAGATATCGGTGGGTTCCATCTCCCGCTATGCGGGGAGATGGAGCTTGAGAAAGAGCCGAATCTCGCGGGAGAAAAGCGATGACGCCGGCAAGTCCCACGAGTAAGTGGGCGCCGACGATCCCGAGGAAAAACGGCGGATTCCCAAAGGGGAAGCGGCTGTTCAGATAAAGATTGAGAGACCAGAGGCCGACTCCGGTAAGGACAAGGCTCGCACTCGCCGCCAGAGCCCATATCCTCGCCGATTTCTTGCCGTTCCTCAGTGCCCACCACGCGACGCCATTCGCTACGGCCAGGATCACCGGAAGAAGAAAGATGAACTGCGCAAGCAACAGCAGGAGATTCTCGAGAAAGGTGGGAGTTCGGGGAGCCTCATCGAGAAATTGCTGATTTTCCGCCCGCATTCTGACGAGTGCCGGAAGCAAAGAACAGCTTGCGACGAGATAGATCAGCGCAGCGTTCGCGAAGCAGGCGCGCAGGAGCTTGCGGAGTGTGAGCATCGGCAGCGTTCTCCGAGTTAGGGGCAGGCGACTGGGGAAAACCGGTGCTGCAACTATAGCGCAGGCTCGCGGTGGAAGAATCTGCCCCTGAAGTACCTGCGAACTCGAACCGTGAGTACACACCAGGTGTTACCGGCCTTCCCAAACGGAGAGCGCACGGTTGTGGCTGATAGGATTCTGGTTATGTTAGGGAGATTCTCTCGTCAATATCGGCGCGCCGTGATTGCTTCCGGCGCGTTTTTTGTTTTGGTCGCTGGATTCTGCGCGTTGGCGCACGGGCAGAATGCGGGCGCAAAAAGCGTCCCGGATCGCGCGCGCATTGAAGAGGTGCTCCGCGGGTTGAGTCGTGGCAAAGGCGTCGGACAGGTTGCGATCTCTCCTGACGGGAAGCGGCTGGCATGGGTCGAGGGCGGTCGCGGCGGTGGAGAGATTCGTGTGGCTTCTCCCGACGATTTGTCAAAGAGCCAGAGGGTGACGGCTGCCGTGAATTCGGACCAGCGCTGCGCGGGGGGGGAACTCACCTGGGAGCCGGACTCAAAGGCACTGGCGTTCTTCTCGAACTGCGGCGATCCGGCAGGGCGGCAGGAGGATCTCTATCTTTCGCGGCTGGATGGAAGTCCGGCAAAGCGGTTGACGGCTGCGAAAGGCTACGTTCATGAGCCCGCGTTCGCGCCGGACGGGAGCAAGGTCGCCTTCTTATATGTAGAGGGCGCAACCCGGCCAGCCGGAGCGCTCGCCGCGATGAAGCCTCCGGCGGGCGTGATCGGTGAAGACAACGTGGAAGTGCAGCGGGTTGCAATGGTGCCGGCGGATGCGTCGGCCATCGCTCCCAACGAGGTGAGCCCTGCAAACCTGCATGCCTACGAATTCGACTGGGCGCCGGACTCGAAAGGGATGGCGTATATAGCGGCCGATCCCCCAGGCGAGAACAACTGGTGGGTGGCGAAGCTCTACACGCAGCAACTGGGTAGTGAGCCAAAGGCGGTGCTTGCTCCGGCTGAGGTGAGCGGGCCGCTTCACGGATTGCAAATTGCCGTTCCGCGCTGGTCGCCGGATGGGCAATACATTGCCTTCATCGGTGGGTTGATGAGCGATCAGGGATCCACAGGCGGCGATGTTTGGATGGTGCCGGCGGCGGGTGGTCAGCCGAAAGACCTGACGGCGGGAAGGCCCACATCGCCGGCGTGGGTGGAATGGGGCAGCAACGAGTATCTGTTTGTGAGCGAGTTGGCAGGCGGGAACAGCCAGCTGATCCGGATGAAGGTAGATGGAGATGTGCGCGGCGGATCGAAGCCGCCGTCATTCGGATCGCCGATCTTTTCGATTCCTGGAACTGTCGGAGACGGGCGCTGGTCGCACAGCTTGTCGGGCACGGCGGACCACTCTCTGTTTGTATTCACGGCCAGCAACTTCGAGCACCCGACCGAAATCTATGGCGCAAAGCCTGGAACCGTGATGACGTCGGGGCTGGAAGGCGTGATGCAGTTGTCGCATTGGAACGATGCCGTAAAACCGGCATGGGGGAAGGCGGAGTCACTCAGTTGGAAGAGTGACAACTTCCGAGTGCAGGGGTGGCTGCTGTTCCCAAAAGATTATGACGAGCACAAGAAGTATCCGCTGGTCGTAGAGGTGCATGGAGGTCCGGCAGCGGCGGCGACGGCGCGATGGGGAGGCGGGGGAGGGATCAGCGCAACCGGGCTCTCAGCGCTGGGATATTTCGTGCTGATGCCGAATCCTCGCGGAAGCTATGGACAGGGCGAGGCATTCACCCAGGCGAACCGGAAGGACTTCGGGTACGGAGATCTGAGGGACATCCTGGCTGGTGTGGACACCGTCGAGGCGAAATACCCGGTCGATCCTCAGCGAGTGGGAATTACCGGCTGGAGCTACGGCGGGTTCATGACCATGTTCGCCATCACGCAGACGCAGCGATTCAAAGCGGCAGTAGCCGGGGCAGGGCTGTCGAACTGGCAGAGCTATTACGGTGAGAACTCGATCGATCAATGGATGATCCCCTACTTCGGGGCATCGGTTTACGACGATCCGGCGGTGTATGCGAAGAGTTCAGCCATCAACTTCATCAAGAAAGCAAAGACCCCTACGCTCGTGGTCGTAGGAGATCGAGACGGGGAGTGTCCTGCGC
>Ga0207671_10002127_pt1 | contig 21616 bp, 15 predicted proteins | sample KBSC24metaG_FD_184352 | JGI IMG/M metagenome (GOLD analysis project Ga0207671, IMG submission 184352) | Corn rhizosphere microbial communities from Kellogg Biological Station, Michigan, USA - KBS C2-4 metaG (SPAdes) (version 2) | ecosystem: Host-associated > Plants > Roots > Rhizosphere > Soil... | reverse complement strand
ACTAACGGTGGCGGTTGGTTTGGTGCCAACTCAGCCCATCCTATCGAAAATCCTAACTATGTAACCAACACTACCGAGCTTGTAGCCCAGGTACTGATCCCGGTCGCGCTGGTATTTGCCTTAGGCTTTTACCTTAACAAAAAGAAATTCGCTTATGTTGTATTTGGGGTGATGACGATAGGGATGCTTCTGTTCCTGATCCCAACCATGAATGCCGAACTGAATGGCAACCCGGCTATAGCCAAAATGGGTGTCAGTCAAACAACCGGCGCTATGGAAGGTAAAGAAGTAAGGTTCGGTCCGGCTAACTCCGCCTACTGGAGTATCGTAACCACCATTATATCTACCGGTTCGGTAAACTCCATGCATGACAGCGCTATGCCCATGTCTGGTAACATGATGTTGCTGGGTATGATGGTGAACTGTTTTTATGGCGGTTGCGGTGTAGGTATCCTTAACTTTTACATCTTTATCATCATCGCGGTATTTATATCCGGACTGATGGTGGGACGGACACCTGAGTTTTTTGGTCGAAAGATAGAGGCCCGCGAAATGAAGGTGGCATCACTGATAGCCTTGCTGCACCCTTTTATAATCCTGGTAGGTTTGGCCATATCATCCTATGTAGTAGTACACATGCCGGGCGCCGACTGGGCCGTTAAGCCATCCAGCTGGTTAAATAACCCTGGTAACCACGGTTTTTCCGAAATGCTGTATGAATACACTTCATCAGCAGCCAACAACGGTTCGGGCTTTGAAGGTTTGGGAGATGGTAACATTTTCTGGAACGTTACTACAGGTATCGTCATGATCCTGGGCAGGTTCCTGCCAATTATTGGTCCGCTGGCTATTGCCGGTTTACTGGCCAATAAAAAATTCATCCCAGAATCAGCCGGAACGCTAAAAAGCGATACTACAACTTTCGGGATAATGATCTTCGCGGTGATCATGATCATTGCTGCCCTGTCATTCTTCCCTGCACTGGCATTAGGTCCAATTGCCGAACACTTTTCATTAAAATAATCATGAACTCAAATCAAAATACATTATTCCAGGGCGACCAGATGAAAGAGGCTTTTAAGCAATCATTCATCAAACTAAACCCACGCATCCTGTTCCGTAACCCGGTGATGTTCACTGTAGAGATCGGTACGTTTGTGATGCTTATTGTAAGCATCTACTCTTTTGCCAATAAAGGTCAGGGTAGCTTTGCCTATAACTTCACCGTATTTATTGTTTTATTTTTAACCGTGCTGTTTGCCAATTTTGCTGAGGCCATTGCAGAGGCACGCGGTAAAGCACAAGCTGAAAGCCTGCGCAAAACCCGCGAAGAAACACCTGCCCGTTTGCTGGTTAACGGCAAGGAGCAAATGGTAATGTCGTCCCAACTTAAAAAAGGCGATGTGTTTATCTGCGAAACAGGTGATAACATCCCTACCGATGGCGAGATCATTGAAGGTATCGCTACCATTGATGAGTCGGCCATTACCGGTGAATCTGCCCCGGTTATCCGCGAATCAGGTGGTGATAAATCATCTGTTACCGGTGGTACCAAAGTACTGTCAGATAAGATCAAGGTAATGGTGACCACCCAGCCAGGCGAAAGCTTCCTGGATAAGATGATTGCCCTGGTTGAAGGTGCATCGCGCCAGAAAACACCAAATGAAATAGCCTTAACTATTTTGCTTGCAGGTTTCACATTGATCTTTGTGATCGTGTGCGTTACCCTGAAACCTTTTGGAGATTATGCCAATACCCCTATAACTATAGCTGCCTTTATCTCCCTGTTCGTGTGTTTAATTCCTACTACTATCGGCGGTCTGTTATCAGCCATCGGTATCGCGGGGATGGACAGGGCTTTAAGGGCCAACGTGATCACCAAATCGGGTAAAGCGGTGGAAACTGCAGGTGACCTGGACACTTTGCTGCTGGATAAAACCGGTACCATTACCATAGGTAACCGTAAAGCAACCAATTTTTACCCGGCTACAGGAGTTACAAATGAAAACTTTGTTGCCGCCTGTGTGCTGAGCTCATTGGCTGATGAAACCCCTGAAGGTAAATCAATTGTTGAGTTGGCCCATGAGGATAAAACTATGCCTAAAGTGGTTGCTCCTAAAGATTCAGTATTCATCAAATTCACTGCGGAAACCCGTTCAAGCGGTTTAGATACTCCTGATGGTTTACGGATCCGTAAAGGCGCGTTTGATTCTATCCGTAACATAGCCTTAAAGGCCGGTCACCCCTTCCCAACGGAGGTAGAAGATCATGTGAAAAAAATCTCCTCAAACGGTGGTACCCCATTAGTGGTATCGCAGAATGAAAAGATCATGGGTGTGATTGAGTTACAGGATATCATTAAACCCGGCATTGCCGAACGTTTTGACCGCCTGCGTAAAATGGGTGTTAAAACCGTAATGGTTACTGGTGACAACCCGCTTACCGCCAAATTTATTGCCGAAAAGGCAGGTGTAGACGATTTTATTGCTGAGGCTAAGCCCGAAGATAAAATGAACTACATTAAAAAAGAACAACAAGGTGGTAAACTGGTAGCCATGATGGGCGACGGTACAAACGATGCGCCAGCCCTGGCTCAAGCCGACGTAGGTGTGGCTATGAACAGCGGTACCCAGGCTGCAAAAGAAGCCGGTAACATGGTGGATCTGGATAATGACCCTACCAAGCTGATCGAGATCGTGGAGATAGGTAAACAGTTATTGATGACCCGTGGTACATTAACCACTTTCAGTATAGCTAATGACGTGGCCAAGTATTTCGCCATTGTGCCTGCGCTGTTCATGGTATCTATACCATCGTTAAAAGCCCTCAACATCATGGACCTGCACAGCCCGGAATCGGCCATATTATCAGCCGTGATATTTAACGCCATCATTATACCATTGCTGATACCATTGGCCTTAAGAGGTGTAGAATATAAACCTATTGGTGCAAGCGCGCTGTTGCGTCGTAACCTGTTGATATATGGTTTGGGCGGTGTACTGATACCATTTGTGGGTATCAAACTGATAGACCTGGCAGTAGGAGTATTCTTATAATAACCAGGTTAATTATTGATCATTAAAAATTAAAAAGATGAAAACATATTTGTTGCCCTCATTAAAGTTAACGCTCATTTTGATCGTGATAACTGCAGGCATATATCCATTGGCAATTGCCGGTGTAGGTAAATTAACCCCAGGCCATGGTGATGGCGAAACGTTAAGCTACAAAGGCCGTGTAGTAGGCTACGCGTTGGAAGGTCAGAAATTCACTAAGGATGAATACTTCTGGGGTCGCCCATCTGCGGTTGATTATAATGCTGCCGGATCAGGCGGTTCAAACAAAGGTCCCTCAAATCCTGATTACCTGAAAGATGTTGAAAAACGCATTGAGGATTTCTTAAAACATAACCCGGGCGTAACCCGCGCACAAATCCCTGTTGAAATGGTTACCGCATCGGGTAGTGGTTTAGATCCTGATATTTCACCTGCAGGTGCCCAGGTACAGGTAGCCCGTGTGGCCAAAGCCCGTGGTTTATCTGCCGACCAGTTAACCAAACTGGTTGATGAGCATACCGAAAAACCATTGTTTGGCCTGTTTGGTCCAAGCAAAGTAAATGTGCTTAAACTGAATATAGCTGTAGAAGAGCTTAAAAAATAACCGGGACTGTGCGATTTCCCTCATGAGAGGGGTGGAGGGATGTGTTTCTGCAACAAACACATCCCCGCCATTGCACAATCCAATCAGAACCAAATTATACCATACTAAATGAAATCCTTACTATTCATACCTGCAATTATTTTAATAACCGGCCTGGCGGCAAAAGCCCAGGACAGTACTAAAACAGATCCACCGCTAATTATATCAGGCTCGGTAGATACTTATTATAAATACGATTTCTCTGGCAGAAAAAATAATATACCAACCAGCTTCGCTACCGACCAAAACTCTGTATCCATTGGGATGATAGATCTGGGACTGAAGAAAAAAGTAGGGAAAGCGGCTTTCGTGGGCGAGCTATCTTTTGGTCCGCGGGGACAGGAACAATCCATCCCAAACGCCGGGGCCAATAATAATTCGTTCCATATCCAAAACCTTTATATAGCTTATGACGTAACCGATAAACTGGTACTAACCGGTGGTTATATGGCTACCTTTATAGGCTACGAAGTGATTAGCCCAACAGGAAATTTTAATTATTCCACCTCGTACCTGTTCACCAATGGCCCTTTTCAGAATGCCGGCTTTAAGGCCACTTATGCATTCACCGATAAAGTAAGCCTGATGGCAGGTGTATTTAATGATCAGTGGAACGCTTATAAATCGGCCAATAGCGTAAACAACTTTGGCGCGCAGTTAACCATAGTGCCCGTAAAAGGCTGGACAGCTTATTTAAACGTGATCACTGGTAAAACTTCGGGAACGGAGTTTGACCTGACCACGGCTTACCAGATCACAGATGCTTTTAAACTGGGGCTGAACGCCGCTGATTATAAAGCTAACAATGGCATAACCGGTGGCTTTACCGGCGTGGCGCTGTACCCGCAATACGCGGTGACAAAAACCGTGACCCTGGGTTTGCGCGGCGAATATTTTAAAACAAAAACCGGCGACCTGACCCTGGCTGGTCCGGCACCTGGTGAACATGTTACCGCGGTAACGTTTACCGCTAATATTAAAGCAGGTCCGTTATCGTTAATACCGGAAGTGCGGCTTGATGGTGGATCGGCCGAAGCATTTACAAACCGATCAGGCGACCCTACAAAAACTGCCTCGCAATTTGTTTTGGCAGCGGTGTATGCGTTTTAAGACCTCTCCCAACCCTCTCCAAAGGAGAGGGCTTTTAAAAAAATTGAAGTTAAGGTCCTCTCCTTTGGAGAGGATTTAGGAGAGGTGAAGATATGTATGATTGTTTTTATAATTAATGTTTGGTTGTTAATTATAAGTTTGGTTGACGAACATTCATACTATAAAAGGGGATTTTTCGGGATCTCCTTTTATTAGTTTTAATACATTTATATAATAACGATAAAATGAATTTGAAAAATAATTCATCACATCATGAGCGAAGAAAATAAAGAGCAGTCGGTTGAGCATTTCCTGGAACTGATTAAACGTTCGCGGAGAGGTAAATTTAAGGTTTACATAGGCATGAGCGCGGGCGTGGGTAAAACCTACCGCATGCTGCTGGAGGCCCAGGCCCTGTTGCGTAATGGTATTGATGTTAAAATAGGCTATATTGAAACTCACGGCCGAAAGGAAACCGTAGCGCAGCTGGAAGGTTTGCCGGTAATACCCCGCCGTAAATTATTTTATAAAGGTAAAGAGCTGGAAGAAATGGACCTTAAAGCCATCATCAGCCTGCGCCCCGAAGTGGTGATAGTTGATGAGCTGGCCCATACCAATATTGAAGGCAGCAGTAACGAAAAACGCTGGCAGGATGTAATGCAGATCCTGAATGCGGGTATCAATGTGATCAGCGCGGTGAACATTCAGCATATGGAAAGCCTGAACGAGGAAGTGCAGCGCATTACCGGGGCAACCATCGGTGAGCGAATCCCCGACAAGGTTTTGCAAATGGCCGATGAGGTAGTGAATATCGACTTAACTGCTGATGAGCTGATTGACCGTTTAAAGGAGGGCAAGATATATGATGAAAAGAAGGTACCGCTGGCGCTCAGTAACTTTTTCCAGGCCGAGCGGATCTTGCAGCTGCGGGAGCTGGCCCTGCGCGAGGTGGCTCACCAGGTGGAACGGAAAATTGATATCGAGATACCCAAAAATATCAAGCTGCGGCCCGAACTTTTTTTGGCCTGCATCAGTACCAATGATGCATCGGCTAAGATCATTATACGTAAAACCGCCAGGCTATCGTCCTACTATCGTTCCAAATGGTATGTGTTGTATGTACAAACCTCGCGCGAAAGCAGCGACAAAATAAACCTGGCATCGCAGCGCCATTTGATCAACAATATGAAACTGGCCACGCAGTTGGGCGGCGAGGTACTCAAAGTAAAAAACGACCATATAGCTAAAGCCATTTGGGAAACGGCCGAAAAATATGACATCACTACCATTTGTATTGGTAAACCGAGGTTTAAATTTTACCAGGTGATCATGAAAACGGCGGTGTTTACCCAGTTGCTGAATAAAATGTCTAAAACAGATATTGACCTTGTAATACTATCATAACATGACCATTAAAAATAAACTACGTACAGGCATAGGTTTTTTGTTTGTACTGTCCTTCATCTGCTGCGCGTTGTCGGTATATTTCCTCAACCGTTTGTCGGCCGATGCGGGTGCTATTCTTAAAGACAACTATAAATCATTGCAGTACGGTCAGCAGATCCTGTCGGCAGTAGATGCCAATGGAGGGCCGCTTAGCCCGGCACAATTAAAAACAATTGAAACCAACCTGGTGCAGGAGGAGCATAACATTACCGAACCCGGCGAAGGTAAACTGGCCGATTCGCTGCGTAGCGTTTTTGAAAAGATCAAGCTGCAAAACAACGATGCTATCAAACTACCCGCGCTACGTGTGCAAGCAAGGCAATTGGTTTACGGGTTTATGCAATTAAACATGACCGCCATTGCTCATAAAAATGATATTGCTAAAGGTACGGCCAACCGTGCCACTATACTGGTTGCTTTTTGCGGGGCGTTTTTATTCCTGGTAGCTTTTAGTTTCGCGGTTAATTTCCCGGGTTATATAGCTAACCCCTTGAAGGAACTTACCGCCCGCATCAAAGAAGTATCCAACCGTAACTATCATCAGCAAATTCATTTTAAATCAGATGACGAGTTTGGCGAACTAGGGCAGGCCTTTAACAACATGACCCGCAAGCTGGATGAATTTGAGAACAGTAACCTGGCCAGTATTCTTTTTGAGAAAAAACGGATCGAGACTATCATCAACTCCATGCACGATGCTATTTTGGGTCTGGACGAAAAAATGATCATCATATTTGCCAATGAAGTAGCCTGCTCATTGATCGGTATGAGTGCCGATCAGTTGAATGGCCGCTACGCGCCCGATGTGGCTATTGAAAACGACTTGCTGCGCAACCTGCTGATGAATGACCAGGCCAGGCTGAAAATATTTGCCGATAACCGGGAGAGTTTTTACTCACGCGAGTCACTATCGGTAAGCAGTAAGGATAGGGTAATAGGTAAGGTGATCATCCTTAAAAATATTACCGAATACCAGCAGTTGGATGAGGCAAAAACCAATTTCATTGCCACCATATCGCATGAGCTAAAAACCCCGATATCGTCTATAAAAATGAGCCTCAAGTTACTGGAGGATGTACGTATTGGTGATGTAAATCCCGAGCAAAGGCAACTGCTGGAAAATATTGAGGAAGATGCCCGTCGCCTGCTGCAAATAACCGGCGAACTGCTGGATATGGCACAGGTTGAAACCGGTAAGCTCCAGCTTAACTTTGGCAAAACACATCCCAGAAACATTGTGGATTACGCCGTAAAAGCCATCAAATTTATAGCCGACCAGAAACAGGTAAACATTAAAGTAGACTGTGATGAAAACCTGCCCGATGTTCATGCCGATCTGGATAAAACCACCTGGGTACTCATCAACCTGCTCTCCAACGCCATCAAATACAGTCACGAGAAATCAACAGTAGAGTTGGTAGTCAAAAAACGCCATACCGACGAGATCGAGTTCTCGGTACAGGATCATGGCAAAGGTATCGAAGAACAGTACCTGTCGCGTTTGTTCGAACGCTATTTCAAAGTCCCCAACGCCACTGCCGATCAAACCGGTACAGGCCTGGGCCTGGCCATTGCCAAAGATTTTATCGAAGCACAATCTGGTAAAATAGCGGTAGACAGCGAACTGGGTGCAGGCAGCAGGTTTGCCTTTACTTTGAAAAGGGTAGCGTAGTAACTCAGGGTCTCTTGCAGAGGACCCTGAGTAAACAAAATCTGCTGTGTATTTCTTGCCATTTGCTAAGTGTAAGCCGGGCCATTTGCTTTTCCTTTGTTTTTATTAAACAAAATATCCCATGGCAAATTACATATCAGGCATGCCCCTTTGGGCTATAGTGCTATTTATTCCAAGCTTTATTTACTCCATTTTTTTTATTACCAAACCGGTAAAGCAGGCAGCCCTCAACGCGGGCATGAGCTTGCAGAAATCAAGAAATATTCAGATCGGTATCCTGGCGTTTTACCTGGTTTATCTCCTTTATGTTTCTGTGCTGGCTTTAAAAGGCGTGCTCGATGTCGATTCTTTACCGCCTAAAACAATGGTATGGGGTGGCCTGCCCTTGTTGATCATCCTATTTGGCTTTATTGGCAATACCGGCTTATTTAAAACATTGCTCCGGGTTATTACACTGGAATCGTTGATCTCGGTACACATATTCCGGCTCCTTGGCGTATTTTTTATAATTATTTATAGCTATCACCTATTGCCAGCGAGATTTGCTTTTTTTGCAGGCCTGGGCGATATCATTACCGCAATTTTGGCATGGCCAGTAGCCAGGATGGTTTCCAGTAAAAAAACAGGGTGGAAAATCGTGCTTTATGCCTGGAACATCTTCGGTATCATGGACATTGTTGATCTGCTGGTGATCGCGGTTATGACTGGCGCGAATGGGAATCTCCGCGAAATGGCGGTGTTTCCCTTTGTTTGGTTCCCAGCTTTTGCCCCGGCAACCATTTTATTTTTACATGCCGCGGTTTTCAGAAAATTATATCAGCAAAAGGATCAACAAAATATTGAAAGGGGACCTGAAGCTTAGAGCCGATATTTTTCAGTTCCCTCCCCATGGGAGGGGTGCGGATGGATTGCGTAGTAGCAGGGAGGAGTTATACATGAGGAATAAACCCCTTCCTCCCCTTCCCGAGGGAAGGAATCGCACTGGCTTGGCTTTTTGACGGGTGACGTGTTGCTCCGTCGAAACATCCTTTCGTTTTACTCCTGGTAATCATCCTCAAATAAGCAGATCTCTATATGCAGGCCTGCTACAATTTTAATGATGCTGCTTACCTCAACAGGGGTATCTGCACTTTCTGCACGAAGGATGCGATCGCAGTCCTCCAGGTCAAAATTGAAGAGGTAAACCGGCAAATGCGACCGGAGCTTTTTCAATATCCGGTCTGCCAGTTGCCGATCATCCACATTGGTTTTAAATATCTGTACCATGTTTACCTCGTCGTTTTAGTTTTTTTGGTGTTTTACTCCACCTTCGCCATTGTGTTTAATATCCTTCAATACACCATCACCCCAATAATTAATATGACCCTGGCCATAATTGGTGATAGCAAGGGTTTCTGAAGCGAAGATTTCCAGGTTACCGGCCGAATAGTTTTTGAGCGCCACATTTTTTGCCTTCATTTGCCGGGCATATAAATTACCTTCAGATCTTGCTTTGATCTCCAGTATATTACAGTCGCCCGCTATTTCTACATCACCAACACAGGCGGTTATCAGTTTTACTGCCGGCGCATTGATATTCAGTTTACTGGTACTTTTATCAGTGTATATTTTTACCTCAACCGGTTCGCTGGCTTTCAGCGGGTTGGTGCAAATTAAAGTGCCCTTTTCTGAGGCGTTGAACAAGTGATAAAGCTGCCTGTAATAAATTTTTATAGTTAACCTGGTAAAACGGGGGACGCGCCATTTACCTTCGGTGTTCACATAAAGGGTTCTGCCCGAGTTTATAACTTCCAGGTATTCCTGCAAATTTTCATCCGTTTCAATAATTACTTTTTCTTCATCGGCCTGTATAAGCTCCACAGTACCGCCGATGCTGATGTGCAGACGGATAAAAGAACTTACACTTTTTTCTACGGGAACTATTTTCCCATTTCCTTTTATTTCAATCATTTGTCTTAATTTTTTAAAATTCATTCTCGTAACTAATTGCCAGTCGGGGCGTTTAATTAGTGTATTACAAAAGTGAGCAGGAACGGCGTGTGAGGGTTTACATTAAACGGAGCAATAGTTATATAATAGGGAGCAATGCCATTTGAGTTAAAAAATAAAGCGGATAACCAGGTCATCCACTCCAACGAGTTATCGGGGAGCGACTTTAACAGCGATAAGCTGGTTGAAAACACCATGCATATCAATCTGCCTTTTGCTGATGCTAAAATGCAACAATGGTATTTTAATGGCATACGGATGGGTTATAGCAACTGGCATTATAAAGACCGTGTGGAAATGGAATGGAAGGGCGACCTGGATATGGTAACGCTTTATTTTAACATGAAAGGCAAAACCACTATTGACAACAAGGACTTTAAAAAACCTTTTGAACTGGGTAAATACCAGCATAATCTCTTTTACTCGCAAAGCGGCGAGGGCACGCTGAAAAATGATGAGCTGTATGTAAATACGTTTATGATACAATTTAATACCGATGCTTTTTTACGGCTTACCCAGGATGCCAATGATGTGTTAAAACGCTTTGGCGATGAAGTGCTGCGGGGTAAAACCGTGGCACTAAGCGGGAGCAGCCTGTATATGGATATTCATATGCTTACCGCAATAAATAACGTGGTAAACTGTAAATACCCGCACGATCTGAAAAAGATGTTCCTGCTTTCGAAAAGTATCGAACTGCTGGTTTTACAGGCCGAAGCCTATAATAACCTGCATAACGGGGCAGCCAAATATTTAAAAACAGAATATGATAAGGAGCGCATTATTTATGCCCGTGAGTACCTGGTGCAACATCTGGATATGCCGCCCAGTTTAACAGAGCTTGCCAAAGCTGCCGGTATTAATGAGTATAAATTAAAAAAGGGTTTTAAAGAAACGTTTGGCAATACGGTATTTGGATACCTGGCTGATACCCGTTTGGAACTAGCCAAAACCGATCTCCTGGAAAGGAAAAAATCAGCAAGCGAAATTGCTTTTGAACTGGGGTACAGTTCGGTACAGCATTTCAGTACGGCTTTCAAAAAAAAGTTTGGCGTATCGCCAACCAAATGTATTTAATTATCGATAGCACGTCCCTGGGCTCTCCTGAAAGGGACTCTGAGGCTTAGGCCTGATATTTTTCAGTTCCCTCCCCACGGGAGGGTAATAGCCCATGAGTAGACATAAAGCTCAAATCCTGGTGAGCAATAGCATGAAGCATAGCCGACTCACCCGGTCTACGCTTCGCTGGACCACCCTCTCTTCGCCTGCGGCGGAAAGAGGGTAAAGAAAAAAGAAAGGAATCCCCTCTATGCGCGAAGCGGAGAGAGGGGTGACAAGCGCAGCGATGTCGGGGTGAGTCGATATCGACATTTAATCCTTAGCCTCTGTCATATCATGGACTATTACTCACGGGAGGGGTGCGGATGAGTTGCGTAGTGGCAGGGAGGGGGTTATGCATGATGCATGCTCGCAAGGTATATAAACCCCTTCCTTCCCTTCCCGGGGGAAGGAATCGCACAAGGCCTTGACTCTTTTGATGGCTGTCATGCTGAACTCCGTCGAAGCATGGTGGGCAGGCCTCTGCGCTCGACCCTTCGACGGAGCTCAGGGTGACAGCCCTCTAATCAACCTCAATGATCTTCATATCCCAGGGCTTTAATGTTATAGCGGCATTTTGGTTCACACTATTGCCTGATAACAATTCTTTACCGTTGTGGTAAGGATAAGTGAAACTGGTTTCTTTATCAGAGTAGTTAAAGTAATAGTGTATGGTTTTCCCTTTTTGGTTAACACCCGATTTGGTGATGACAGGGAACGAAAGCTGTTGATCCTCGTTCCATAAGCCTGCTTTTTTAACCGCATCAGCCAGGAGCTTATCGGTCACGGCGCTGGTGGTAAGGCAGCCTATATAAGTGGCTATCCCTTTTCCATAATTATTTTCGGTAATGGCCGCGTATTTGCCCCACACCGGGTGATCATAATAAGCCAATACCTTGGCAGTAGTGGGAGTGATCAACTCCATCCAGGTATTGAGCTTTTTATCGGCATCGCTTAGTCCAAGGTCGCCTTTGAGCGATACATTTTCGGGGACGGTAAACTGGCTGTAGTAAATTCCGCAGGCCTCTTCAATAATACCGGGCTGGTGCGTGGTACGTACCTTCACGTTTTCGTCAGAGAAGCCGCTTTTAAAAGTATAAATAATATGACCGCCATTTTTTACAAAACGATTTAAACGCTGCAGCAAACTATCGGGCGCGGCATACAGCAGGGGCACGATGAGCACTTTATAATTTTCGATGCTTGAGCTGCTGGGGTCAACAAAATCACAGGGAATGTTCATGTGGTAAAGCCCATCGTAAAATTGCCGCAATACATCATTATAACCGGTGTGTACGCCCCATCCAAAACCAAAAGCTTTAAAACCGCTCAGAGCCTCGTTGCTGAACAGGATGGCTACATCGCTTTTCTTTTTGAGGTTGATAAGCTGCGGACTTAGCCGGGCAAAATCCTTACCAATGGTTTTGGCTTCGTCATAAACCGGGTTGGGTTCAAAATCGTGACTCAGCAAACCTTTCCAATAAGTTTCGGCCGAGTTATGGATGGAGTGCCATGGCCAGTATTCCACCATGTTGGCCCCCGATGCCAGGTGACTAAAAGCCTGCAACCTGAGCTGGCCGGGATAAGGTGTCCACTGCGGAAAGCCTTGTGCTTCGGTTTCCATCACCAGGTAATTTTTAATACCCTTCATGGAACGTGCCACATCGCCTCCAAAAGAAATTTCGGCACCGGTCAATTTATCCTGGCTGGCATGATAAATGTCAACCCCGGCAATATCCAATGCCTTAGCCGCGGCAAAATGGTCGATCTCGGTTTGTATGCCAAAGGAGTAACCCCGCCAGTCAAAATCAAAATTATGGGTGATAAATTGGTCGGGGCGTTTATATTCCCTGATGATGGCCGCCTGCCAGGCCATATAGTCGGTAACCAGTTGCCGCTGAAATTTGGCAAACTCAGCAGCCAGGCTGCCGTTAATGGTTCCGTTCATTGATGGGAAATCGTCCCAGTTATTGATGCGGTTGCTCCAGTAATCCAGGCCGAATATTTTATTGATATTATCCAGCGTTTTGTATTTGGCCTGCATGTATTTCACAAACAAGGCCTGCACATTTGGCCCGGATGTACCGTATGATTTGGTTTCGTTATCCACCTGATAACCGATCACGGCTGGGTTATTTTTCACATGCTCCATGATCTTCCGGATCACCCGGTTGGCATAAAACTTAAAATCAACATTGGTAATGTCCATATTTTGCCTTGCCCCGTACTGGTTTTGGCCCGACGAGGTAATAGCCAATATTTCCGGGTGTTTTTTTACCATCCAGGTAGGTACAGCATAAGTAGGTGTACCAATAATTACACTGATACCACCTTTGTGCATGGCATTCAATACCCTGTCGATATGGGTAAAATCAAAAACACCATCCTGCGGTTCCACCGTGCTCCAGGTCGATTCTGCAATACGCACCACATTGATGCCGCAATCCTTCATCATCTGCACGTCCTTGTCCAATCGCTCGTAGGGCATGTACTCATCATAATAAGCCACGCCGTATAAGAGCTTGGTCATTTTGGGGTACTGGGCAAACGTATGTCCGCAAAGACACAATTGCAGCAGCAAAAGCAGCAGGTATTTCTTCTTCATGAATAGCTTTCTTAGGGAAAAGGGTTTCAGGAGATGAATGTACAAAATTAATTGTGTTTTTAACACACAATAATAAAAAATGTTTTTTTAGGGGGACTGAGATTTGAACGCTGGTGTCGACTCACCCGGTCATCGCTGCGCTCGACCACCCTATCTTCGCTTGCGGCGGAAAGAGGGTGAGAAAAGAATTGTTACTTATAATTTCTTCTTCTCGTCAGCAGAACAGCTTCGGGCGAAATCAGACAGAATACGATGGTCATGTGCGGTTGGGGGGGCATTAGCAAACCTTGCCGAAGCCTGGAATAGTGCGAACGAAGTGGAGGTAAGGTTTAGCAGCCCGTGGTTCTGACTGATTTGCGGGGTAAAGGCCTTGTGCGGCAAAGAAGCATTTCTGCTGACTTGATTTTTTGGTTACTTTTGTATCAAGACAAAAGTAACAGCCTTAGCGGCAATTGAGCGCTCTACGGCATGCTTATTCACCCTGTATAGTATGCGATTGCCACGCTTCGCTCGCAATGACATGGTATTATTATTCCCTCTTTCCGCCGCAGGCGAAGAGAGGGTGATCCAGCGAAGCGCAGATCGGGTGAGTCTATCCCATTGCATATCCCAAACATTTTTCGTATCTTTAAGTATACCACAGGCCAGCCCTGCTTACTTTGAAAATTGTAAGCAGGGCTGTTTGATTAAAGGGATAAAACAGGCCAAAAACCAACCGTTTTGTATTTAGTTATTTGAAAATCAATAAATTAATACTTTTTAAAGTTTTTAAAACTGCTCGAAACTGTGTTAAAATTTGTTAAAAAGTGTTAAAATGGATGGTTTTGAATGAATTTTTGAATGTTTTTGCCCCGTTTTCGAGCAGAAAAGTGTTAAAATAGAAGGTTTAAGAAGTTTTGACCTGTTTGAATTTTATAAGTTTACAAAAATGAAAGTATTAACCCGCGTTTTACTCCTGATGTTGTGCGGCTTTGCGCTGCTACCGGTACAGGCGCAAAATAAAAAACTGACCTACTGCAATCCGCTCAACCTGGACTATGGCTATACCCCTTTTGCCGATTTTGCCGCCTGGGGTAAGCACCGCGCCACCGCCGACCCTACCATGACGCTGTTCAAGGGGAAATACTACCTGTTCAGTACCAATCAGTTCGGCTACTGGTGGAGCGATGACATGCTGAACTGGAAATTTGTGTACCGCAAGTTCCTGAGGCCTTACAACCAGGTACAGGGCGATGAGCTTTGCGCCCCGGCAACCCTGGTTCTGGGCGATACCCTGTTAGTTATAGGCTCAACCTATAATAAGGATTTTACCCTGTGGATGAGCACCAACCCCACGCACGACGACTGGAAGGCCGCCAAAGACTATTTCAAAGTGGGCGCCTGGGATCCCAGTATGTTTGCCGATGATGATGGTCGTGTTTACATCTATCATGGCTCCAGTAATACGCTGCCGCTATATGGGCAGGAAATCGACCGCAGGACCTTCGAGCCTATCGGTCCTAAAAAGGAGTTGGTGAAGCTAAACCCCGAAATACATGGCTGGGAGCGTTTTGGAGAGCATAACGACAATGTTTTCCTGCTGCCCTTTATCGAGGGCTCCTGGATGAACAAGCATAATGGCAAATACTACCTGCAGTTCGGGGCACCCGGTACCGAGCAAAGCGGCTATGCCGACGGCGTTTTTATAGGTGATAAGCCCCTGGGGCCGTTCACTTATCAAAAGCATAACCCCTTCTCTTACAAGCCCGGCGGCTTTGCCAAAGGGGCTGGGCACGGGGCCACCTGGCAGGATAAGTATGGCAACTACTGGCATATCTCTACCATGGGCATCTCGGTAAAAAATAACTTCGAGCGGAGGATCGGTTTTTGGCCGGCGGGCTTTGATAAGGATGGGGTATTGTATAGCAATACGGCCTACGGCGATTTCCCGCATTATTTATCGGCAGGTCCCGAGGATCACCTGAAAAGTAATTTCACCGGCTGGATGATCCTCAACTATAATAAACCGGTAGAGGTTTCCTCAACACTGGGCGGGTACGAACCAAACTACGCGGTCGACGAGGATATCAAAACTTACTGGAGCGCCAAAACGGCCAATAAAGGCGAATGGTTTAAAACCGACCTGGGCGAGGTCAGCACGGTAAATGCTGTACAGATCAACTATGCCGATCAGGATGCTACATTCCTGGGTAAATCGTTAGGCGTGTTTCATCAGTATATGGTTTATTCCTCATTGGATGGAAAAATCTGGAAGCCGCTGATCGACAAAAGCAAGAATAAAACCGATGTGCCGCATGACTATATCGAATTGAAAACCCCAGCCAAAGCGCGTTACCTCAAAATGCTGAACCTGCACATGCCTACAGGGAAGTTCGCGCTATCTGGCTTCCGGGTGTTTGGCAAAGGCGTAGGGGCAAAACCGGATACTGTTCAAAATTTTATCGTACTACGGGGCGACAGCGAACGCCGCAATTCCTGGCTAAAATGGAAACCGGTTGATAATGCCATAGGCTACACCATTTATATGGGCATAGCGCCCGATAAACTGTACAACAACATGATGGTGTATGGTAAAAACGAGTATTATTTTAACGGGATGGATAAAAACCTGCCTTATTACTTCCAGATCGAATCGTTTAATGAAAACGGTATTTCGCAGCGTACAAGGGTTGTAAAGGTGGAGTGAAATTAAATTTTGGTTAACTTTTAATAACTGATGGTATAATAGTTGAGGTTTTTTCGTAAAATGCCCTATGTTAAGATCAATACTTTCACTTATTACCATTTTGTTCTTTTGTAGTATCGCCCAGGCGCAGCAGGCGGATAGCACGCTGAAAAAATCGCCGGTAAAAACGTTGACCGATAAACAATATACCGCTTTGTTGAATGGCGACGATGTGTATAACAATATGGCATTGCCGGCCGAGATAAATCATTACCCTATGCCTAACCAGGTGATCAAATTTAAAAAAGAACTGGGATTGAGCCCGAACCAGGTAACCAAAATTACCGCGATTGCTACCGAGCTGCACCGCAAAAGGGTCGAAATGGGTTCGTTCATTATTACCAATGAGCAAACTTTAGACAATCTTTTTCGTAAACAGCGCTTAAATAATGGTGATGTGATATTTTATGCCACACGCTCCGGATTGTACTATGGCGAGCTCAGAAACGCCATTTTACAGGCTTGCTTAAGCACCGGCGACCTGCTGGCACCACAGCAAATTAAAAAGCTGGAAACTTTGCAAAACCCTAATTGATAATATACCGTTGGATTTACTTATTTTAGCGGCCCAAATAAATAGTATGAAGATTACTTTTGATTTTGAAAAGCCACTGGCTGAACTGATACAGCAGATTGAAAAGGTGAAGCAGGTGGAGGATAAAAACAAGCTCGACATGTCTGCAACCGTAGCCGAGTTGGAAGCCAAGCTGGATGCTGCCAAAAAAGAGATCTACGGCAATCTTACCGGCTGGCAAAAGGTGCAGATCTCCCGTCATCCCGAAAGGCCCTATACCCTTCAATATATTGAGTTAATGTGCGATGATTTTATTGAATTGCACGGCGACAGAACTGTAGGCGATGATAAAGCCATCATTGGCGGCTTCGGAACGCTGAACGGTCAAACTGTGATGTTCATCGGGCACCAAAAAGGGCGTAACACCAAAGAGCGTCAATACCGCAACTTTGGTATGGCTAATCCCGAAGGCTACCGCAAGGCATTAAGGCTGATGAAAATGGCCGAAAAATTCAATAAGCCTGTTGTTACCCTGATAGATACCCCGGGCGCATTCCCTGGATTGGAAGCGGAAGAACGCGGACAAGGTGAAGCCATTGCCCGTAACCTGTTGGAGATGTCTGTGCTGAAAGTACCGGTGATCTGCGTGATCATAGGTGAAGGTGCATCTGGCGGAGCATTGGGTATAGGTATTGGCGATAGGGTACTGATGCTGGATAATTCCTGGTATTCGGTAATATCTCCCGAAAACTGCTCAACCATCCTTTGGAAAACCTGGGAAAATAAAGAACGTGCTGCCGAAGTATTGAAATTGACCTCGACAGAAATGTTGAAGAATAAACTGATCGATGGTGTGATCAAGGAACCACTTGGCGGTGCTCACCAGGATCCCGTGGCTATGGCTGCCACCCTGAAAAAGCAATTGCTTAAAGACCTGAAAACACTGGGCGAACGCGATATCAACGAACTGGTTACCGAACGTATTGATAAGTTCTGTAACATGGGTGTTGTAAACGAAGGATAAAAAAATCTGATCTCATAAAAAAGCGGCTTATGCCGCTTTTTTTGTTTACCCCTTAAATAACTAACGCGTCATTGCTTGGTACCTCGCAAGGCTGTCATCCTTCAGCAAACTCCGGGTAACAGCCTTTATCGTCTTCCTTATGATCCCGAGGTATAAAGGCAGGTTAAAAGACTCAATCATGGTTTACACTGTAAACCGTTTTTTTATGATAAAATAGAATTAATTAATTGATAGTCAGTTAATTAAAAAAGTGTAAACCGTAAAAAGTGTAAACCATGTAAACCCACAATGCTATTAAAAAGAAAGCCCCGGCATAATCTTATGCCAGGGCCTGCTTTTTTAACATTCTTTCTATCGCTTAGCGCTGATACCAAATTTCGTTTCAAAACTTTTCAGCTGTGCGCTGAATTTGGTGTTTAGCTCCGTTTGTTTGTAGTCTTTGGTAAAGCCTACCAATCCGCTCAAAATTTGTATGGAGTATTGTACATCGCGATTATTATCCAAACTGATCTCATTACGTTGTAATAAAGCGTAGTTGTAAGTAAGCAGGTTATTTACATAGTCATCAACCTGGTTGGATAGTTTGTTGGCCAATGCGATATCGCCCAGGCGATACGAGCTTTCGATCATATAAAACTTACGTACTGCAACCTCGGTTGAATTGATAATACCTGGCATCACTTGGTCATATTTCTTCAGGGTATTTTTGGCCAGATCGGTATGCCCTTCTTTCATCAGGTTGTCAGACAAGTTAGAATAAAGCCGGGTGATCAATGGGTAAAACATGGTCATGGATTCGTGATCAAGGTAACGTGCGGTTTTCATGTTACCCCATTTAAATTTGGTCATCATATTATGATACATCACCGGGGTATTGCTGTTTTCGAGCGCGTTTGATGCCGTATCAGGTTTCAATGGCATTAAACGATAGGCAAAACCTTCGTTATATAAATACTTGTCAAGACCTATCATGTTGTCGTTTGGTACGGTTACCGAAAAATAGATCGGTCGTTTCCAGTTATTGTGCGATAAGATGTCCATCATCGCTAAAACATCTTTGGTCACATAGCGGCCGCTAAAGGTCCAGTCCATTTCAGGTACTATCTTGTCTTTTTCCGCAGCCGGAACGGTACCAGTTTGTACCACCTGGTTAGGGTCGATGGTCAATTTAAAGTTTTTGGTAGGCAGGTAATTGGCCACGTCGCCATTGTTATATTCTACCATGGTCGATTTATCATCCGAAGTAATGAAATCAAAAACCTCTTTCAATTCCGTGGCACCGGCAACTTTTTGGTCGTTAAAATAAATAACATCACGCACACCAGGTTTAAACTTATCGTTTGACATGCTGATAGGCAAAGGCTCCGACTCGTTCATTTTATTTTTCATACCACGTATGTACCAGTCTGTGCCTAGCAAACTCAAGTTCACAATACGCACATCCGGACGTACATTTTCAACCTCCTGTATATACCAAAGCGGGTAGGTATCGTTATCGCCATAAGTAAATAAAATAGCATTTGGGGCGCAGGAGTTGAGGTAGTTATACGCCATATCATGCGGCGTAAGCTTGGTAGAGCGGTCATGATCGTCCCATTCCTGATTAGCCATTAAAACCGGTGCTGCCAGTAAGCAAATCAGCGTAGCTATAATAGCGCTTGTTTTAGCATTGATCTTTTTGGAAAGAAAATCAGCAATGGCCAATACGCCTAAGCCTATCCAAATAGCAAAGGCGTAAAATGAACCAGCATAAGCATAATCACGCTCACGGGGCTGCAACGGATCCTGGTTGAGGTATAATACAATAGCCAAACCCGTAAAAAAGAACAACACCAATACCACACCCGCATTGCGCTGATCGCGCCAAAAATGGAAGAACAAGCCGATCAGGCCGATAATAAGCGGTAAAAAGAATAAACGGTTATAACTTTTACTTTCCGTAACAGCATATGGCAGCGGTTGGCTAAAATTCCAGCCGCTTAACCAGGAACCATCAATGCCGCCTTTGCCGTCAATGGCTCCGGTTTGGCCATCAAGATCGTTGGCGCGGCCGGCAAAATTCCACAGAAAATAGCGTGTATACATTTGGTTTACCTGCCAGGTGCCAAAAAAGCCCAGGTTGGTAGCAAAAGTAGGGTGCTCGCTTTGACCAAGCTTGCTCCATGCCCTGTAAAAATCCGGGTGGCCCGCCTTGTCGCTAAACATACGTGGGAAAGGGGTATTGCGGTCATAAACTGTGGTCAGCTTTTTACCAGCCACTTCATATTTAGTTTCACCGCGACGGTAAATAGTTGATCCTTCGGTTTGTTCGGTTGGCGTTGAATCAAAAAACTGACCATACAGCAATGGTGTATCACCATACTGGTCGCGGTTTAGGTAACCGTTAAGGGAGAATGCGTTTTCAGGATCGCTGTTGTTCAGGTTAGGGTTTGCTTTGGCCCTTACCACGATCATCACAAACGAGCTATAACCAAACAGGATGAACAGCAAACAAATTAAAAAGGTATTTAAAGCAAAACGTCTCTCACGGATCTTAACTATATACTCTAACAGAGCTAATACCGCCGCGCCAATAACCACACCTATAATTCCGGCGCTGATGCCCAATACCAGTATAAAACATACCGCCGCTATGATAATGGCCGGTTTTTGTGGCTTAATAGTATAATATATACCTGATACGATAGTGGCTATCAGTAAAACAAAAAACATGACCGCGCCGCTGCCAAAGCCCATGCCTAAAGTATTCACAAAAAGCAGATCGGAAAAGGCCGCGCCCTTTACAGTATATTGAATAACACCCCAAAGCACGAAAGCCACAGCCACAATACCGGCAAAAAATGCCCAGAAAGTACCTTTGGAAGTGATATTTTTTGCCCTGCGAAAATAGATCACCAGCGCTATAGCTGGTATTACCAACAGGTTTAATAAGTGGATACCTATAGATAAGCCCATCACATAGGCAATAAATACGATCCATTTATCGGCATGTTGCTCATCGGCATGGGCATCCCATTTTAATATGGCCCAAAATACAACTGCTGTACATAAAGATGATTGCGCGTAAACTTCAGATTCCACCGCCGAGAACCAAAAAGTGTCAGACCAGGCATATGCCAGGGCGCCAACAAGGCCCGCACCGATGATCAGGATCAGGTTTGTAGTGCTAATATCTTCGGCCTTTTTTACCAGTAGCTTTTTAGCCAGGGCGGTAACAGTCCAAAACAGGAACATGATAGTTGCCCCGCTGGCCAGCGCCGAAGCCATATTGGCCCAGTAAGCTACCCTGGTGCCATCGCCCATGGATAATAAGGTAAATACCTTGCCTATCATGGTAAACAGAGGGGCGCCAGGTTGGTGGGCTACCTGTAAACGGTAAATACAGGCAACAAACTCGCCGCAATCCCAAAAGCTGGAGGAGGGCTCTAAAGTTAAAATATAGGTTAGCGAAGCAATGATAAAGGCTACCCAGCCAAATATATTATTGATCTTTTTGTAGTCCATGTCTGAATTTTACGATAGAAAAAAAAGGTTGAATGCAGCCCGAAATTAGTAAAAGTATTATGATGTTAAAACCAAAAGCATTGGATTAACACTTTTTTGGCCCGTTTTTCACATTAAAACGTAATCAAAAATACTTTTTTAAAATTCTTTTTGAGAGTTAAAAAATCGTCTTATATTTGCATTCCTTTTCGGGGAGTAAAAACAAACCAAAGGAGATTGCCTGATAGTATAATGGTAGTACGACGGTTTTT
>Ga0207671_10002124_pt1 | contig 21635 bp, 36 predicted proteins | sample KBSC24metaG_FD_184352 | JGI IMG/M metagenome (GOLD analysis project Ga0207671, IMG submission 184352) | Corn rhizosphere microbial communities from Kellogg Biological Station, Michigan, USA - KBS C2-4 metaG (SPAdes) (version 2) | ecosystem: Host-associated > Plants > Roots > Rhizosphere > Soil... | reverse complement strand
TGGATCGAGCCCTGCAACGCCCAGATATTCCAGTCACATGACTGGCTGCCCCACTGATTGACCTGTAGCTCCCAGGTATCCACGACAGACTTGGGCGCACAGACCAGCACCCGGATCTCCGTATCAAAGTGATACGCCAACATCCCTAGGTAGTCGATAACGCAGCGGGTCTTGCCGGTACCCACGTCATAGAACAGGCCAAAGACCCCGTTGTGCTTCATGAGGCGACGAACCCCCTCCGCTTGGTGGCGATAGGGGGCGGGCTCGCGGAACTTGAAGGTCACTCGACTTCTTTCAACACACTCTGAATAGAGTAGTAGGCTTCACTGAAGGACCGGGCAGAAGCCAGTATCCTTCTAATTTTGTCAAGACTCTCTTCCATCTGGTCTATGTAAGCGTCTCGCACGTCATAGATTTCACTCATCGTCCTGACTCATCTCTTCCTTCTGCTCTCGGGACTCCTGCTTGTAGCGCCAGCCCCCTTTGGGGTTGCCGTGCTTGGGAGCCTCGCGACTATCCAACCAGGGTCGCCCCGGATCCTCCAGCGGAGCGATGCCCATCGCCTTGCGCATGGCATTGTCCAGCTTGAACTTCTCGAGCCATCGTTCCTTGTGGTATGGCTTCGGATCGCGCATCGGCGGCGGCCCTGTGCAGATCCGCTTGGGCATCGCTCCACAGCGAGGGCACTTTACCATGAGGACAGACGTGTCCGGGACCGTAGGCGGCGGGGTCTGGCGCAGCGAGGCGATGCTGTAGCGACTCATATGAACCGTCTCCAGAACGAAGCCAAGCTCCGTACACTTCACCCCGGGAATCGCCAAGCACTGAGGGCACTTCTCCAGGAGCGGTCGAATAGGCTTCTTGGGCTTAGCCACCCCACGCCACCGCCATAGCGTTAGCCACGCCCTCGAATGTCTGAGCGCGCAGCTTAGCCGATCGAGCGCCTCCGACGCCCTTGAAGACCCGGGTGCCGTCGCCAACGTAAATGCCGCTGCCGCTGTGCCAAGGCATCACGGGCTGGTCGTAGCTATCGATCTTGTGCGTGGGCTCCAGCTTCGGAAGACCTCGCAACCAAAGACAGGTCTTCTTCTTCCAAGGGTCTCCGAACATCCAGGGATCGATGATCTGATCCGGCTTACGGAAGAGACGAGACATGACTCCAACAGGGTTCTCCACGGCTACTCGCGGAGCATTGGCGTGGTAGCAATCCAGGAAGAAGCGAGAGGCAGAAGCCATGCGTCCATCAGCCTCTTTGATCTTGAGGTTGTGGGCATTGGACGCGGCCAGGTCTGTACAAGGAGGAAACGCGATTACTAAGTCCCAGGAGTCCTGCAAAACTACACGAACGTCTTCCTGCAAATGCGGCCCGGGGCGCTCGGTCAGCAACAGGTCACAGGAGATAGCGTCATGACCCCGAGCGATGAAAGCGTCTCGAACTCGACCGCTGTATTCGCAGGCAACAAGAACACGCACCGTTATTCCCCCGCTACGTACTCGTCCAGCATGTCGCTGGCATTGAGCAGGGCAGCAGCCAACTGGCGAGCCATAGCCGCGCTATAGAAGTGACTGACCTCGGTGAAGTGATCCTCATTCATGTCACAGCGACCACGATAGGCACTGACCACAACGTGGATAGCAGGGGTGCCTTCATCCCCTGGATCGTCTCCGGCCAGCATAGTCTCACAGCCGTGGATCCAGAGAGGGTTGTCGTCCATGTCCAGCAGAGTAGGCTCCAGGGCCTCTTCCACATCTTCCTCGTGACTACTCACCGGTCTGCTCCTCATCGTCTCTGTCACCAGCATAGCCGTTCACGACAAAACCCGTGCGCTGCCAGAGGGGGTGCCGTTGTCGGTTGTGCGCGAGCACCTGAATCTTTCCGCCCTCGAGCAGACACTCCCAGGCCAGGTCGAAGTTACTATAGGCCCTGGTCCGGGGCTTGCCATCAGGATCCACGAAGGTTTCGGAGTGTGTGTTCTTACGATCAGAAGGGGCCACATGCCGAGAGAGCTGACTCTTGGAGACTGGCTCGTTGTAGTTGTCCATGTACTTGAGGATGTTCCCGCCCACGCGGCGACAGATCTCATCGGCCTTGGCGTTGTCCTTCTGAGCGTCAGAGATACCGAACTCCGATCCACGCTGGATGGCGTTCTCGCGCATCTCTTCATAAGCTCCACCGGCGGCCCAGGCCCTGGTCTCATTGGAGACGGCCATTACAGTGCCTGCCGCTTCCCACCAGTCGGTGGTGATCTTCAAAGACTTGTCGCACAGGATCGTCAATGCCGCTGCAACTTTTAGTTGACACAATAACAAATGACCATCTAGCCCGTCGCTGCGGCCTACCTGCTTCTCCCAGTTGGCACGGTGTACGGCATCCCAGGCTTCCGGACAGACAGTCAGCTCGTAGTGATTGTCCGGGAAGCGAGGCATGTCGATCGCTAGGCTCTGCGTGGTGGAGAAGTAGTGACCCGGCTCAGGCTCGGGCATGTTCGGATCGATTGCCGGCATCCAGACGAATCTCTGAGGGCTGCCTGATCCATCCTCACGGAACAGCACCTGCGACCTACGGGGCTGGACACCACAGATCATGGTCAGTCGGTAACTGTCGCCCGCCACGAAACGATCCCGGTCCACCGAGGCGTTGGACTGGCCCAGGTCGCCGCCACTCCAGGCCGATCGCAGCACGGACTGAATCGTAGAACCATCGCGGGAACCCAGCTCGCCTAGCGTGGTGATCTCGTCCACGTTGAACACAATGCCCAGGCGCAGATTGCGCACAAGGGGCTTAGGCCCACGACCTACTGCGTTGGGGTCCGGCTCGAGGAAGACCATGGCCAGGCCTTCCCCTGATCCTAAATTCTTGGTCTCTGCCTCGTTCGGGATGGTGATGTAGCGGCGGCTGGCCGCGATGGCCCCGCTCTTCCCAGCTCCGGAAGGGCCGGTGATTGCTACGAAAAAGTTCAGGCTGGCCGGGGCGTTGATGATAGGTGGGATCATGATCTGCGGCGGCGCAGCAGACAGCACACGCGCCATCGTCACACCCAGCAGCGCCCACGGCACGATCATGCGTGAGTCCGCGATGGCCTTGATCTGCTTCAGTACTTCATGCCGGTCCCAGAACTCCTGGTAGGGCGATAGATCAACACTCACTGAGCGATCCCTCGAATGTTATTGACCCCACGGTTGATTCCGGAGGCGATGGTAGCTCTGGTCTCTCCGTCACGTAGACCTGCGTCGCGCGCCGTTTCCTTCAGCAGATCAATCGCTGCGCCCTCGCCTAGGAAGCCCAGCTCAACGCACTCACCGGCCACGCAAGAGGCCTGGAAGAGGTAGTTGTTGCGGTTGCCGCCGCCCATCGGGAAGGTGTTCATGAACCAGTAGAACAGGTTCAGCGTAGCGGTACGGTCGGTCATGCGCTCAATGGACGGAGCGCGTCGTTCCGGGCGAGACACGATCGCTTCTAACAGAGCCGGATGAATCGGAGCCATGGTGCGGTCCCCCGGCGCATGGTTAGGGTGCCAGGAGTAGACTCCCGCGCAGCTCCTCTTCTGACTGGGAGGAGACACCACGTAACCTCCGTCGCCCTTGATGTCCACTCCCACAGTGCCCTGGGGCTGGCCGTTGCGGATCTCGATACCCTCGGGTAGTGCGTAGTAGAAGTGCAGGCCATCACCGCCGGTGTGCGCGGTCCAGGTGCTGCGCAGCAAGCCCTCGTCTCGCCATCGATTGAATGTGTCGGTTCCGTCGTGAGTGCCGTGCTTGTCGAAGTCCACCACCACGAAGCCACGGCCGGTGCGGATGCCGATGAGGGCTGTTTCGGGCCAGCGGATCTCCCGCCACTTGTCAGCTCCGGCAGCCCGGTAGTACGAGTGACAGTAGTCACACTTACACTTCTCCATGGCCTCGGGAGTGGGGCAGGTGTTGCCCCCGCTGCGAGAGCAGTTATCGCAGTTGGCCAGGGGCTTGCCGCCCGGCCCCAGAGGGAACACATCAAACCAGTCGGTGAGGCGCAGAGCTTCGTTGAGCAGAGACACTCGGTCCTCCGGACATGAGTGAGGCGGAAGCCTCAGGTTAGCAGGTCTGTAGTCCCAGTCAACCCGGTCTGAGCGTGAGCGTGAATCCGAGTCGGGATCGAGTTGCGACTATGAGTCGGGGAGGTGGCCTGTGTATCGGGATAAAAATCGTGCTGTAAGCGTGAGGACTCTATATAACGGTATCTCTATATCACTCTCTGTAATTATTATAAGTACATATGACTACTGTCTGTTACTCTCGGGACTGTTTCACGCACAGGCCATCTCCCCGACTCACGAATCGCGATTGGCCTCCTCCTGAAGCTCTTGACAAGCACTGCATGGTTCGTAGTAAGGTCTGTCCATGAAGCGATACCTCCTTCCACTGGTCGTGGCTCTCGGCATGATGAGCGCTGCGCCTGCTGAGGCGGCTTCGCTGAAGGAAACCAACGCGTGGGCCACGCCCAACCTGTCGGCCGGCTTCACGCCGCAGGGAATGACGATGCTGGGTAATCACGTGGTGATGGCTGAGTACAAGCCCGGTTTCAACACTCGCCTGGTAGAACTGGACCTGAACGGTAAGATCCTGGGCCAGGTTTCGATCGCTCCCACCCACGCCGGTGGGATCGCCGTGGTGGGCAAGTGGCTCTACGTTCAGAACGCGGATACGCCGAACCACGACACCGTTCGTCGCTACCGGGTGGCGGACCTGAAGCTCACCAAGCACCCGACCTACGTCAAAGCGCGGGGGTTGCAGGAACTGGCTCCATGGCAGTTCGCCTCATTCATGACGGCGGACGATGATCAGCTTCTGGCCGGTCACCACGGCATGGGTGAAGGTTCGAGAATGTATCGGTTCGATGTCGATCAGAAAACGGGCTTACTTAGCGCCCTGGACTACGTCATCGTTCCGGACAACACTCAAGGCGTTGCTCCCGGAGGTGTCTTCACGTCCGGGGGCGGTCGCCTGACCGTAGGCTCGACTGTGTACTCAATCCCCAGCCATGCTGAGGGCGTGGTTGTGGTGGACAAGACTGCATACGTTGCCTTCGAGGGCAAAGCTAAGTACGTCCTTCGTTACCAACTACCTTAGGAGATCTGTTGCTATGTACGAGTCCGAGTGCCCGTGGTCGGGCAAGCGCGGTTACTGGAGTCGTACTGCGGCCGAGTCCGAGATGCGCCGGCTGCGCCGCAACGGCGTACGCCAGGGTAAACGCCTGATCCGCAGCTATCGCTGCGACAGTTGCTCCCACTGGCATCTCACGTCTGAACCGTCTACGAAGGAGAAGTAAGATGAAGCAGTCGCAAGCCGAAGCCCTCTGGTCCTCGCTTCGCGAGTCGTTCGTTAATGCCGAGAAGGTGCTCATCCAGATCATCGAGGCGAAGGCGTGGGAGCCCCTGGGCTACGACACGTTTGGCCAGGCCTGGGCAGATCGCATGGCTGGCGTGCGGCTGGCTGGTGCGCTGACCGCAAACGTGGTCTATGCCCTGTTGGATGAGGGCATGAAGGCGCAGAAGATCGTGGCGCTGGCAGGCGTGGGGCCGACCGTGGTGTATTTGCTGGCACGGCAGAAGAATAATGGGGTACCTGTCGAGATGGCCAAACTTCAGGATACTGTTGTTCGAGCGCACACTCGGGTCAAGCCTTCGGCTCCTGCCTTCTTGCACTTGGAACTGAACCACGGAGAATTAGCTAGCCTCAAAGCTTTGTGTGCAGCTAAGGGAGTGGATTTGAATAGTGAGGCTCTGAAGGCCGTACGTGTTCACTTCTCTCGGCTGGAGCGGAGCCGATCCAAGTGACTGTTTCTGCAAAAGGTAAAGAAAAGAAGTGTACAGGCGGTAGAAACAAAGGAGCTACGCCAGGCTGCTCCTGTGACTGGTGCGAGGTCAAGAGAGTTAATTCCAGAATTAGGACACAAAAGTACCGATCGGCTAATGTAGATAAGATAGCCACTTACAGTCGGACTAGGTGGGCGAACTTATCTCCAGAAGAAAAATATCGTATCGGTCAGCTAAGAAAGACAGCTCCAAGCGTTCAACAGTCGGGGCATTTATATGCCTTCAGAAAGAAGGTGAAAGATAGTAAAATACGTGAGCTATCGACTAGGCGTGGGGAGCCTTGGACCCTGTACGAAGACTCTGTGGTTTTTTCCGGGCTGCCGTACGCAGAGGTAGCCTTTAAGCTGGGACGTAGCCGACAGGCTGTAGAGACTAGGGCAAGAAACCTACGTGCAGCCGGGCTATATTAGTTTGTGCTACACTCTGAGTAGTAACTACTACAAGGAGAGACGATGGACAACGTCATTACTTTGAGCGAGGCTGCCCACCAGGCAGACCGCTCCAAGGCTTGCATCCGCCGCTGGATCGCTGAGGGCTGGCTGACTGAAACGACTCAGTTGCCCGGTCGCAATGGTCAGTGGCTCCTGGACCGATCCGAGTTCAATGGCAAGCTGCCCCACATCCTTGAGACGATGGACGCTCGAAAGGGCGGTCAAGGGAAGAAAGAGCCGGATGCTTTCGGCCAGCCGCGCGATTAGGGAAAGCTGAAGATGACCGAAGAAATCGAATGTCTCAATTCTGTCTGTAAAAAGACGGTAGAGGTGACTGAAGAGTTGATAGCTTCAGGCAAAGAGACAGTCGTAAAAACTAAAACCGAATATGCGGTTTCAGTTCCTGTGCCAGAGGAGGAGAGAAGTGAGAAATGATGGTTCTCTCAAGCAAGACCATCCTCTGAACCGACCAGGGTTTCCTCAAACGGTGCAGTACAGCCAACGACACCGAGCCTGGGTATACGTGGACTCAGTGGCCCAGTATCGTTTCGACAACAAGATAGGCCAGGACCATCCTGATAACGTCGGGGATTGTCCTATCTACTGGGAGTACCTGATCCCTGGTGAGGACTATTCAAAGGCGCGCTCTTGAGATATTCATATTCCAGCCTCGGAACCCTGGCCCAGTGCGAGCGCCGATTCTCCCTGCGCTATCGCGAGGGGCTGCGCCCTGCCGGCCCCAAGCCTTGGGCCCTTCTCCGGGGAAGCGCTTGGCATGCAGTCATGCAGGCCCAGTCGCTGAACGTGGGCCAGTACTGGGGCTCACTCCTGCAGGAGATGCCCGAGCAGATCGAGGTCATCGATGGCGTCTGGGCCGAGCCCACTATTGACAGCATCATTGATGCCTTGAAAGAGTGGGAGATCGCGCAGGAGTCCGAATACCTGGACGCCATGCGTGAGGAGTACGGCGACCTGCTCTCGGCCCGCATGTGGGATCTGTGGATCCGGTTCAATCACAGTGGGAACGTGGACAAGGACTTCGGCCGACCGCTGTTGGTCGAGCTGGACTGGACTCGTACGCTGCCCAACGGGCTCGAAGCTACGGGTCGGGCAGATCTGGTGTATCTCGATCCCGAGACTGATCAGGTTGTGGTGCGAGATTGGAAGCTCAACCAGTCCTGGCCTCAAACGCCCTCTGCCATCGAAGACTTGATCAACTCGCAGAACCACTTCAATGCATGGGGCGTGGCCGATGTGCTGCGTAATTTGTCGGGTGACAAGGAGCTGGTGCCGAGCGCGGTCGAGTACGCCCGCGCCCGGTTCAAGAAACCGGCTACTCCGGCCATGACCAAAGGCACCAAAAACGCACCGCCCAGGCTGGCCAAGTCCACGACAGATTTCGACGCCTACACCTACCGGGAGTGGTGCCGCGAGCAGGAGCTGGTGATGGACCAGACGGTCTACGATGAGCTTGCCGGTCAACGAGACAAGTGGTTTCGCTTTACACGGAAGCCGCTCCTGTATTCTGTGTATTCACAACATGTCATCAGCGCCTCTAAGCAGGCAGCCAGGGCTGAGACAATCACTACAGAAGACAGCATCCCTGTGTACGGAAGTCACTGTGCCTTTTGTGAATATGCTACACTCTGTCGTACAGATCTAGTTGGAGGCAGAGTTCCTTATGATGAGATTGTCTTTGCTGACTACGGACTTCGTCGTAGCTCTAGACGAGAGATTCCGAAAGAAGGTTCAGCAAACTGAAGGCTGTTGGCTATGGGCGGGTAAACCTAGTCACGGTTACGGTAGGTTCAGCTTCACCTGGCAAGGAGAATACGTAACGGTGGGTGCCCACCAGTGGGCGCATTTTGTTCACACAGGAATAGATGCTGCAGGACTGGGGTTGGATGTTGATCACCGGTGTCATGATCCCAAAAAGTGTAGGGGTGGGGAGAGCTGCCTACATAGACTTTGTGTTCGAGGCGATCATCTAAGATCAGTTCCTCGGGGAGAAAACGTTAGTGCTCACCGTTCTTCAATCGGTCAAGCTCAGAGAGAACGAGCAGCCAAGATCACTCACTGCCCTCATGGTCACCTGTATTCAGGGGATAATCTCAGACTAAGTAAAACTGGTGGAAAGATTTGCGTAGCTTGTCAACGAGCCGCTGTCAACAAGTGGGCGGCACGAGACCGAGAGATAAATGGTTCGCGCTGGAAGAGAGACGAACGGGTGTAGTCTGTGCCGGGCAGATCTGGTGGGTGGGCGACAGCCCTACGATGAGGTCGTTCTGGTGGACTACGGGCTGCGCAAACGAGCGGAGAATGCGGTACACTAGAGTCTGCAGCTCGGTTCCTAGAGTGTCTGAGCAGCACCCGAAGAATGGCACGTGGTCTGCCTTGCTCCGTTCTACCTAATTTAATAGTCCTTATGATCAAAAGTCCGAGGAGACTGATCACGTGACTGCACCTTCTTTTGCAGAGCCGTCTTTGCCCACTTCTTCTAACTCCCTGACCATCGCAGGTCTTAGCGTCATGCCTGCATCGTCTACTCGCCCAGACGCCATGAAAGTTCTAATCCACGGTTTGCCGGGGAGTGGAAAAACGACCCTTGCCTCGTCTATTGCGGCGCAAGGCAAGACTCTATTTGTGGATCTGATTGGTGAACGAGGTACCATGTCTTTTCGTGGAGCCCCTTACGAGAAGAACATCGACGTGGTTAGACCTAAGTCTGTAGTGGAACTAACCGGGATTCAGCGCTACTTGGCCAAGGGAGACCATGACTACACTGCCGTGGTATTGGACTCTATCTCGGCCGCGCAAAACTCAGCGATGAGATTTCAACTGAACTACGATGAAGACACAGTGACCGAGATCCGTAAAGGTCGGCAGACCGCCGATCAGCGGACCTGGGGAGTGGTGGGAGAGATCATGACTGATATCTCCCTGTTCTGGATGGCCTTGGCGGAGAGCCAGCGTAAGAAGCCCATTCACGTTATATTCACCAGCCAGACCAAGATGAAAACAGGGGTGGACGGGGAGGCCAAGCTTTATCCAGATGTATCCCCCAAATCCCTGGCCGCTGCCATGGCGGCCCCGGACTACGTTTTCTATACCGACGTGGTAGAGGATCTTCTGGATGATGGTTCCGCAGCCATGAAGCACGTTGTAAGGGTTCTTCCAGACCCCAACTATGCTATCAAAGCCAGGATCCCTGAAGCTTTGCAGAGTAAGATTCCCCCGGTGTTGGGGATGGACGGCAAGCGCCCGTCCTTGACTACTCTCGGTCAGGTGCTGGGCAAGATCAGTAAGTAATTCAACTAACCAAACGTCCTTGGAGGACAAGGTGGCTCAAGACACTCTCTTCATCCCGTTCAGCGAGTGGGATGAGGCGGACAAGAAGACGGCAGCGCTGCTGCCCGAGGGTGAGTACACCCTCAAGGTGGTCTCTGCGGAGATCGTCAAGATCAAGACCGGCCCGAACGAGGGCACTCCCGGCATCGAGGTCTGGTTCCAGCCGACCGATCCGGCTTTCGCGGACCAGTACATCGTGGACCGCTTCTACACCATGAAGTCCACGCTGTGGCGCTTCTCCGGTTTCCTGCGGGCCGTCGGTCTGAAGGTCACTCAGAATGACATGAGCTTGCCGGTCAAGCAGCTCATCGGCAAGCGCGTCACTGCGACGCTCAAGGACGGAGACGAGTTCAAGGGCTCGCGCAAGTCCGAGGTGTCGGCGTACGCACCGGTGCCGAAGACTGCGCCCATGAAGGGCTCTGGCCTGACCGAGGACACGGCTCTCGTGGACGAGGAGATTGCTCTCAAGGAAATCGACACGGCTACTGCTGACGCTATTCTCGGCGGCGGCGGTTCCGGCTACACGGTGGAAGACCCGTGGGCGATGGACGAGTCGATCAGTCTGTAAGATAGAAGACGGCACTGGCCCCCGAGGATACTCCACCGCCCGGTGGAACCCTCGGGGGTCTCTTCGTAGGGAGAGAGTATGAGCCGAACCACTCCGGAATCGCTGGTCGTAGCTGCCATCGTCAAGACTATCTACTCCCAATATCCCGATGCCCATGTGGTCAAGATCCATGGCAGCCTGTACCAGGCCAGCGGCTTCCCTGACCTGTTGGCCTTCGTCAACGGACGGGCTTATGGTCTGGAGGTCAAGCGTCAGCGCAACGGAGAAAGTGCTCAGCGTGCACGCAACCGATCCACGCCACTGCAGAAGCTGACGATCGCCAAGCTACGTAAGGCAGGGATTACAGCAGATACCGTGTTGTCTCCCAGTGAGGCACTCGCCGTCATCCAAGGTGGTCACAAGTTTCTGGATAACTCCGACTTACCAAACCTCTTGACGAGCGAGCAGTAGTTCTGTAAGGTTTTACCTGACGGCACAAAGGGTGCCTCGACAAAAGGGGACAGATGAACATCACCACGAAGAGCGGCTTGGCAGTCGCCTTCCTCATCACTTCGCCGATCGCCACTGCGGCGGCGGCTTCTGCTACCAACCACACTGACCCGTGTCCCGGCCAGCACATTCAGGTTTGGGCCGAGGTCGGTACTCATGGCGCTGGGCAGGCCACGGATCACTTTGTGTGCGCCTCTGACCTGCCCGCCGGTCCTAAGGGGGACAAGGGTGATACGGGTGCGACTGGCGCTACTGGTGCTCAGGGACCGGAAGGCCCTCAGGGTCCTGCAGGTGCCCCCGGTAAGGACGGCGCTGCGGGTGCTGACGGTCAGACCGGGCCGGCCGGTCCCGCTGGGGCCAACGGTGAGACTGGTCCTGCTGGCCCCGCCGGTCCTACTGGACCCCAGGGTGAGGCGGGAACTGACGGCGTTGCAGGCGCGCAGGGACTGCCTGGCGTCGACGGTAAGGATGGCCTGGCCGGTGCGGTAGGCGCACAGGGCCCCGCCGGGGAGAACGGTAAGGACGGCAAGCCGGGCATTAATAAGACGGTCATCATTCATGCTGATGGGACGCAGCAGGTCGTGGACGGTTTGCCGCACACCGGCGCTTCGACCGGCGAGGCTTTGCTGATCGGCGGGATCGGTGCGGCTGTCGTTCTGGCCGGTGCCGGTACTGTTCTCTACACTCGACGTAATCGTTCCGTCTAGTTGAGCTGCCTCTGAGTGCTTGCATACCAATAGAACGCCGGCGCTCAGAGGCTCCTCAGTTAGACAGAACTTTATGGGGATTTTAGATAAACCAGATAAACCTAGGTAAGAAGGATAAGATGATCACTCTTCCGGAAGAGAAGCTAGTGCAGCTTCGCATGTGGGCTATTGATAGAATGATGAACGAAGACACACGGTTGCCTCCTGAGGAAGCAGTAGAGCAGGCGGAGTTGTTGGTCAAGTTCGTGCTTGGTGAGTCATGAGCGATCTGGATTTGGACGCGCTGGAGCGCCGAACCGCTGCCGGGCGCTGGGTCCCGCTGGATGTGTTCGAGCAGCTAGCCCTGATAGCGGAGTTGCGGGCCTGCCGCACCGAACGGGACGAGTGGAAGTTCAACGCGGTTGAGATGGCGAAGCATCACAAGTACACGGAAGGCTTGGAGGCCAGCCTGGACCGCGAGCGTGCCCGCGCCGAACGCGCCGAGGCCGAGGCGAAGCTTCAGCGGCAAAACACCATGGAGGCGCTGGCCGAGGCGGACGAAGAGCGTGCCGAACTGGACCGCACCGTCACGCAACTGGAGAAGGCTCTGGCACGCGAATCCATTGCGGTCAAGCGCGCCGAACGCGCCGAGGCACGCGTGCGCGACCTGGAGCAGAACTACAGCGATTGCTTCAGGGACATGACGTCGGCAGAGGCGATCTGTGGAGATCTGGAAGCCCGCATCGCCGCCGCGTTGACGCTTTGCTATCAGTTCCCGGAGGGTCCGACGTTCATGATCCGCCGCGCGCTGACCGGGGGCGACCAGTAATGGTCTTCGCTATGGGGTCAGCCAATTCCGGTTGGGCCGTCAGAGCCGCTCCCTTCACCTTCACTGTCTCGGAGCGCGCAGCCTTGCTGAACTGGGCCTGCTTCGATGCTCTGCCCCTTGCGCTACATGAGGATCTACTCTGGTCTCCTCGCTACGTGAATTCTCCCGAGTTCCAGCCGGATGATCAGGACGCTCTATATCGGCGCATGGTCAAGATCCTCGAGGACATTACTCCTGGTGCTCCTGTGCCGTGGCCCGCCGAAGATCACCTTTATGTACTGAGACATTTGGACGAGAGCTGGTTCTCGGACAAGATAGCCGAGATAGTAGCTCGCTGGGGTACGGGTCAAATGTATTGTTACCAGAGGGCGCGCTATTTATTTGTCAGCCACTGGTTGAATCTGCCTCAGGACAGCCTGCACAAAGTGGTTCTTCAGGCTACTGATATCGGGCTGAATACAAGGGCTCCCCTTGCCGGATTGAATTTTGATGGATCGAGGAACGATGTACATTTCTCGGAGTGACTGGAAAGAATTCGTGGAGCGCCTGCAAAACGCAGAGCGAGATTCCAAGAACAATGCTTATTTAGTTTTGAAATATCAGCAAGAGCTGGATCGAGCCAATGAAAAGATCAACATCCTTGCTGCACAGAGTGTCAAATGGCAGGGACGTTATGAAGACGTGGTGTCCGACATCAGGGCCGTTCTGGAAGCGAGCTGGAATGACAGTGAGTGACCTGAGTGTCTGGGAGGGCTGGGGCAGGCTGGCTGCTCGAGAGAACTGGTTTCAGATGCCGGTCTGGGTGGAGAAGTCTGTGCATCCGCAATGCGAACAGCCGTCTCATACCTGGGCTATGCTGGTAGGGGTGCAGCGTGAACGAGAGGCGCTGTTCTCCGGAGAGCGTCTGCCTCGCGAGGTGCTGGGTTTTCCCACCGCCACGATGGATCAGGCAGTTCTCTATCTGGACAAACAGTCTCAACACTTTGCGCAGAATCTAGCCTGGGGCACATACTCCGACGAATGGTGAGCACATATGCAAATCACTACAGGTTTGTTCGATGAGGACTTCCCTGGAGCTATTTGCGCCTCACCCGATATGGACCCAGAGGCCTGGCACAGCGACGATTTGACCCTGCAGGACATCGCAGTTGAACTTTGCGGCTACTGCATACACGGACCCAATGGCGACGGGAGCTGCCTTGATCTGGCGATTAGGCTCGATAGTCAAGCGGGTCATGCTTGGGGTGTTTGGGGCGGGGTTACGGCGCGCGAGCGTCAGCTTCTCATTGATGAAGAGGACGGTGATTCAAGTGTCGGAATGCCAGTGTGATGGTTCTCCGTGTGTTTGTTCAGACCTGGAGGCCATGCTCGAAGAGGCCAGTGCTCGAGTCATCTCCAAGGGCTTCAAGTGCGGTCCCAACAACTTCGATGTGGGACCGGGCACGTCGTTGTACGACGGTGAAAAGTTGATCAACATCTACTATCACAAGGGCGAACGCGATCCAGAGCTGCTGGAAGATCCGGCTCTGACGGTTGGCTTCACCAAAGAGGGGGCCGCGAAACTGATGTATACGCTCCTGCAGGCAGCTCGAGCCCACGGCTGGATTGACGATGAGTGACAGCGACGCGGTGAACCCTAGCCACTATAAGTGGCTGCCGAGCGGAGTTGAGGTTATTGATGTTACGGAGTGGCTACCGTTCAACTTGGGTAATGTGGTAAAGTACTGTCTCAGGAGCGACCACAAGCACAACGCGCTAGAAGATCTGCGCAAAGCTCAGTGGTATTTGGAGAGAGAAATCGCTAGGAGACAGCGACTTGAAAGTCAGTAACTACGACGCAGATGCTTCATTGAAGCGCCGATTCTTGGCTATAGGCTGGAACGAAGTAATCAGAGTGCCCAGCCTTGGTCTTTGCTGGGAGTGGAGAGGCAGCAAGAACAAAAGACGACAGAACTCGGGACAGATTAGCTACGGCCGAAGATCTGAACACAAAGTTCTGAAAACATATCGAGTGGCTTATGAGCTATGGATAGGTCCGATTCCTGAGGGTCAGTGTGTCTGTCATCGATGTGACAACCCGTCTTGCGTAAACCCCCAACATCTTTTTCTTGGAACTGTGGCTGACAATAATCAGGACAAAGCAGCAAAAGGACGGGCAGTTTATCCGGTGTTGCCTGGTGAGCTTTCTCCTTCTGCCAAATTGACCCTTGACGAGGTGCGTTCTATCAGGCACGCTCTGGAGAACGGAGAACGAGGGGCCGACTTAGCTAGACAATACGGAGTCACTAAGTCTGCCATTAGTTCCATCAAGTACCGAAAGGTGTGGAGAGACGATGAACAACCACATTGACAGGCCGGGAACCGACCCCGTTGAGTCTTACGTCTACTACAGTTCGCCCGGAGTGCTCACCACTCAGGACGTGCGGACGTATCACGCTGACGTGGCGTATGGCTGGGGAGCCGTGCAGCCGCTCGTGCTGGACTTCGCCATCTCGATCAACCTGGATAGCGTGCCGCTGGACGACGCTCGCTATCCGGAGGGCCACATCTGCGATCAGTGCTTGCTGCCGATGCCGGCCAACACTGTTGCCATCAATGTACCCACTATCAATGGCTTGGGCGAGACGCTGGTGTGCATCTCTTGCGCCCGTGACGCCGAGTGGTCTCGCACTTACTCGCAGCCCTGGGAGATAGACCTATCCCTTATCCGGTCTGTGTTGCAATGCAACGACGAGAGTTCTTTCGGAGAGGGCAACGTGCAGGTCTCGCGCGCCAGCGGTGAGACGGTCACGTTCAAGTTGACCGGTGTCAGTAGCGACGGAGAACGTCAGGAATACTGCTACCTGAATCTGCCGGTTGATCGGCTGTGGGAATTCATTCAGGAGATTGACCGATTCATGGGCGCTTCTGATCTGGCCGCCGTGGAGTCTGCGTTTTTGGACAGCGGGCTCGATATGCTCGAGGCCCTGGCCAATGGAGAAATGCTGTGAGTGAGCCGCTGGACTTGGACGGGATGCTCGTCTATTGGCGCGGGCGTCCCTCACTGGATGGGGACGAACGTGCGGCGCTGGAGAAACTGATCGCGGAGTTGCGGGCCTGCCGCACCGAGCGGGACCAGATGGACGCCGGGTGGAATGGGCAGCGGGAACAGCACTTTGAGCAGCGGGCCCGCGCCGAACGCGCCGAGGCCGAAAGGGATCACGCCGATGAGCGGTGTGACATGCATGCCAGAGACGCCTCCGCTGCCGAGGACCGCATAGCTAATGCATTGGAGCTACACGTTCCCTCCAAACATCTCCCTACCGTCTGTAACGAGTGTCGCGGTGGCGCACTGCTGCCTTGTCCTACTCTTCGTGCATTGACTGATAACTACACCTGATAGGGCGTATCGTTCTGCCCTGTTACACTGGGTGCTATGAGTGACGATTGGACTATTCCGTTTGAGCCCACGGACTACAGCAACAGCCCGATGGACCCAGATCGTATTAAGATTCTGCAGTCTGCAGAACGCGAGTACATCAACGGAGTGCCTGACGAAGAGGGCAATGTTGAATGGCCCACCTATCGAGGCCTCGCCCAGAAGTTCGCCATCCCTGTCCGGGTGATCAACGAGCAGGCTGCCAAGCATCGCTGGAATGCCCGGCGTGAGCGCCGCAAGGGTCAGCTTGTCTACTTCAAACAACAGCAGCAGATGCGCCAGTGGCAGGAGATGGACCGGGAGTACACGGCCCAGGCTGCCGAGGCCCTGCACAAACTACAGTTTGTCCATAACCGGAAGGCTCATGAGCTGTACGAAGAGGCCGTGACCGCCTGGTCGAAGGATGCCGAAGCTGCCAGCAAGGGCCGACGCGAACTCAACAAGATGGACATCAAGATGAATGAGCTTCGTACGCTCACGGCATCCATCAAGGATCTTAACGACGCACAGGCTGCCCGAGCCAACCGGGCTCAGGCGCTACCGCTGGGCTACGAGGACGTCGCCAGTCCTGCGGAGCTGCCCACCGCCGTGGAGGAGCAAGCGCAGCTAGAGTCCGCCGAGAAGGCGAACCTCACGTCCATCGAGGACGTACTGCGCCTGATGGTGGACACGCAGAACAAGTACATGGATCTACTCGATAACAATAAGGTTATCAGCGGAGAATTGGACGAGGATGTATAGCTGTAATCGTTGCGGGGATAGTCCCGACGTTCTCTCCTATGCTCGCTTTGAATATTTGTGTGACTATTGCGTAGGGGAGGGCAACGGTAGAGAGTGGCTTCAGCCGCTCATTTCCTGGGCCGAAGGAAACGAGACTGAGCTAGATTTCGGAGGTGCTCAGGTGCCTAAGCGTCTCCGTTTCTTGCTGGAAGACGCTTTTGCCTGGCGTGAAGAGCGAGGGATCCTTAATGACTGACATGGCTGAGCAGATTGCCAGGGTCAAGCGCTGGGAAGAGCGCATGGCTTTCCTGCGCACGTCCAGCTATTGCCCGTTCGAGCTGACTCCCAAGCAGTGGCAGTTTGCTCTGGCCGAGGAGAAAGAGGTCATGTTCGGAGGCGCAGCCGGCGGCGGTAAGACCATCGCCATGCTGGCCGCCGCTCTGTTGTATGTGGACAAGCCCTCATACAGAGCACTCATCCTTCGTCGTACCTATGCCGACCTCGCGCTGCCCGGCGCACCCATGGACCTGGCCGATCAGTGGCTGGTGGGTACTGATGCCAAACGTAAGGATGCCGGTCGTGAGTGGTGGTTCCCCAGCGGGGCCAAGCTGGTCTTCGGGTACATGGCCACAGATGGCGACCGTTATCGCTACCAGTCTTCCCGCTGGGACTTCGTAGGCTTCGATGAAGCATCTCAGTTCACCGAGGTCCAGCTTCGCTATCTCTTCACCCGTCTCCGGCAGGACAAGGTGAGTACCGATATGCCGCTGCGCATGAGGCTGGCCTCGAACCCCGGCGGCGCGTCACACATCTACCTGAAGGACCGCTATGTCAAGCCGCTGCCCCCCACCACCGTGGAGGAGGCCGAGGCAGCTCAGCAGCGCACATTCATCCCCGCCAATCTGTCGGACAACCCCCACCTGGACGTGGCCGCCTACCGGGACATGCTCTCCGAGCTGGATCCCTATACCCGCGCCCAGATGGAACACGGCAACTGGGACGCCGAGCCGACCGGAGGCTACTTCGACATCACCAAGTTGGCGGTCGTGGCGGAACACAAGAGCAACGGTAACTGGGACCGAGCCGTCACTTGTCGGGCCTGGGACCTAGCCGCCTCGAGCGTGGGGGACTACGCGGTAGGTGCCAAGGTTTCCTTCGATCGTCGCACCGGCCTGTGGCGCATCATGGACGTAATCAGGGTGCAGGCAGATCCCTTACTGCTGGAGAAGACAATGCGCGCCACCGCCGAGCGTGATGGACGGGGCATGACGCAGGTCATCGAGCAGGAACTCGGCTCAGCCGGTAAGTTGGCCATGCGGGACATCCGTCAGCGCTGGCTGATGGGCTACCCCACATCCGCTACGCCTCCGTCCGGTGACAAGCTGACCCGCGCCCGCCTGCCCGCCTCGCTGATGGCAGCGGGCGACGTGGAGCTGGCTCCGGGTCGCTGGAACGATGACTATCTTGCTGAGCTGCTCAGCTTCCCTAACGGCAAATACGATGACCAGGTGGACGCGACTGGTCATGCATTTGCATGGATCTCCAAGCAGGTTGGCGCTCGCAGGCCGAAGGGCACCAACATTCCTCAGGCTGAGGTAGTCGCCAAGAAGCCCAAGCTCAAGATCACGCAGTATCGAATCAGGTAGGTTCAAAATCCCCAGAAAATCGGCCTCAGACTTACCGCGAACCCCTTGACTTTTGGATTTGAGCAGGAGAGACTGAGCGCATGACAAACGAACTGGATCTGGATGAGCTGGCGCGCGACATGTTTATGGACGGCGAGCCAGACCCCTTCAATAACCGTCAGCCCTGGTGGCAGCGAATCGAACAACTGATCGCGGAGTTGCGTGCCTGCCGCGCCCTCGTGGCCGAGTACCGGGCCGAGTCCAACGAGACATGGACGGCGATCCGGGCCCGCGCCGAAAGCGCTGAGGTCGAACGGGATCACGCGGAAGCGGAACGCAAGGCATGGGCCGCAGCCGCGCTGGTCGACTCTGACCGCGCCGAACGCGCCGAGGCCCGCATCGCCGCCGCGCTTGCACTTGACGACGAGCCCCAGATTGCCACCGACGAATCGTTCATCCTCGGCTACCGGACGGCTCGCGTTGGAACCCGCCGCGCGCTGGCCGGGGGCAATCAATGACGGATTCAACTCGATGCTGGTCATGTAAATACACCGATGAGCCTTGTGGAAAATGCCCTCCGAAGGAAATCAAGTGAATTCTTGGGTTGACGGAATCCTGGTTGTTGTTTTTTGGCTTTGTGTCCTCTGCATCGTCGTTATACTAGTTTTCGCCATGCTCCTGCTTTTCGGGGTGATTGACCTGAACGGACCTGTCTGTCCGGTCGGAAAGAACTTGATTCTAATGCCTGTAGGTAAGGTCATGGTGCCCACCTGCGTCTGAGTGGCAACCTGTAGCAGAGTTGCCGTAAGATGGCAATATGTCGAAATTGCCCTGGAGCCCTACGCAGACTCTCCCCAGCGGAGTCTCTAGCGTTCGCATTCCTCTTGCGCCCGCTGATCTTCGTCATCCTGTCAAGTTGGCGTATCGAGAGAAGGCACCTATCTCTCGCCGCGCGCTGACCGCCGCGTCCAAGGTGATTGAGCGCACCAAGGACGGCGATGTGCTGCCCTACAGCGTGCAGAGCCAGGACTGGCAGCGTGAGGCGTGGGGCTTCTTCAAGATCGTGGGAGAGGTCTCCTACGCCGCCAACCTGTTTGGTACCGGCATGAGCCGAGTGGAGATGTGCCTCTCGCGTAAGCAGGCCAGCGGGCCCTCGCTACGCCTGTCCGAACAAAAGCGTCTGACCACCAACGACAAAATCATGCTCCAGCTCTGGGATGAGATCACCTCTTACCAAGGTGCAGACGAGATGCGCCGCTATGCGGGCATCATGCTCTTCGTTGCGGGTGAAGGCCTGCTGGTGGGGCTCCCCGCCGCTGCCAAGGATCGCCGCCGCTCCAAGCGTCGCCTGCTGGACTACACCTGGTGTGTGCGCTCTCGTGATGATGTGCGCGAGGATCGGGATGGCGTCAGCGTCATCATCGATGGCATCACGTATAACCGAGATGACATCATGATGATCAAGTTCTGGCGTCCGGACCCTCAATTCCATCGCCTGGCTATCTCCTCGATGCAGGCCTCTCTGCCTGTTCTCCGTGAGCTGAATGCTCTGACCATGTATGTCTCCAGCATCATCGACTCCCGCCTGGCCGGTGCCGGTGTGCTGATTCTGCCGAACTCCGCTACTGTCCTGGGTGCTACGGCTCCCGAGGACGACCAGGAGGAGGACCCCACGGTCGCGGCGATCATCGAGGCGATGGTCACTCCGATCAAGGATCGCTCCAGCGCTGCCGCTGTCGTGCCGCTGATCATGACCGTCCCGGACGAGGCTGCCGATGCGGTCCGCCACTTGACGTTCTCCACCCAGCTCGACCTGGTCGCCAAGGACTTGCGAGATGAGCTTATTCGCCGCCTGGCCGTGGGCTTCGACATGCCCGCCGAGCAGATGATGGGCATGGCATTGGCCGCCTCTTCTCACTGGGGCTCCTGGCAGGTCGCTGAGGACACCGTGCGCCTGCATTTCATGCCGGGCGTGAAGCTGTTCGCCACTGCCGTGCTGACCGATCTGCTGATCCCCATGGCGATCGAAGCCGGCATGAGCGAAGAGGATGCCGAGTCTTACTTCTTCGAACTCGACGGCGAAGACCTGATCTCCCGGCCGAACATGGCGAGCGAGGCTGAGGCTCTCTACAAGCTGGGTCTTCTCAAGCCGGAGACCACGGTTACGGCAGCCGGCTTCGAGACCAGCGACATGCCCGAAGAGGACGCCCAGGTGGACCGGGCGCTTCAGATGGCGCTCAAGATTTGTCAGGTCACGCCTCAGCTCTTCCAAGAACCCGGTCTGCTGGCTGTGGTCAGCCAGATCCGCGCTGCCCTGGACGGCAAGGACGGCTCCAACGCGCCCGCAGACGCCGTACCGCCCGCTGCCCAGCCTCAGCCCTCAGAGGGACGCCCTAACACGCCCCAGCAGGGTCCTGGAGAGCGCGGAGCAGGCCCGAAGACGGTAAACAACCCGGAGCCGACGCCTCGCCAGAACCCGGGCTCGGTACCGGGAACCAAATAACTCTTGCGCTAGCACTCACCTGTACTGTAGGGTGAGTGTGCATGAACCGAATCGTAGCGGCGTTGGGCCGACATGCCAGCAACGCCGCAGGCAAGCACGGGGACAGACGCCTCAAGCGTCTGAAGAGTCGCGCCGCAAAGCGCAACGCAGCTATCAGGGAGCAGTAATGATGTGGGCAGTCTGCATAGGGCTGGGGATTTTCTTGGGAGCAGAACAGTTGGACCTGGACGCGCTGCCGGATGAGCACGCGTGCCCGTGGGCTCACTGCAACCCGTGTCCGAAGATGGAGCAGGAGCGGGCCGAGTTGATCGCGGAGTTGCGGGCCTGCCGCGCCGAACGGGACGACGCTGTTCGAGAGATCAGTTCGTTGATGAACTACGGCGAGGGACACGAACGCGCGCTCTTGCGGGCTCGCGCCGAACGCGCCGAGGCTGACCGAGATGGAGCCCTGGGCATGCTGGCTATCGAACGCGACGAGAGGAACGACTACCTTTGCAAACTTGAAGATGCCGAGGCACGCATCGCCGCTGCGCTGGAGTTTCACGTCAAGCGTGACACCGGATACTGCAGATGCGGTGGAGTTTGGCCGTGCTGGGACCGCCGCGCGCTGACCGGGGGCGACCGGTGACCGAGCATCCTTCTGACTACGCTTGGACGAAACGTATGCGCCGGTTTACGGAAGTGTCACGCATTCCTGAAGCCAAGTGCTGGTCCATGGCGGCTGACGCAGACCCACCAGTTCACGACATTCATGAGTGGCTTGAGTGGGCGGAAAAGACTCTGCTGACCAAAGCTCAGAAAGCCGAACTAGCGAAATGGAACGCCCAGTGAAACGCTTCAAGAATGGCAAGTTCGTCAAAGAAGCCGGGCGTCTCTGCCGAGATCCTTACACCGTTTACTGCCTGGGCCTCACTGAATGGGGCCATAGAGGCTGCTGCGAGTGTGCTGAGTACAACGCAGGGGAGCGAGAGCACGTTGGCGAGTGCAATCCCTACTTGCTGCCCAAAGAGATTGCGGAACTGAAAGTGTGGTGGAAAGAGAACAACATGGGCGAGTGGGGCGAAGACGATAGCCTGTTGCGTCCCAAGATGAAGAAGAGAGGCCACAAGTGAATTACGCCGCTGTCCTGGGACTGTCGGTGCTGGCTTCCTTGCGTTTGTTCGAACTGA
>Ga0207671_10002122_pt1 | contig 21648 bp, 10 predicted proteins | sample KBSC24metaG_FD_184352 | JGI IMG/M metagenome (GOLD analysis project Ga0207671, IMG submission 184352) | Corn rhizosphere microbial communities from Kellogg Biological Station, Michigan, USA - KBS C2-4 metaG (SPAdes) (version 2) | ecosystem: Host-associated > Plants > Roots > Rhizosphere > Soil... | reverse complement strand
ACGTGCGGTGCCCGCACCGATCACCGACCCGCGCCACATCACCGACCTCGACATCCGTCGACGCGACCGACTCGGCGGCATCATCCACGAGTACCAACACGTCGCCTGACCTGCCTGGACGGCATTATCGGCAGGCGCACTGCAGCAGCGGGAGCAGTTGGGTGACGTCGTTGCGGTTACCGCCGGTGAGGGTCGCGGCCAGCGGGATGCCCTGACCGTCGACGACCACGTGGTGCTTGCTGCCGGTCTTGCCCCGGTCCACCGGGGACCGGCCGGTGGCCGGCCCGCCCTTCATGGCCCGCAGGTGGCTGGAGTCGACCGCGGCGCGGGAGAAGTCAAGCGCTCCCGCTCCGCGCAGCTCGGCCAGCAGCAGCTCGTGCAGCCGCTGCCAGACCCCGGCGGCGTTCCAGTCCCGCAGCCGTCTCCAGCCATCCCCGAGCCGTAGCCCAGCTCCTGGGGCAGGAACTCCCACCGGATCCCGGTGTAGAGCACGAACAGGATGCCGTTGAGGGCCTGGCGGTCATCCAGCCGCGGCCGCCCAGGGTACCTCGGGTCGGGCTTGACCTGCGGCAACAGCGGCTCGATCCGCTCCCACAGGCCGTCGTCGACCTCCCACGGGCGACGAGTCTTCTTCTTCGTCTCGGCTGTCTCACACCTCCGCCAGCATCAACGAAGACTGATACACGTTCATTCCCGCAGGTCAGACAACCCACTTTTGTTACGAGTCCTTATAGGAAGCTCAAACGTCGTGCCATGCCCAGGGAAGTGAGGCGGTTCCGTCTGGCTCACGGCCGAACTCATAAGCCTTTACAAGCTTGCGCTTAACGAGCAGCGTGTAGTATCCGCTATCGGCGGCGCGCCTTACTAGGAGGCGGAGTGCTGCGTCCGCCCCGGTCGCGCGAACTGCATCAAGCAGTCTGGAAACATCTTTGTCCTCTCGCAGCACTGCTTGCTCGGCCGCTCGTAAAGCAGCATCTGCTGCAGTCTTCGGCTCATCAACCATGACCAGCAGTTCCAACAACTCTGCTGCCCCAGCCGCATCCGTCATGATGGCACACTCACCTGCATGCCGCGCCAGATCTCGAGTGTCCTGAGCACCTGCCGCTCGCATGACTTTTAGCAGCGCCCCGATGCCGCGGGCATCGATGATCTCAAGCTCGGTACCAATGCGGTGCAGGAGGGTGATGGCTTCGTATTCGCAGCCCGAATCAAGCAATTCATACAGCAGATACGCCAAGCCTCGCGCACTGCCTATGCTGACCTGTTCCTGAGGTCGTCGTGCCAACAGCACATTTCTGGCCTCGTTGCCTGCGCCACCGGGAAGTCGCCGCAGTGTGTGGAGCAATGAACCGACGCCTCCGGGGTCTAGAAGCGATGCATGGAGAGCCGGCTGACGAGCGAGCAAAGCCTCGATAGCTTCCGTCGCAAGTGCTCGGTCAAGCCACTTGAGCTTGTTGGCGATGAGTCCAGGATTATCGAGGGGTCCCTGCACGTAATGGCCATTAATGAGTGGCGCCGTGATGGCATGCGCTACCTCCTCTCCACCTTTCTCGTAGATTAGGCGGCGGGCTATGGCGAGCACGTCGCTGACCCCGTCGAATCGATACGGCTGCCGCGGACCTTGTTCCTCGGCCACCTGAGCGGCCATCGTCAGCGCAGCTTCCTTTTGTCCTCCGTGATAGAACGCGTGGATCAACCAGACCCCCTCCCACGTAAGGACAACGTTCGTCGCCAGCGGGCGCAAGGCGCGACATGCGACGGCTCGCTGAGCGAACATGCTCACCGATTGCTGTTCGCCAGACCGGACGAGTTCACCGAAGACCTGGTGGAGTCCCCGCGGCTTGTCCATGGGCGCGTGCGCGGCGAACCGCTGACCGAGCGCTAGTGCCGCTTCTGGATGATCTGCCTCGCGGAACTGGCGGAGGAGTCCGGCGACTCCGAACGGATCGCCGAGCGAGACCTGCGCTTCTGGCCGACGCGCGATCAAACGGTCGATCGCCTCGTGGCAGCCTTCGTCTTGAAGGGCCTTGATCAAGCCACCGACATTATAGGCGTCGTTTAGTGGAGCTTCGTCGGCAACACGTGCGGCAAGGTGTACAACCGCCTCCCGATGGCCGGCGTCCGCGAAGGCCATGAGCAGCTTCTTCACCTCGTTGGCCTGTTCTAGGGGAAACTGATCGGCAGCCCGGTTGACCAGAAGCAAGTACGCCTCGTCGGTGATGGCGGCCGGTCGGCGCACCATCCGTGCAATGGCCTCAGTGTCAAGACGAGCCTCGCACGACGACGTACGGAGAGCTAGCAGTTCCTTCGGTATTTGATGCCGTCGATTAATTCTTCCTAGTACGGCAACCAGGCGGGGTGAGGACGGCACGGATCCAGGGAGCGAGCATCTCAAGCGGCCGACCAGCGTTTCGACCGCGGAACGCTTCCCCGCCTCGTCGAGGGCGACAAGAAGCCCTTCCAGCTCATCTGGCTCATCGAGATTGACGCATGCGGCCGCCCGCGCAGCCAGCGTGGTGGCGTCGGCGCGGTGCTTTGTCTGACGCAGTACGTTGAACACCAGGGTCGCATCTGCGGGTCGATTGACGACAGCATAGTCGGCCACCCATTTCGCTGCATGGCTCGCACTTTCCGGAGCGACGCGACGAAGCATGGTGAGGAGGTTTTCGACCACACCAATACCCCCTGCGAGGATCGCCCGTTTCCAGAGCATCGCCGCGTAGCGGTACAGGCCCCTGTCGTACGCCGACTGACCGAGCCGACTCAGGTCAGCACCCTGAAGGGCGTTCACTGTCAGAGCATTCCAGAGCGAGAGGGGCCCTACCGCCGCCTCTCTGATGCGGCGCCCGTACTGGTCCAAGAAGTCCGCAAGCCTGTAGCCGGCGATTCCGGTCCCACCGGGCGGCGGAACAGGAGCGAGCGCGTTGACGGTGCCTCTCAACTCGCGAGTTGCATACTCCAGGGAACTTGGCCACCAGCGCTTCTGCTCAACTACGCGCAGCGAGTCGTCAAGATAGTCGATGACCGCCTGATAGAGCAGTTCCTCGGACAGGAGGCCTGCGTATCCGAGGCGCCTTGCGTCCATGGCCGCGGTGATCACCGCGCGGCCGTACGGGTTCGCGCCGGGTCCCGAGTAGTGCTCCCGGAGATCTGGAACCCCGGCCAGGTACTGCGCAACCATGCCCCGTGTCCCGGCAGCCTCGGCTGCGACAATTGCGCTGAGTATCGCACGGCCGCCCTGCCGTTTGGCCTCCAGGATGTCCGCATCGGTGAACCGGTCCGGGACATCGACGATGCCTCCGAACGCAGGTTCCAGCCCGTCTTTGTCCCTGGATAGCTCTGGGAGGCCCTTCAAGAGCGACCTGAGCCCCAGCAGCGAGTCGGCACGCTTAAACCGTGGCAACTCGTCATCTGGGTAGAGATCGCCCAGCTCCGGCCCGTGCTCGCGGGTGTACGCAGCCCAGTGCGCAGGCCAAAGGGTTGCGATAACGATGACCTGGTCGCAGGCCATCAGCGCATCGCCGAGGTCGGCGAGCACCCCGGCGTCAGGACTTGTGAAATGCCCGAGTTCGTCAAGCCAGATAACCGTGCGCGGCGGCAGGCCTTCATCTAGCCGCCGCGCAAGGATCTTAGACGTTCTCGGATAGTCCACTAGCCAGTTCGGGAGACACTGACGCACGGCTTCATAGGCGGCGCGGGTTTTTCCAGTTGAGGACTCGCCGCGTAGCACCACCAATCGGCTGGAGATCACGGCCGGATCGAGGAGAGCGCGCAGTAGCTCATCGTGCTTGCGGCAAGCGTATTCGGGCAACGTCCCTCCGATCGCCGGATGGATGCCCAGCGCCAGTGGACTCCACCGGTCGATGGTCATGCCAGGTCCCGACGGACCACGTCTGCGCTCGACAGCCCGAAAGGCAGAAGCAGCCCGTGCGTCCCGCGCCTGCTTCGCCTGAGCGAGCAGCCGCCGCCATCCGTTTGCGTCCTGTGGTGCTTCGGGGAGTGGCACGCCCCGCTGTTTCGCAGCCGCCATGCACAAGTAGACGACCTCCATCACTGGCCCGTCGTCTTCGGGTAGATGAGAGTTCTTCATCCAGTCGTAGAGAGACGTCCGGCTCACCATGACACGCCGATCACCGAGTTCGGTAAGTACTCTGTCGGGTGTCAGCCCTGCTGCGGCGAGCAGCGCCTTGAACGCCCGCCCGAAGTTGACCTCATCATCAGGTGATGGATTCGGCACTCCCTCATCCTCCGAGTGGCTACGGCTGCCGTGATGCCAAAGATGTCCGAACACTTCGGACTTTACGCGTTCTTCTGACCTGCGGTCGCAAGTTCTCCCAAGACCTGGAGTGCGAGCTTGTCCGACCGTACTGCCGGACAGGTCGGTGCTCGGATGACGATGCGGTCATGACGAAGTCAAGGCTTCCCGAACCAGCTACGCCTACGATCCCGACTCCTGGCTTTGCCACCGCATTCGGGCTAGTCGTGCCCCAAGGACTGCTCTGGTTCACTGCGCCGGTAGCGGCTGTAGCCGTGCTTCTCGCAGAGGCTGCCCTCATGATGATCGTCGTGATCACAGCCTTGTTCGCTCCAGATCGCGTGAGCCAACGGGCTTTCCGGCTGTTGTCGACCTTGTTCGCGCCGCACGACTGAGCCTCCACAGCCCGGCGTCTGCGCTCGGCGAAGGAGCATGTAGCGGCCGGTTCATTTCACCCAGACGCCGAGCACGTGGATGTGGTCGGCGTGGATTAGTAGGCGGTTGGTCGTTAGCAAGCGCATCACCGGCGAAACCACGCCTACCTGGCGAGGCACCTACTAGTACAAAAAGTGCAATTCAAGCGCCCTCTCAGAATGTCTACGAGTAAGCGTTCTGCTTTGGCCGAGCCTCGGCCAGACTGGAGCTATGCCGCTACCAGAGGTTCCTGCAGACCACGCCGACGACGACCTCGAACGCGCCTTCGTGATTCTGGCCCGGCAGCAGCTCGGCGACCTCGCCGACCGGCTGGCCAAGGCGCCGGCCCGGCCGCCCGCAGCTCTCGGCCTGGAGCGCGAGATCGCCGCGGCGAGGCTCGCCTGGAGGGCTGACCTCGCCCCGCTCGGCGCGCCGAATCGGCGCCAGCAGCTGAACCGCAACGTCGCCATCGTCAACGCGCTGGAGCAACAGATCATCGCCGCCGTGCCCAAACCCGGCTCCGGAGCCACACAAGAGCCCTTCGGCTCGGACAGGTTGGCGCAGCTCGCGAGGGTTGTCTCGACAGCCTGTTCCGTCGCCGATGACGCCAAGGACACCGTGATCGGGGACGTTTTCGGCATCCCTCACGTGCAGGAGGCCCGGGAGCGGTTGAGGGAGATCTCCGCGATCCTGAAGTGGCGGCTGGCACAGACATCGCCCGACGCCGTCGTGTTGAAGGGTGGCTTCGTCCTTGATACTGCTCTGCCCGACACCATGGCGGCCCTGGCCTTCGGCAGCGGAAAGGAAGGGTACATCAGGGTCCGGCCGAGCGCCTTCGCGATGGACGAGCGCGAGTTCGCCAAGGACCTGGTGCATGAGGCTTCACATCAGATGCAGCAGCCGACGGTGGACTTCGCCTACCGCACTGGCGGGTTCTTCCTCCTGCTTCCGGCTAGCCTCGCCCTGCGCAACGCCGCACATTTCGAGCATGTCGCGGCCAAGGTCCTGTCCTGCCAGCCCTGCAAGACGCCGGCCGATGGAGGCTTCCAGTCAAAGGCCCTAGTGGCGCTGCAGTTCAAGGTGACCAGGGCCTGGGTTCGCGCCTGGGACCTGACCACTCCGGGTCCGGGCTTGCGGCCGGTCGTCGCTTTGATCCACGCCGATCCTGACAAGGTCGGAGGTGAGGTGTGCATGGCGGTGTTCAAGGCGCTGTTCGCGGCGATGGAAGCGGTGATGGACTGCGTAACCAAGCGCACGACGCTGACATTCGCGCAGCAGGAGGGCCTGACTGTGCAGCAGGACGGTGCGGTGCGGGTCACCGTGAAGCAGGCCCGACCGACGCCTGCGGCGGCGGCCGCCACCGAGCTGATCTGCCACCACCTGTCCAGCACCGGGCGCATCGGGTTCGACACCCTTGACCTCGCGACCTACATCGACGGCATCGCCGCCCACGACCGGCCTTCGCTCACTGCGGAACTGGCCGCCTTCTTTACGTGGGTGGACAGCGATCCGGTCGGGTAGGCCCGTGGGTGGCGTCCATGACACCCAAGCCCGTCGGGCTCAACGGCGTCTGGACGAATCGGCACGCCGCGGCTCGTCGCCGATCAAGGTTCTGCATCCTGGTACCTCTGAGTGGCCATCTCCGCCGGATATGCGCTGGCAATGGGGAGCCGGAACCCGACGCGGCTTCCGCGCTCGGCCGCGAGGCCGAGGAGCGCGGCGCCAGATTCACGGCGGTGGAGGCTGATCTCGCCGATCCGGCGTCGCCGGCGGCCGTGTTCGACGCCGTCGAGGCCGATCTGGGGTCCGGTAACGTAGGTGACGGTGGCGTGGACAGCGGCAGGCGGCACTGATAGGCCAGGTTGACGGCGTTCCCGGTCTGCTGATTCTTGTTCTTCACACCAACTCGATCGGCACCGGGGCCGCCCCTTACCCGCAGGCCCGTCAGCCGCCCCACTTTGGAGTGATATCAGCGCCCGCATGATCGCTGCTATGCGGGACGCCTGCCGATGGATCGGACCGCCTCCGGCCGCACGGGGCAGCGGAGCCGGGAAGGCGGAATGCCCCACCTCAACTCAGGTCAACGGCCTTTTTCACGGCCTGCGGCCGGCCCGAGGCGGTAAGGGGCGCCTGGGCCTCGGCTCAGATGGCCATCGTGAACCGGCCGTCGCCGAGTTTGCGCAGCCAGCCACGGTCGGCGAGCTTGTTCATCTTCCCGCGCAGCGGCTCCAGCTTGCCTCGCACCTCGACTGGCAGGCCGAGCTTCCCGCCAACCTCCTTGACCGCCACCGGCCCGACCGCCTCGCGCACCATCGCCATGATGCGCTGGTAGTCCTCCGGAAGCGCGTCGGGACCGACGCCGTCGGCTCGGGTCGGGATCAGCCACACCGACCGGCCGCCGACCTGCGCTTCCGACGGGCGGGCGCACGCGACAAATACTCATCGAAGCCCTGCTCGTTGATCCGCTGCACGATGTGCTCGGCCACCACCAGCTCGTCACGCTCGATGCGCACGTCGGCCAGCCGCTTGACCAGTTCCTCCAGCAGGTCCAGCTCGGCACGCCGAGTAGCGATCCGTTCCAACATCACCGAACCCGCCACGGAACAGAGCGTAGAAGCCCCACCGCGCCCCACGACGCCGAAAGCGGGAAACGTCAAACGATCGAGACCGCAGATAGCCGCCCACCACCAGCACGAGCACCCACGAACCCAGCCATGCCACTACCATGACCAGCCGCTTCAGGATGGTGGATCTTCAGTAACCGCTTCTGGTGCAAGGTGCGCCGACTGTGGCAACGCTTTCATCAGGGCGAGCATGTCACTGCTTTGGTGGGCCTCCTCGTTCGAGCCGCGTGCGGCTGCCAGGGCTGTTCGCAGCAGAGGTACGGCCGCGGCCAGTGTGGCGACCGCGAGCACGGCTCCGAATACCGTCGTGTCCACCGCGTCGAGGATCCAGCCGGCGGCGATGGGACCTAGCCCGGTGCCGATGGCTACGGCTCCGCTGGCGGCTGCGACCCAGCGGCCGGTGCGGTCGGCTGCCGCGGCCACGGCGAGCACTTGATCAAGCTCATCAAGGCCCTCATCGGCGAACCGGCGTCAGAACCCACCTGAAGCCCACGTCCGGCGACCCGGAACGCGACCACGCATTCACCACCAGGTCGGCACCGCAAGCGGGAGGACCGAGGCGGGAGAATGATCGTTTCGACATGACAAGCGGCCCTGACCCGCAGGTCAGGGCCGCTTGTCAGCGGTTCGAGGAACCTACCTGATGCCAAGGGTTGGAACCCTCGGCATCCACACCATCAGGCCAAGACGACCGCCCTGACCTGCCGTTTCGTAAGTGTGATCATATGAGTGGAGCTTAGGGGGCGTTAACCACACGACTCAAAACAAGGCCTTGACCTGGTGCTTAAAGCACCGCTGATAGGTATGATCCATGATCGGTTCGCAAATGGCTCGCGCCTGGCGCGAGGTACGTGGTGCCGCCGCTGTGTTGGCGAAGTGCCACGCGATCGCCGAGGCAGTCAGGAGGGCGCTTGCCCACCGTTTCACCGGGCTCGGAACAGATGCGTGGGTCGCCGACGGTTTGTGCCTTCGGTCCAGTCGGGTCGCCGACCTCGAATGCGTACCGAAGGATCCGAACCCGAACCTTCTGATCCGTAGTCGGAGAATGACAGAGTATTTATATAGCGAGCGTTGCCACGCCTGCACGTCACATACCGTTTCGTCCGAGGTGTCTCGACTCTTCGCCGCCAACGCGTGCTGCCCTGTGTCGGCACTGAACACGACGTGCGTCATCACACCGTCATCACATCAGCCCCCGAAGGGGGTTATCTAAACACTTTCGGGTGACGTGGTCTCGACAGGTAAAAGTCTCCCTGCGTCGCACCGCAGATCAGGCTTTCACGAGAACCCGCGAGCCCAGCCTTGCCAGCATTCTGACAGCCCCTTCACTTTGGGGCTGGCTCATGCTTTACCCAAGTTCTTGATCATGGACTTTGTCTCAGACGCCACTCGTTCGGTCGTTGCCTGTTCGGGCTGAAGATCGACTACCGACGCCGATCGGACAGGTGCGCGACTCACGTAGATATACGTTGAGCCGCTCGCTGAGGACAGCCCTGCCTGTACCGAATCGTGAAGGAAGTCCCCGACGGCCACGGTGACCGCGCAATGCTGCTGGCGAAGGCCGCCCGCGTAGGCAAGGACATCGTTGGCTGAGTTCGCGGCGTATGTCGGTACGGCGATCTGCTGGGCGTTGACCTTCTTCGTGGCGGCGGCCGCCTGCTGGACCCCGGCCCAGATGCGCGTCGCGTCAGGGTCGCCTGCCTTGGCGATCATGCAAACCCGGAGGTAGGACGAAATGTCGCTCGCCGGCGTCGGAGCTGATCGCCCACCTCCGCCGAAGTACATGATGGCAGCGAGCGAGCAGGCCGCGACGGCGGCAAGAGTTGCAACGACGTAGCTGCTGCGACGCCGTCGCAACCTTGTGAACACCATTAATCAGGCCTTTACGATTGTACCGAGACTGAATGATTATAGGGGTTCAGATTGCCGGCGCATAAGCAGTCGACTGTCGAGGTAACGGGTTAATAACTTTGAATCTTGAGATGCCCCATATCTCGCTCTTTCGAACGTTTGTAAAGTTCTAGCGGCTACCTACGCGGGGTACTGTGGCGCGCTCTCAACGTCTGCCCGAGACCGGGCGCCTGTTCGTGGGGATGGTCACGTGCACCACCGCTTCCTGCCTGCGTTCCTTCGCCGCCGGTCGGCCGTCACTGCGCTGATGCGCTCTACGGCAATGGGCGTGGCACTGGTCGTCGCGCTTACGCCGGAGTTGGCGCAAGCGACCCAGTTGCCCTTTCCTCAGCAGACTCCCCGCCCCAGTGCGGCGCACAGCTTGGCCGCGGGCTTGAGCCACGACGCCAGCGCAGATTCGACCAAGGCCGGCGGCGGCAGCGGCCACGCGCCGGGTCAGGGCCAGGGCGAGTTGGGCAAGGTGGCGCAACACTCGAAGACAGTCAAGACCGGTCCGTCAGTCAAGGCGGCCGCGCCGATCGCGAATGTGGCCACCAGCGCTGCGGCCGTGCCTGACACGAGCAGTTTCGACCCTGTGCGCTCAACACGTCGTAAAGACATCGGTGACGACCGCTCGGTGGTGTTCCAGAACCCTGACGGAACCAATACCGTGCACGCCTATCAGGACCGGGTCCAGTTCAAGGACGCCTCAGGTGCCTGGACGCCGATCGATGACACGCTGAAGGCCAGCGCCTCTGGTCGGCTCAGCCGAGCCGCCGATTCGCTCAACAGCCAGTTCGCGTCGACTGCCGCTGACCCGGCGCTGATGTCGCTGGCCACCGATGCTGCGCATGAGGTGACGTTCTCGCTGGCGGGTGCTGCGTCGGCGGCTGCGGCGGTGTCCGGGGACACGGCCACATACGCGCAGGTCGCGCCCTCGTCTGATCTCGTGTTGAAAGCTACTGCGGACGGCACCAAGGAGACTCTCGTCCTGCGTGACGCTTCAGCCCCGACCACTTGGGTCTTCCCTTACTCGGCAAAGGGAGTGACGGCTTCGCAGGATAAGGCCACCGGCGATATCGTCTTTACCGATGCGTCCGGCACGGTCGTCATGCGCGTGCCCCATGGGGAGATGGCCGATTCCAACGTCGACCCCAAGTCGCATGACGCAGCCTGGTCCAACGGAGTCACCTACGCACTGACCAGCTTTCAGGGTGCCCCGGCGCTGCAGGTGAGCCTCGACGCGTCCTGGTTGAAAGACTCGGCCCGCAAGTTCCCAGTCTTCGTCGACCCCACGACGTTGAACGCGAGCTCCAGTACCTTTGTGGAGACGGTCGACAGCACCGGGAACAACGAGAGCTCGCCGGTTTTGAAAGTCGGCACCTTCGACAACGGCGTCCACAAGGCCGTCAGCTACCTGGGCTTCTCGAACCTTCACAGTACGTTTCAGAACGACTGGGTACGCGGTGCGTGGCTGCACCTTTATGACGTGTGGTCTTCGGCGTGCACCCCGGAGAACGTTTACGTCAACTCCATGACCGGGTCGTGGAATGTAGACACCATCTCCGACGCGGCCAACGGTTATCCGGGTGCCCCGATCGGGTTTCAGGTGGGCCAGCAGGCGTTCACCGGTGGCACCAATTGTTCGTCTGGACCGGTGTGGCAACGTGTGGGCCTGAACCCGGGATACTTTGACAACTACGCGCACGGCGCGACGTTCTATGGCTTGGCCGTAACGGCGGACACCGGCAGCACCACCACCTCGTGGAAACAGTTCGCGTCCAATGCCTCCGGTGCCAACACCCCGTACCTGGAGATCGACTACAGCCCTTACGGGGTGAAGTGGACTGGCACCCCCTCCTGGAGCACCGTTCCGACGGCCACGACCGATGGCGTTCTGCAGGTGCCGCTGGAGAACTGGGGCAACACCACTTGGACTCCGACCAACGGCTATCAGTTGCGCTACACCCTGAGCAACGCCAACACGGGTGCAGTGCTGGCCTCGGCGAACACGTCGATGCCCGGCAACGTCGCGCCGCAGCAGTCTGCGACTGTAGCGGTCACCGTCGCACACCAGGCCGCCGGTACCCCGCTCAAGCTCACCCTCGACATGGTGGCTCCCGGCGGCATCACCTTCTCCAGTTGGCTGGCCCCGACCGAGGCGTTCACCTATACCGGCGCCAACATCGCCCCACAGATCGACGGCATGGCGCCGCCCTCGAACACGACCCAGCCATCGCTTACCCCGACTCTCTGGGCAGCCGGCCACGACCCAGACAACTACCCGAGCCCGGTGCAGTTCGGGTTCTGGGTGTGCCCGGTTACAGGTGCGAATTGCACCTCCTCCGGCTGGCTCTCCGCAGGCATCAACGCTTGGACCGTCCCTGCCGGGGCCTTGAAATGGGACCAGAGTTATTATTGGTACACCGAGGACTACGACGGATCCGTCACCAGTGCTCCGTCGCAACCGGACTGGTTCAGCACTGCAGTTGGGCAGCCGGTCATCACATCGCATCTGGCACAAAATAGCAACGAGCACGGTTTCGACCCTGAGTCCGGCAATTACACCACCGCTGCTACCGATCTGACGGTGGCCGGATCCGGGCTGCCGCTCCAGGTCCAGCGCACCTACAACAGTTTGGACCCACGATTTCGGACGGCATTCGGTGCCTCCTGGTCGAGCGTCTTCGACATGACCGCGGTTCCGGACTGTAGCTACTGCACCAACAGCGATGTCGTCGTCACCTACCCCAACGGTCAGCAGGTCCGTTTCGGGCGCAACGCCGATGGCAGCTTCACCGCCCCGCCTGGCCGCTTTGCGCAGCTGACGGCGAACGGCAACACCGGATACACTCTGGTTGACAAAGACGGCACGACCTATACCTTCATTGACCCGTATGGCGGGTCCATCGGCGCGTCCGTCTACTACATCGGTTCGATCGCCGACCACGCCGGCCATTCAGAGACATTCACCTGGACGGTCGACGGACAGCCTGAGCTGAGCACTGTCACCAGCAACGTTTCCGGGCGCAGCCTGCACTTCATCTGGGCCACGCCGACCGGTGCTACTTGGGCGCACGTGAGCAAGATCTACACCGATCCGGTCTCGGGTACTGATCAGAACACCGACGTCGCCGCCACCTACTCCTACACCGGCGATCAGCTCACCGGCACCTGCTTGCCCAGCCTGCAGTCCCAGTGCACCGGCTACGGCTACGCGACTGGCTCTCACGGTCGCTCAGCGGTGATGGACGCCGATCCTGAGTCGTTCTGGCGTCTGGCCGATGCCGCCGGCTCCACGACGGCCGCCAGCGAAGTGATAGCCAATGAAGGGTCGGATACCGCCAGCGCGACAGGTGTCGGCTTCGGCGCGGCAGGGGTGAACGCCACTTCCACCGCGGGTACTTTCGACGGCACCAGCTCTGCCATGCAGCTACCGAACGGGCTGGTGGAGGGCGGTACTTTCCTCACGATACAAATGTGGTTCAAAACCACCGCATCCGGCTCAGCACAGATGCTGTTCTCCACCGGCCACGACCCGGCCAACGCCAGCAACCCAAGCAGCGGCGCAATGCCAGTGCTTTACGTGGGAACCGACGGTCAGCTCCACGGTCATTTCTGGGACGGCACCGTGGCCGGCATGTCCCCGCCGTGCACGGTCAAGGGCGTCAACGGCACGTGCATGAATCAGCCGCCGATGGTCAATGACGGTGCCTGGCACCAGGTCACACTCACAGCGTCCGGTAGCTCCCAGACCCTCTATCTGGATGGTCAGTCCGTGGCCAGCGAGACTGGTCAGCTGACCAACATCGACCCCTACGACATCGTCGGTGCAGGGGTGTTCAACAGCAACGGCTGGCCAGCCGCGCCCGGCGGCAACGTGTGGTCGCATTTCAACGGTCAGATCGCCGACGTCGCCTTCTACAACAAGCCACTGAACGGCGGACAGATCGCCCAGCAGTGGGCGGCCGCCAAAACTCCTGCCGCGCTGCTCAACGGCATCACGCTACCCTCGGGTAAGACCGCTGCGGCCATGAACTACGACACCCACGCCGACCGGCTCACCTCAGTCACCGACATCAACGGCGGCACCTACAAGGTCGGCGCACCGTCAGTGTCCGGCACCTCGGCGCTGTACCGCTCCGCTGTGCTCGGCGCCTCGCCGGCCGGATACTGGCGTCTGGGCGACCAGCCCGGTGCCGCGCAGGCCTTCGACGAGCTCGACAACGATGGTGCTGACGCCACCTATAACGGTGTCGCGCTCGGTGTGTCCAGCGTCTTCAACGATGCCACCGGCGCCAGCTTCGACGGCTCGTCCTCCTACTTGCAGATACCCAATACCGTCGCGCCGACCAGCGGCGCCGGGGCGGTGTCGACATGGTTCAAGACCAGCGGCTCGGGTGTAATCCTGAACTACCAGAGCGCGCCGTTGGGTACCGCTAACCCAACCGGTGCAATGTGGGTGACCGCCTACGTCGGTACCGACGGGATCCTGCGCGGCGGCTTCTTCACCACATCCGGGTCTGAGATCATGTCGTCGCCATCCAAGGTCAACGACGGCAAGTGGCATCACGTGGTGCTTTCCGGCGCCGGCACCTCCCAGGCGCTGTATCTGGACGGCAAGCAAATCAACCAAGCGACCACCGGCACACCGATCACGACGGTCACCCAGCCGTACGCCTACATCGGCGCCGGCACAACCGGCACCAGCTGGCCCGGCCTGCCGAACCTGACAGACGTGCACTTCAACGGCTCCATCGCCGATTTTGCTTTCTACCAGCATCAGCTTTCCGCGCAGCAGGTCAGTGCGATGTGGGGTGCGGCGCAATCCGCATCCGGGGCTGCACCGACTACGAAGGTCGAGGTGACCGACCCCAACGGCAACCCGCTGGACTACACATACGACCCATATAACGGCGGTCGTCTGATTACTTCCTCGGACGCCAAGGCGGACGTCACCAGCTACGGCTACGACACCGGCGGGTTCCTGAACACCGTCACCGATCCCAACGGGGATATCACCACCACCGGACATGACGTGCGCGGCAACGTGGTCTCCCGTACCACGTGCCAAAACGTGCTGGCCAACAAGTGCGCCACTGCGTTCTACACCTACTGGCCCGACGACACCTCCACCACACTGTCACCAGATCCACGCAACGACCAGATGACCTCGTCACGCGATGGCCGCTCTGCCAACGCGATCGACCCGACCTACGCCACCACCTACAGCTACGACCGCAATGGCAACCTGACCGCGACCACCACCCCGCCGGTCGCGGGCTCTCCGTCAGGCCGTACCACGACCACCGTCTACACCGTCGGCACCGAGGCGGCGGCGGACAGTGGAACCGTCCCACCCGGGCTCGTGGCTTCAACGACCACGCCGGCCGGCGCCAAAACCACGTACACGTACCTTCACAACGGCGACGTCGCCTCCATCACCGACGGCGCGGGCCAGGTCACCAAATACGTTGCCTACGACGGTCTGGGCCGAGTGCTGAACAAGACCGTGTTCTCCGACACCTTCCCGAACGGTCTGGCCACCACCTATACCTATGATGCGGCCGGTCGCGTGCTGACCGAGACCGATCCCGGTGTGACCGACCGTGTCACCGGCAAGGTGCACACGAAGGTGACGACCACCGGCTACGACCCCGATGGCAATGCTCTGACCGTTGCGGTGTCGGATGCGACCGGCGGGGACCTGACTCGTACCACCACCAACACCTGGGACGCGTCTGACCATTTGGAGTCAATCACCGACCCGGCCGGTGCGGTCACGAGCTACAAATACGACGCCTTCGGTAACAAGGCCAAGCAAATCGACGCTGTCGGCACCGAGACTGACTACGCCTACGACCCTCGCGGCAAGCTGACAACCGTAACTTTGCATAACTACACCGGCGATCCAGTCAATCCTTCGCCTGCGACCGATTTGGTGCAGTCCTCTCGGTCCTATGATCCCGCTGGCCGTCTGGGAAAAGTCACGGATTCCCTCGGCCGCACGACCTCGTACGCATACTTCGACGATGGTCACCTGGCCACTGTGACGGTCTCGCCGGACTCGACGGGCGCCGGCGGCACCGTTGTTGACAACCGCAGCTATGACCTTGCTGGTAACTTGATATCCGAGTCCAAGGGCGACGGGCAGGCCAGCAGCGTCTACACCGTCGATGCTGCCAACCGCGACGCCGTTATCGCGGACCAGTACTCCACGGACTCCAGCGGCAATCCGCTGTATCGCACCACCACCACGACCTTCGACCCCGATGACCACCCGGTATCGGTGTCGAAGGCCCAGCAGGGTTCTGCAACCGTCGAAACCGTCGACTTCACGTACGACCCCCTGGGGCGTAAAACCAGTCAGACCATCCACGACTCGACACCGGCGCAGACCTCAGCAGCGGGACTTGCGGGTTCCTGGCCACTGGCGGACGCGACCACCGTTACCGCCGCGGACTCCTCAGCCACCCCGACCATGAAGGCGCCGATCCAGGTCCCCATGGACGGCCGTACCTATTCTGCCTCGGCCGCACAGACTTGGACTTCCTCCGCAGTCCGCCTGACCTTCCAGCCGGATGGCAACCTCGTTGCTTACCGCACCTCTGACGGCGTGGCGATCTGGAACTCGGCCACGGCCGGACACCCCACTGCGACCCTCGCACTACAAACCGACGGCAACCTGGTCATCAACTCGGCCGCCAGCGGGGGAACCGTCCTGTGGGCCACCGCCACGTCCAACAACCCCGGCGACGTGCTGCAGTTGGCCGACAACGGCGACTTCACCGTCACCAACACCAACGGGACCCGGCTGTGGGCCGCGGGCACCGCCCAACCCGGCTACAACCATCCCGGCGCGCTCCACGGCGGCGTGTCCTGGTCCGCCGACCAGGGCGGATCCGCCGCCTTCGACGGGACAAGCGGCAGCATCACCGCCGGCGGTCCCGTCATCGACACCACCAAGTCATTCACAGTGACTGCATGGGCCAAGGCCAACTCCAACGGCTCCCTCGGCGCAGTAGTCGCCCAGAACGGCACAGCGCAGGCCCAGCTGCTGCTCTACGCCGACGCGGGTTCGACCCACAACTGGAACTTCGCCATGGGCTCGGCCGACACAGGCTGGAACACCGACTGGGTCAGCTCCGGAGTGGCGGTGGCCCCGGGACAGTGGGTACAACTGGCCGGCGTATTCAACGCCGCAACGTCCACAATGTCGATCTACGTCAACGGGCAGCCGAAGGGGAGCGTCACCCACAACGCCCGGATCCCATCAAGTGCGTTTGAAATCGGGCAGCTGAAATCGAACGGCGCTGAAAGCAACAACTTCAACGGCTCTATATCCGGTGTCCGCGCCTACAACAGAGTCCTGGCCGACTCTGAAATCTCTGCGTTGTACACCGGCCCCACCAGCGCCCAGCCCGGACAGAACGGCCTAGCGGGAGCCTGGAACCTCGCAGACGGCAAGGTGACCGCAGCCTCGGACGCCTCCGGCAACAACAACCCCGGCAATCCCTCCGGTGGCGTCAGCTTTAGCGCCGACCACAACGGCTCTGCACTCTTCGACGGCAACGCCGGCTCGGCGATCACGACCACGGGCCAGGTTGTGGATACAACCCAGTCGTTCTCAGTTTCTGCCTGGGTTGACCTGTCCTCCACCGCCGGCCCGAACACGGCAGTATCGCAGGATGCGAACCAAGACTCTGGCTTCTACCTGCAGTACGACAAAGCTGACAACAAGTGGTCCTTCAGCCAAGTGCCAACCGACAACAACCCCACTACCGCGGCCCGCGCCTTGTCCGCAGCCGCCCCAGCCCTGAACACATGGACCCATCTGGTCGGCATCTACAACCGGGATACCGGCGGCACCCTGACTCTCTACGTCAACGGTCAAGCTCAGGGCACCGCGACAAACGCCGCCGACATTCCGTCCACCGGGCCGCTGAGCATCGGCCGCGGCAAATGGAATGGCGCCGGAACCGACTGGTTCCACGGCAAGATCGCAAGCGTTCAGGTCTACAACCGTGCCTTGTCGGTGGCCGATGTCAACACGTTGTACAGCAGCGGCAACCTGGTTACCGGCCCGACAAACGTCCTCAAGACCACCTGGACACTGGACAAGCGCGGACTGCCCACCTCGATGACCGATCCACGCGGCAACGCCCCAGGCGCGAATGCCGCTGCTTACACGACCGGTTACACCTACGACGAGGCTGGCAGCCTCGCCGTGACCACGGGCCCCACGGTCAACGCCGAAACCGGCGGGGGAACCGCAACAGCAGCCCACCCCATCACCACCGTCGGCTATGACACCTTCGGCGACCAGACATCAGCCCAAGATCCGGATGGCAACATCGCTACCGCCGCCTATGACGGCGACGGCCGCTCCACCGCCGTGACCCTCCCGAACTACACGGCTCCGGGCAGCACCACAGCTATCACTGCGACCACGGCGACTCATTTCGACGACTTGGGACGACCGCTCACGCTGACTGACCCACTAGGTAACAAGACCGCTTATATGTACGACCAGCTCGGGGACGTCGCTACCCGTACCGATCCAGCCGCCTCCGGCACCGGAAGCGGAGGAGTGTGGCACACCGCCTACAACACCGACGGAGAGGCCGTCACGGCCACGGACCCAACCGGCGCCGTCACACAGGCGTTCTACGACTACCTCGGGCGTACCACGAGCGTCACGAACGTCGTCCGGCAGCCCATTACCGCTAACGACACAACCACGTACTACTACGACGCTCTCGGCGACCTGACCAAGACCACCAGTCCCACCGGCGTTAACAGCACGGCGTACTACGACAACCTCGGCGAGCGGACCACCGCCACAGACGGGGCTGGCAACACCACTACCTACGGTTACGATCTCAACGGACGTCCGGCTTGGGTCCACAACCCCGACGGCACTATGCGTACCGCAGGCTACGATCTCGCAGGCCGCAACATCTGGACATCGGATATCGGTACCGACGGCTCGACCGTCCTGCGAACCGCGTACAACTGGTACGACCTCGCCGGAAACCTCACCGCGTCAACCGACCCAGACGGCGTGACAACTAACTACGGCTACGACGCACTCAACCATCTGGTCTGGCAGGACGAGCCGGTCGCGAGCGGGCAGGCGATCAGCACGACGTATGGCTACGACGCTGCTGGGAACCAGACCCGATACACCGACGGAAACGGCAACAGTTGGATCCAGACGTTCAACAGCTGGGGCAAGGTCGAATCCCAGATCGACCCAGCGACGCCGGCCTACCCCAACGCCGCCGACCGCACATATACCGCCAGCTACGATGCCGACGGCAACATCGGTACCATCGCCGAGCCCGGAGGCGTGACCCTTAACAGTACCTACGACAACCTGGGACGGCTGACAAAGGAGACCGGTTTCGGCGCGGACGCCCCGACCGCCGAACGCGACCTCGGCTACGACGCCGCAGGCCGCATCACCTCGGCGTCAGCACCCGGCGGAACCGACACCTTCACCTGGGACGACCGCAACCAACTCCTGTCCACGGCCGGACCGTCAGGCACATCCTCGTTCGCCTACAACGCCGCGGGGCAGATGCACAGTCGTACCGACGCGGCCGGCACCACCGTCTACGACTACGACACCGCCGGGCGCCTGTGGACCATCAGCGACCCGCTGACCTCGACCACGGCCACCTACAACTACAACAACCTCGATCAGATCAAATCCATCAGCTACGGCGCCGGATCCGACACCCGCGCCTTCAGCTACGACCCACTCCACAGACTGACCAGCGATACCTTGCAAACCAGCGGCGGCGCGAGCGTCGCCTCCATCACCTACGGCTACAACAACGACAACCAGGAGACCTCCAAGACCACCACCGGCTTCGCCGGAGCCGCAGCCAACACCTACGAGTACGACCTGGCCGGGCGTCTGACCTCCTGGAACAACGGAACCACCGCCGTCGCCTACGGGTACGACAAAGCAGGCAACCGTACCCAGATCGGCAGCAAAACCCTCAATTACAACGCTCGCGACCAGCTGACTTCTGACGGCACCAGTACCTACGCCTACACCGCCCGCGGCACACTGTCGACCAAGACCCCCATTGCTGGCGGAACTGCGGAGACCATTGCTTCCGACGCCTTCGACCGCACTATCACCGACTCCAACGGAAGCAGCACATACAGCTACGACGGGCTTGACCGGTTGATCGGGCACGGCACCGCGACCACCGCATATAGCGGCATCGGTGGCACCATCGCATCCGACGGGTACACCCAGTACAGCTACAACCCCGAAGGAAACCTCACAGCGTTCAAGACGTCGGCCGGGGCCAGCCTGGCCTACACCGACCAGCACGGCGACGTCGTCGCAGGCTATTCGCCAACCGGCACCGCCCTGGGCTACTCCATCGCCTACGACCCACTGGGCAACGTTCTGTCCAAGGTGAACGGCACCCTCAACCTCGGCTACCAGGGCGGCTGGACCGACCAGACCACCGGCAAGGTATCCACCGCGTCCCGCTGGTACGACCCGGCCACCGGGCAGTTCACCAGCCGCGACACCAATAGCAACAGCCCGACGCCCTCATCGGCGAACGCGAACCGCTACGGCTATGCCAATGACAACCCGCTGGACATGACCGATCCGAGTGGCCACGGCGGCACGGCGACGGATATCGCGGAGGAAAGCTGCGGGACGGCGGTCGTCGACCAGGAAGTGCCGGTTGTCGACGCCGCGACTGACGCTGTCTGTGCTGGCAGTGTCCTAGCGGTCGCTGGCATGCAGGTCGCCACCATTGTTGGTGGCTGGTTCGGTTCCGGGTGGCTGGTCGGTGATCACAAGAGCCATAAGAAGCATTCCACGTCGTCGGCCCCGACCTACGACCCGCACGACTTCGACTGGCTCAACTCCACTATCACCAGCCTCGCAGGCGACATTTCCGCCCTGTGGCAGGCCGGCGACTACGCCTACAACCACCTGCCGAAGGGCGGTAACAGCCCCCAGGGAGGGAACCCGCCGAACAACGGAAACTCGCCCCAGGGCGGCACCGGCCAGATCTACCTCCCGCCCCCGCCGCCGACGCCCGCTGAAGTCGCGCTCATCCCGGCTAAGCGACCCGGGCCCTCCCGGCTCGGAGACGGCTCCGGCATCACCCACTCGATCCAGAAGATCGTCGACGTCTTCATAGCGCAAGACGTGCAAACTGCCAACGGCGATCCGCAAAAGGCCTTCGTCCCCCAGGACGCCAGCGCCGCCTCGGTCCCGTCAGGCAGCGAGGCCACCGGCGGCACCGGGCTGGGTGGCTGCAGTGCCCCGATGGGGTACCAGTGCACTGCCAACGGCAACTACGTCGACCTCACAACGGGGGAGGTGATCTGTGGAATTAGCAGTCTGAGTGCTAATGAAACATGTATTAGTGTGGCGGCAGTCACGGCGTTGCCAAATGCGGATTCGCTGGTGGACTGGGTGCCGGAGGGTGGTAACCTACGAGCTGGCGCAAATCCTGGAATGCGTCCGGACGCCTATAGGTGGCAATCGCTGACGCCAGGGGCTCGATGCGATGCTGACAGTGGTTATGGTCTTGCACCAAAGCTGTGCTTTGCTGACAAGAATGGTGACGAAATAGCAGCTAAATTCGATGGGGCGGTAGGTAATGAAATTATTGACCGTAAGCGCCGCTTCTTCCACTCTCAAAAGGCTGCAGACGAGACGCGCCGTCAGTTGGCCAATGCCCAGTACTACGGATTGACCATGGTGTACGAGCTTCCTAACCAATGGGCTGTTGACGACGCGTGGGCATTCATGCAGAAGTATGGTATTACTGGTGCCGTGATACGGGTAGGTGAAAAATGAGAGATGAGAGGCCGCTCGTGGAGGCGCTGATTACTGCGTTCCTCGCGTTTGAGGGTGCCGGTGATGACGAAATCGATCCCCGTATCGCGGTGCGCACCATGGAAAACATGTCTGCGGATCTGCTAAATCTCGATATGGCTGACCAGGTGCATATCCGGGCTGTCATGACCGCCATTTCAGTGGAAGCCGAAGACGGATCATATAGTCGATTCGTTCAAGAGCTGCCCGACATGATTGGTCTTGCACAGTAGGTGAAAGGTGCCGCGAACTGAGGGTGCCTGCAATTGCTGCGAGCTGGGATGATGCCATGTCCGGGGGTGAGACTGATCTATCTGGTCGTGTCCCGGTTCGTCCCGTGGCTGTGGTTGGCCGGGCGGGATTTGACGGCGAAGAACGTCGAGATCTTGGGGGCCTTGCCCCGGTGCTGCGTCATCAGCTTGCTGTCGCACAGCGTCGTGATTCGCGCCTCGCTCGTAAGCTGACCTGGGCCGATCGTGCGTGGCTGGTGTTGCTGGCCGGGTTGCTCCCGCATGGCCGTCTGCCGCGCGTCCGGCTGATAGTCACGCCGGGGATGGTGTTGCGCTGGCACCGGAATCTGTTGCGGCGGCGCTGGG